>Ga0307508_10000424_pt1 | contig 50204 bp, 58 predicted proteins | sample 9_EM_MG_FD_203089 | JGI IMG/M metagenome (GOLD analysis project Ga0307508, IMG submission 203089) | Populus trichocarpa ectomycorrhiza microbial communities from riparian zone in the Pacific Northwest, United States - 9_EM | ecosystem: Host-associated > Plants > Roots > Unclassified | place... | reverse complement strand
CACCGACCCGCCCCAAACCATTTTATACACCCCCCCCCCCCCCCCCCCCCCCTCCTAGCTTTACAGTAGGCACAATGTATGTACATAACTCCACCGTCCGCTTTTGTGGTGCCGACTCACGGTTCTTTTTCCGCGCAAGTACTGCGGGCGTAATACTTGGCTCGGCCGTTTAGCGCGGTGTCGCAGACCTATCGTGGCTTTGCTCTCATACCACGGGGAACATGTGTTGACCGGATTCCAAAGCCACGACATAATGTTGCGATATACATATCACTCGCTGCATACTTCATAATATAAGCAAGACACGATGCGGGTATCACGTGTGAAACTTGGCTAAAGCCCAGTCACTCGAGATGCTTCAGCAAGCTACCGACAATACACACTTTGTCTTTTCATTTACTCACTCGTTACTCGCATGCGACCTCTCAAGATCATGGTGAGATGCGCAACCGGCCGTCCACTGTCCGACCCCGACCTCGACCAGTCTGCGGGTGGCTCGCTGTGGCTCCTCCTACCCTCCCGCCCTGGCCTGTTCTAAAGAGAAGATATAGCATGCAAGTACGGCTTCCAGCTCCTCCGCCTCTAACCTCTTCTTCTCTTTCCTCTCTTTCCGCTTCTGGAACTCCCACTCCGACGCCAGCCGTGTCTGGTCCCATCATCTGTCCCGCATCTGTGGCAGGAAGGGAGTCCAGTATCGCCTGGCTCCAGCGTATAGCTCCACAAATTCCCACAAAAATAAAGATTGATTATTAGGGGTCGAGTGATATTACATGATGCATAGCCGCTTGGCGTGGCACGGGCGACGGCGGCGGACGGCACGGGTCAGAGTTTACACGATTGGAAAGAAAGAAAACATTTAGATGCCAGCAGTGTTCGTTCTGTTATGACTCCGTTCGATCAAAGTTTCCTGGTCTATAGCTTTGACAACATGGCCGCAATACTGAACTTTCGTTCGCAGTATTTGTAACGGGTGTCAAAGTATCCTCTAGCAGATCGTTGGCAGTCCAGAGGTAGCCGGGTTGATACGCAGGTACTTTCCTGTGGAGTGGATATGGTGAGCGTTTCTCCGAGCGGAGCTGAGCATCGCGCTCCGCAGCAATGGGTAAAAAAAAATTCGATCCGGAGAAACTTGGAACGAAGTAATCGGTATCTATATTTTCTGGCGGTAGGCTTGTCGGACTGCAGCCAAAGGCTTCATTGGATGGTCGGCGTCTTTGTGAATTCGTTGCATAAGCCGGATAGGGAAACAGATCGGCTGGAGAGGATTTGTCTGTCGGGGGCCAGGCGCTGAAGATGCTGAGCATATGGAGAGCTGACTGACACATTTGCCCACTGCAAGTTAACTTCCTAACGATCAGCCATCTATTTAGACCTTAGCGTTGCCCTCAAGCCAGCACCAAAAAGTATCTGGGCAGATGCAGAGCACTTCTCACACTCGGGGGCGTCGTGCTGTGCCAATGACACCAGTTTTCTCTCCTTCCTGCAGGAGTAATGTTGTAGATTGGTATCACTGGTCGGCGGATAGACAGAACACGGAAGCAGAGATGAGGCATATACTATCGGCGGGCTTTCGTCTTTGCAGGTGATCCTAAAACCGTTGATGGCTCAAGTAGTCAGCAGAACCTCCAACAGGTTGCGGGCCCATTTTCAATCCCCGGGCATTCTCCTCCGCTCATATCACATGAGATATCATAGAACAGGTGGCGAGTAATGAACGTCAAAAGCAAAGGTTGCCCCCATCCAGGAAACAAAAATCAAGTCAATTGGAGGGTGCCATTTCCGTTTGGTTAGGGAAGAGTGAGTGCTCGTTCGTGAAGTGAAACAAATTAAAATTACCCCAGCAAGCTTGCGAACCTATCAAGCGCCGCCGCTTCCCCACATCGACATGAATGCACGCGGTCAATCGCCGCAAATCGATTGGACACCCCGCAATTGGAGGCCTCGAGACCTCACAGGCATGTAGATACGCAACCACCCGCCGTTACGATGCGGGAATGGATAGATGTAGACGCTGCACGCCGTGGCGGAGGATCGACGCCGATCGAGGATCTAGACGGATGCAGCTGCTGGCCGCTGGCAGCTGACGGCTGAAGGAGAAAAGAAAAGGGTATCGCATTGGGGTGATTGCAGATTCGCAGTGCAGGAGGGCTGAAATTGCATCGCGGGAGCCGCATCGGGTAGTTGCCCGACCTCCGGGTTGTGGGAGTGTGTGGAAACGTCAGTTATCCTAGTGGATACAATTGCCGTGAGAGATGGGATCATCGCGGGGACGTCCGGTGGAAACCCACGCTGTCGGTTGCATCCAATCCAATCCTTCTTCCTTCGGAGGGAGGGAATGAAGTAGGCTGCATCGTGAGAATTCGAGCAGCGCCCGTCGGATCCCTGTAACGGCAAGCACGGCAACTGCTATGATCAGCCGCGCATCTCAATGCCTTGCACGCAGATCTCTCCATGTCTACAGAGTCGCCGATACATAGCACGATCCATCACCACCGTGTCGACCGCAAGCGGCCACTCGCTCGCCACGATATGCGGAGTCGACGGCTTACGGCCTGCTCGCTCCGCTTCATAGCTGTCGTTGCGGGCTCTTGCGCCGTACGGTAGAAACGGGAGACGGGGCACGAACGGTGTATATAAACGAACAACGGAATTCCACCGCAGTCGAGAAATCACCCCACATCGCTGCCTCCCAATGTCGTTCTCCATCAGCCAGATCTGGGCGACCAACGCCTTTGCCGTCGTGACCACGGCGGGGATCACAATCCCGCCGGGCGTGCAGATCGTCTGGAGCCGCACTGGCAGCTTCGTCGACGGGCCCACGGGGTCCACGCGGCCCACCATCTTCCAGAATCTCGTCGCCTGGATGCCGATCCGCGTGCAGGGCGCAGCGGCTTTTCCGGACGCCTGGCTGGGCAAGAAGTTCACCCTAGCCATGTACAGCGGGACCACGCTGGTGCTTCAGAGCGGCCCCCACGATGTGCCCCCGAACGGCGGCCAGAACATCGACGTTTCCTGGCTGTGGCTGATGTCGCCGTACCTTTCCACTCGCCCCGCGGCGATCCCGTTCCGGTGGGCGGGCGACTTCTCCTGGCGCCTGGCGCTGGCTGCGTCCGGTGCGCACCCATTCCCTGGCGCGTAGCTGTGTCCGGCGAGGTGCGAGACGGCTAACGACCGGACAGGCGCCAGCATCGCCGCGGGCGAGAGCACGCGCCTCGAGTTCGGCTGGGCGCACGCCGCCGCGCCGAACGGCCCCATCTCGCCGCCGGCCGGCACGCCGTCCCGCGTCGACATGACGCCCGGCTACCCGATTGCGCTGTGGCGGCTGTTCGTGCCGACGCCGACCGAATTCCAGCTGCAGCCGCCCGCCGCCGACGTCGTATGGTACATCCAGCGCGCCGTGGCGGTCGTGTGGAGTCCCACGCAGCAAGTCCCGCGCTACGACACCGCCAGCGGCGCGCCCTACTACGTCGATGGCGGCCTCGGCGGCGGCTTCAAGCTCGCGGCGTGGGTCTCCGTCACGTATCCGCGCTGCAACTGCTACGACCTCGCCGCGATCGCCCAGCTCGCCGTCTGTCTGCTGATGGACACCCAGGGCGCCGAGCTCGCCGACTCCAGGTGGGTCTTCCAGCAGCCGAACGGCTTCATCAACCCCGGCCCGCTGTTCCGCTGGGTCGCGTTCGGCGGCGATCATCTGCGGTGCAACACGCCGTTCTGGACCAGCGCGAGTACATACGCCACTTCCGCGCCCCGGTCCGCAGCAAACTGACCTGTCATGTTGCAGACACCCTGCCGTATGTCGATCCCAGCGCTCCAAACCGGACGGGCTTCGGCAACCACGCCTGGATCGAGGTGCTCGCGAACAGACTGGTCGTCGATGCCACGCACGCGCTGCAGGCAGCGACGCCGTTCCCCCCCGCCGCCGTCCACACCCGCGTGCAGTATCTCGCCGCAACGCTTGACCCGGGCCGCCCGCACGGAACCGCCGTCACTCGCGACCGCAACGGCCAGGGCGACTGCTGTAAGTCCTCCGCCCCTTCCCCCGCCTGCCCACCGCCACGCAAAAGCAACCGTCCCGCGCTGACATCCCGCTCCTCCAGCGCAGAATCCAGACACCATGCTGCAGCGAATCGGCGTGTACAATCCCTGGGGGGCAACCGTGCGGCCACGCGTGGCGCTTCCGGAGCCGCTCGCCAGCGAAGTGGCGGCCATCGTGGATCGCGGCCGGTCGCCATCCGCGCCAGAGCCGGAGTTCAACAGCGCGATCCTGACGGAGTCGGCGCTGCGTCACGCGCTTGGCACGGCGCTCCCCGAGCCCCAGAGCAGCCTCACGGTGTCCCGCCTCGAGTCGCAGCTGACGATGTCGTTCGCGTGCGGCAACGCAACGACGCTTGTCGCGACCGTGCACGCGCACGCGTCGCTCGACGCGCCCATCGACACGCTGCTCAACCACGTGTCGGGCTTCCAGCCGCGCCCGCTCGAGTCCGTCATCCACACGTGCGCGCGCCCGCTCGGCGCCTACTGCTTCCGCACGCGCAACGGCGTCTTCTGGGTCCGCGGGAACCTGTTTGTGCGTCTCGAGCAGTTCTCCGACGACGACCGGCCTCCCTCCGCCGGTGGCGATGTCGGCGCCCTCGCCGAAAGCCTCGACGCTTACCTCGCCCGCTCGCCTGTGCACGCTGCCCCGCCCGGCCACCTCGAGCTCGACGCCGACTCCATCCCCGACCACATCCGCAGGGGAACCTCCTTCGCCGTCGCCCTCAAAGGAAACCCCGGCGCCTGGGCTGAGGACAAGCGCGCCGTCAGCAGCGACCACGCCGTCGTCGTCCCCGCCGGCCCCCCGAGCAACGACGGCTCGTTCGAGCTCCACGCCGTCGGCGCTGGAGAAGCCACCGTCACCATCGTCGGCGCCGAGGCGGGCTCGCTCAAGCCTGTCACTGTGGCCTTCGACATCGTCGTCGAGGACGAGGACGCGGACGTGCTGCAGCAGAACTCCGGCATGGGTGCTCCGCCGACCGCGGGATATCCGCAGCCCGTGCAGTTGGCGGCAGAGGGCGCGCACGATGCCGAGGAGGAGCAGTAGTTGGTAGTCGAGAGAAAACTGTCACGTTTTTCTTTTCTTATTTGCTTTCCATCTCAGTTGAACGGTTTTTGCTTTCCCAGCTTTGTTTTAATGAATGGCGTATATCCGTCGCCACGAAGTCGTAACCGGTGTGTGTGTGTGTGTGCGTGAAGTATCTCAACCCCAGGCTGATCCGTTTCTGAACCTGCTCGTCTCGTCCATGCCAACCATGATAAGATACACCCCACCAATACTACGGGCTTCGGTCACGCGCCTTCGTCCTTCATCCAAATATACTTCGTGTGGCCCCGCTTCCTGACTGGACCTCCCCCCGTGGGCTCACCGCGCGGGGCTGCGGGCGCTGTCATGTGCTTCCACATCAGAGCTCGCGTTTGTTCCGCCTCCATCAGCGGCACGTGCTCACTGTTGAACGGATTGAGAGGCTGGCGCCAGAAAGGATCACAGTGTGAGAGAGTGGACGGAATCGTATTGTCATTGCATGCAAGAAAGAGAAGAAGAAACCCAACTGAACAACGGACCGGTTTCGCTCCTGCTCTTGCTCCACGCCTTACCAATCGTGTACACCAAGCGCCAGCAGCACCAGCACACGAACTAGCGACGAGAAGGACTCCGAACAGTAGCCGCTGGCGGTAAACACCCTGCTCCAGCAATCGCCGCCAGCCGGCGTCGGTGTTTGCATCCGACAGCTTGCCGTTCATTCGGTGACTGCCTGCTGTCGGGAGCGGCGACGGCCGTTTGTTGGTTCTATTCTGCTCGAGATCGTGCGGCAACCACGGCGCGGATGTGTTGCTCGCCCAGGATCTCGTGCAACGGGTGGCGGACTCGCTCCGTCGTGCACGATGTTGGCTCCGAGGCGTTGACGTTCGACGGCAGGACCGCCAGTGGTGGGGGTGGTGGTGGAGGTGGCACCGCGGCGGTGGCGGCTGGCGATCAGCCGGCGCAGCGGATCGACACCGGCGGCCAAGGAGACATCGCCGTGGCGGCAGGGGCGGTAGAGGAAGCCAGAAACGATGTCAGCTGGCCGCATCGGTTCGTGGGGGGGGGTTGGGACGTCGCCGACAAGAGGCAAGATGCGAGCCTTCATGGCGGCCGCGTCGGGGTGCGTCGATACACGGATGGAACTGGACGAGCGCAGTTAGCGGTGAGTTTGGGCATGCACGGCGGTTCGACGCGCCGCCTGCGCGGGCGGAGTTCGTCGGGGGGTGGGGGGCGGACACGGAACGCGGAGGTGGCTCGGCCAGCGGTGGCATCGTCATGGGTGGTGGTGTGAGGGCGCGGGTGTCGGGCTGGGGAGATCGGACGGTGGTAGTTAGGGTGTGGGAGCCGCAACTGATGTTCTCGCCGGCGACAGGGGGGTGTCTACGACGTGTCACGTGCCGAGCCTGTGATGACTTGCGTTAACTACTTTGGCCGGTTGGATATCCAAGTACGCTTCCGGGTTTGAGCACGAATTCAGTCCCAGTTTCTTGAAAACCCTGTGGTGAGTACCTGGCAAGTCGAGGCTTCACATCAACTGTACTAGTACGCACCGTGGCTCACCGGCGGGTTGGAAAACAGTCACTATGTGGCATATCGAACATAAAGCACTTCTTGAGGTCCGTTCCAGCTCTTTTCTCCAGAGCTGCAAGGTTTCAACCTTCAAGCTCTGTGTTTTTGATGTTCGATCGGCATCACGACGTTTTTCGCTCCGTTTTCGGCCTATCCGAACGGGCTCTTGTTACACGGACACCGTATCAAGCGCCACCGTGCTGAATGAAACCAGTATAAGCGCCTACTATTTTGCAAGATATCCTCTTTTGGGGGGGGGGGATTGAAAGTTCGCCGCATTCCTTGCACTTTTCAAATAAAACCACTTTGTTCTCGAACCACCGTATGACACCTTCCATAGTAAGAAGCAGGTTTTCCACTTTGATACCTGGTTCGATGTCACAACACCAAGGAAAAAAGAGAGCAGACTTATAACTGGTGAGTCGCCAATGACAAAACTCTCGTGCAAATTTCGATGGTCGAGAGAAGAGATGTACAGAGATAACGACGTGAGGGTATGCAGTCGGGGCAGGTTGACACCTCCGATTTCCGCGAACCACAACCGCCTCGCCACCGGCCATAACCATATCCAGAGAAAAAAAAAATAGTGAACTCTTCACCGAAGAGGAGTGCAAAAAGAATTGGTGAGGTCCTACCCGGAGTCGAACCGGGATTACCGGAATCAGAATCCGATGTGCTAACCATTACACTATAGAACCTGGTTCTTTATGTTAGCACTGTGCCAAGACAGCTTGTATACTGTTATCCAGGTGGAGGTACCTATCGGTAATATCCAGCCAGCAAAGTCTGAAGCGGTCTATTCACCAGACACAGAGTGGATGATACCCCCCCCCCGGAAACCCCGAAATCGGTCAGAGAAAGCACAACACTGGCGGAGTTATTGCTCACGGGGTCGCCCAGTTGGTCTTCTAGGGGCTCCTAGCCCATCTAGGTTGTTTGCCACGTTTAACTTCCGTCATGGATTTGACCCACGAACAGACAGCGGCTTGTACGGTAGCTAGTTCAAGCGCGGGCGGCGGGCAACGACCAGCCACAGGATGAGCTCGATATACGAAAAAAACCAAACCCTCCAACATTCATTATCCGCCGAGTACCAAGGCGCGACCTCAAGTGATTACAACGCCCCGTCGCCATCGGCGCCTACAATAGTGCCGACAGCGCGCCCGGCTCGAACCTGCCCTCGCCGACGCGGACCCACTCCCGGATGAGCCCGTCGTGGTCGTGGACGAACAGGCGAGTCTATCTAGCCGGCGGCGGCGCCGGCGTTCCACGACACGACCGACGCTGACGCGCCTGGCGACGCCTGCGCGACGGGCGCGAACATGCCCCATGCCCAGGGGCCCCCGGCGTGGCGCAAAACCGTCTCGACCACGCGCCAGCCCCAGTCGAGCGCATACGTGTGCGCCACCGCCCTTCGGGTAGTTCTCGACTGTCCCCGTGGCCGTCAGGCACGAGCCCTGGGAACACGACGCGGTCCGGGTTGTACCAGTCTATCCTTTGTCAGTGGGGGTGCGGGAGGAGAAAGGGGTGAATGGGGGGGCTACGGACCGACGCGCCACGTGAAATCGCCGTCACTGCGTCAGAACTCTCATGGTAGCCCGACTCGGGCTAATAGTGGACGCAGTACTCCTTGCCCCAGCTGGCGGCGATCGGCGTCCCCGCTCCCGTCCTGGCAGAATACCATATTGCGCCGGTAGTGGCACTCGACGATCTTCTTGTCCCTGCCTTGGTAGAAGATCCAGTTGATGCTGCCCTCCGTCGGCGTCGACGTGAACGCGAGCTGCGAGTACGGCGCCGGCTCGATCATCAGCTTCGTGCCCGTCACGCAGCCGTCCCTCCACACGCCTTTGTCGTCCATCGCGTGCCCACGACTTGTTAAAGAAGACCACGCGCGGCTGCAATGGCGGTTAGTACGTGGGGACAGTTGACGAGGGGATGGCCAGAAGGACTCACGTTCTTTCCGCTCGCGAACAGCGTCGTCGCTGCGATCGGCATGTTGGCGGCGACGTCCTTCGCCTCCCCGACCATGCCGAGATCCTTCCAGTCGCCGGTCGGCTTGCCGTTCCCGGTGACGCCGGCCGAGGCCCTGATGTTACCTGCCAGTCGAGGTAATACAGATGGATCTGTTGAAAAGTTTCCAGTAGCAACGCTGCGAACACCGCCTTCTTGCGCGTCTTCAAGCTCGCCGCCTCCCGCGTCGGCAGCCGTCAGCTCGACCTTCTTGAGCACCGCCAGCCGCGCGCGGAAGATATCCGAAATTTGGTACGGCTCTGTCCACGCTGGCCTCCACCGGGTCCTTGGCCGCCGCGTCGGCCTCGGCCGCTACCTTGATCATCGACTGCTGGCAGAAGGTGTGCGCCCGCATCAGCGAGAACGCATCCGATTCGTACGGCCTCACGTCGGTCGTTTCGCAGTCGGCGAGGCCGCTCGGGATCGTCACGGGGTCCGGGTTCTTGATGTACGCGTCGAGCAGGCCGGAAGTGTAGACGCCGGCGTTGTCATAGTTGGGGGGATGTCCTTCTGGTCGACGACGAACGAGCGCAAGCTCGTATACCGTGCCGGGATGGCGTTGGTGTGCTGTGGTGTCTTGGCGGCCAGGTTCCACGAACTTGGACGCCGCATCCGTCACCATGCTATGTTCCACACCTCGTCAAGCTTCTTCAAGATGCCGCCTGACCAGCTCACGCTGACGGCCGTCTCCGGGTTCTGCGCGACTCGGCGTTCTTGAGGGCGACGTCTCCCATGGTCTCGATTCCGACACCACCCACGTTCAGCACGAGTGACTCCCGTGGCCCTCTCCACCGAAGGGTGGAATGACATATACTGCCCTGGTGTCCTTCAGCCTGGACTTGTCGAGCACCTTGATACTAATGAGCGCGTTGAGTTCGCCTCCCTCGAGGTAGCTGGAGATGAAGCAGTCACCGAAGATCTAGGTGAGCCGCGAGCTCGAGATGTTGTCGAGTTCTGGAACTGGTACCTCCTCGAGGATCTATGCCTTTTTGATAATCTTGACCTGCAGTAGGGAGTCTATGTCGCTCTCACGGAACTTCTTGGTGTCGACGAACGCGCCCGAGCCCTGGATTGTGCCGTACTAGATCCCGAGACTGCCCGAGATGTTCATCGAGTCAGACACGTCCGACAGCTTCTCGACGCGGCGCAAGCTGTACGTCACGATCTGTGACGCCGACTGGTTCTCGAGCACCCGACCCTCGACCGCGTCCGTGATCTTGTCGCCCGTCACCCAGTCCGTCGCCTTGACCGCGTTGGCGACGCAGATCTGCGCGTGTAAGAGTTGAAGCCGTGGAGGGGTCAGTTGGTCTCCTTCTGTCGGAGGGATCGAAAACCCCACCCTTGGTCAAGACGCATGGCTTCTGGTACGGGGCGAGGAGAGTAGACATCGTGCTCGGCTAGGTCGTGATTTGGATTATACCGTAGATAGGTGTTGGAAGGAAAGGATTGAGATTTCGCTGTTGGGATTGAGGTCTCTGAGTCGGGTTGGTGATATTCTCCACTCCATGGCGCCAAGCAAGTTTCCGGGACATTGGTTCCACCCTTCCATCGTAGATACGATGGAACTTCTGTCGTTTGATTTTTGGTAGCCCACCAAGTCGCACCATTCTTGCTTACACCGAAGCTGAACAATGTCCGGACCACGTACGCTCTTCAGCTCGAAGCGAATCAACGGCGAGCGTATGTATGTACCTTTTGGGCTTTCTCGCGATCCTCAGCTGAAGTCCTACGCAAGTCCCGCCTCAAGAGGGCGGTTGCATGAGCCACATTTCTTCATCATGTCTAGACTTATCTACATGGATATATTCGAACTTTGGATCCGGCAACCGCCTGCCTGCACCTTGGGGCTGAAAGCATCAAATGTGGTGCGATCGCAGGCTGAATATATACACCCAACATACTTGTGGCGCCGCTTGTACTGGGCTGTGGCGGCTGTGGGGCCTGGACACTGCGTTACTGCCGGGACGCAGTGGGGCAGCATCGACAAGATCTCGGATCAATCGGAGCTCAGCTGGAGATCCATAACTCCGGCAATAGCGCCGTCTTAGCTTCTTCACGTACCGCCTTTCCTTTATGTAGGTGCGGACGCGTACGTACGACTTCCCGTCACTCAAAGCAGCATCGCGGATTCAATTCCAGCTGGGCCGTTGTCTCCTCGCGTCTTGACAGTGGCGGCGAAGATCCGTTGAGCACGGCTAGCTTGAACGATGGGTTAGCGATGACCGAACGATTTGCTGCTTTTCCGAGCACGTCCCTGACCATGGCGGCGTCAATCTGGTTGAAGGCCTGTCCACCATTCTTGACCTCGTTTGACTTCGTGTCCGGTGGAGCCGATGGGAAGTGGCCTTTCAATAGGGCCCCTTCTCGCTCCACCAGGTGGTGATATTTCCGGGACCCCGGCGAGATCTGAGATATCCAACAACCAGAACACGGCTTCTGACGGGAGTTTGGCAGGAGCTGCACTGGTGCATCTCCTATATCGGCGAGTAAATACGGCGCACACCCGTCGAGGCCGAGTGCGCGGGTTGCGACGGCTGTTGTCACATCACGGCAGTTGTAGAAATAAGCAAGACAATGAATTCAATCTCATGTAGACTACACAAAATCCCCCTCGCACAACGCACTCAGCACACCCCCGATAACTTGATATTCTCCTTCGCAGTGGCAATCAAGCCATCCTCTGCCAACTCTTGAGGCACTCGAGAGCCTCAACGGTACCGTCACCCACCTACGGTCAGTCAGGGTGACCTTCGCAGATAGCGGTGGAATTGCGCGGTAGACACCGGAGCAATTGGGTTGCCATGTGGCAAGGTAGGCGTAGAGCCCTCGAATGCATGGGCCTTCGCACACGCGGAAGCTGATGTCGTTGGCGACGATCCACTGCAACAACAAATGATTGAACACCTCTTCATTGGAGGTAGATTCTCGGCGGCGCTTTCCCGGAGGTGTTTGCGATCGTCTGTTGTGGGGGGATGGGCCCAGGGGCGATGGAGCCATCGGGCAGTACGGTGCTTGACTCGGAGATGCTCGTTCGCGTGCTTGGTCGTGGTGGTAGCGAATGTCACGGGTCTGAGGGATTTAGGCCTAAATACCACAGCTCAACACTGTCAGAAGTCGGAAACCCTCATGCCTCCCGCATTTCGACCGATCAACTCGTCAATAACACATTCAATCCTGCTGTCGGGAAGCCAGATATGACTTGACCGGACTCTCTTCTTAGCCTTGAAGACATCTGGGATTGAGTCCTGATCGGAAACCTCTGCCACCGAATCGGAATCGTCGTAGCGGTCTGTTCTATTGGTGTAGGTCTTTGCCGAAGACGCGTATGAACCAATGCCAAGTCCAATGGGGATGGGGGTATCGTTTGTGTGAACCAGAGTACTGCTAGAATAATGCGGTGCCTCCACCTTGATTCTCTTATGTATTCGCTCGAGGTCGCGCCATGATCGTGGTACTGGTGGTGGGGATGGCGACGGGTACGAGTCTTCGGCAGAGTAAGATGGTTCCACGTGTCGAGCTTGGCAGGTGGTCGAGTCGCGCTAGGCTAAAACGGCTAATGTGGCTTACATACCGGATAGCTCGGATGACGGCTGATCCTGTCTTCAACCCAATCACGGTACACCCCGTCCGGAAGGCGTGGCCGGCCGTCTGGACCGGACTATGCAGAACGCTGATTGTATGTCGTCTTCAATACCTGCAATCGGATTGTGCGGGGCAAGTGCTGGAAATCCAGATAGAGCGGGGTAATTGCTGAAAAATTTACCGCTTTGTTGACTCCCTATATACAATCTTGGGGAATGGCCGACTGCACGAACCGCCTCTGTACAGTTTTAAGGCGGACAGTTTGGGGTCTTGGACGGCCGCGCAGGTGGGACTGTATAGAATACTGCTTCGCGAAGATTCTCCATTTGCTCACTTAGAGATACCTATCTTCTCCGTGACGCCCGCTAAACTTTTCGAACCTGGGAAATAAACTGGAAGCTTTTAATTATCATTGATAGCAATGAGAGCGCAGTATCTGGTTATCTTCCGGTTTTCCTGTGGTTTTAGAACTACTTTTGTACCAGACGGAGACTTGGTGTTTTTTCTGTTTTGGTGATTTCCATATATACCTGGCATGGTGGAAATTTTCTGTAGGCAGTGTGGAGGAAAAGAGTTCGCAGCGATATGATCAGATAAATTGATACTGTACACGTAAGTAGACACTGGCGTCACTCCCCGATCCGTAGTATACCCAACTCTATCTACTGCACATGGTATTAGTTTTTTTGCCAAACCCTCTAGCAAGGGTCGGTGTCACTACTCCCAGGATTTTACAGATGAGCTCGACACAAATCTGCTCCTATGGTCAAATAGTATCGCTCTTTCATCTTAAAGTTGGTTGGTACTGTACGAAAGTCGTGCAATCAATGGCAAAGAAAAAGAAGAAAAAAAAGCGAGCCGCACAAACACGGAGCGCATGAAAAAAAAACCTATTTCTCTCTACTCTACGCTTTCGACTGCAGTCCGTTCTATCTATCAATCGTGATCTAGTTGCACATAGCCGCATGCCACGTAGTGTGTTGGTCAGCAAAAATTTCATATATGAGCGGACATGGCTGGAAAACCTAAATTGATGCTGTGCAACTCGACACTCACGATCGTTTCAGCGTTCGCGGGGTTACCAGATGACTTCTGAAGAGATCGGAGGCGCTAGTGGGTGACAGTGCGCCGGGATACACAGCCCCACCACTACTTATTGAGCGTGTCTGGTTGCTTTGCGGCCGTCCAGTATATATCTAGGCTATCTATCAATTCTACAACGCGCATCAATGCAGCTGCAGTGCTTTGTGCTTCTACGTATGCTGGGAAATGCCACCAGTATGCTTTTTATTGGTGGTGATAGCGGGGAACGCCGATGGTTGCAGATGTTTGGGTTAAGTGGTGATTCAGCGTCTGAAATGAAATCCGAGATAGCTAAGAAGGAGCCCGCACATTTGACTCCCCGCAGGGGAGCACAATTTCCACCCCAAGCCCATTATTGCGCTTCCGGATTTTTTTTGTTTAATTATTTATTGCATGTAGCCAGTGTGGGATTACGCTTCCGGCGTACGGCTGGACCATGACATCAAAGTTACCTCTGAGAAACGTCCACGGTGTTTAGGCAGTTCATATTATAGTAGCTATTGAACACATGCGATACAAACAGTTTGGCGACTACTTCCAGTTAGATGTTGTCTAGCTTCGGCCTCTTCCAGAAGAGACTTTGCATCTTTGACCTCAAAGTGAGATGTATTGAAGAACCGGATATGGACGTGAACTAAGTATTTGTTGTGTCGATTGATGCTAGCTAGGCGAGACTAAGATAGAAGACCGAACCAATCCCAACGAACCCTTACAATCAGCCGAGACGCTATTTGGGATTAACGTGCAGTCAGGATGTGCTTTTAAATTCCAAAATGCATACCCCGCAAGATAATCCTTCTCCATCCACGCTACAATGCAGAGTCCATTGCCCGAGATTACTCGATTTGAAATTCCTCATATGTGACTGGATCTTTGCTCTGGCGATAGTGGGTTATTAACCCTGGTCACAATAAATCTGACAGGAACGTGCTGGAGACTCACAGCCCGATCGCTTTTCTTTCGAACCAACACACCAAGGCTTTCAAGTGGCAGTTCAAAAGTGTTATCTTCAGGCGGAATATTCCACGGAGATAAGACAACCTTGTAGTGCCGCGCTGTGCCCCCTTTATGATGTGGCAGCATCGTAATTTTGAAAGAGCTGCCAGTGGCTCGATTGTTGAACGGGGGCGGGTCAAGTTGCACGAGACAGGAAGCGTTCAGCGTTTCCACTCCAGTGACCTGCCGTGGGGCTGCTGTAGGATCGGTATTGAACTGTAGAAACTTTGGCGAGCCAGTTGCTTGACCATGAACGAAAGCAAAGCGTGGAGGACCGGGTTTCTCTTTTGAGGAGAGTGCGTGGGATGTGCCCAAGGGATGAATTGAGCAAGGTGACGCCTGCACGGGGATTATGTCGAATGTTGTCAAGATGGGGTTTCGTTCGTGGCCGGACCGTGCGTGAGCGAGAGGAATGGGGCCCGCATTCGAATCATCCGATGATCCGAGTTGGAGATATAACCCCTCCGCTGGTATTGCTAGGGATGGCTTTGCTTCCTTAACTTTGATGGCCTTGTTGAGCAGGCCAAAATCAGCACCTGACCATGTGCAAATGTCTTTCATTGTCCTCATATCAAGACGGGTGCCTCTGTTTCCAGCGCCTGTGACTTCTTCGTGATAATTGCTGGGGAGGGAGTAAGTATCAATGCTAATGTGATGACTTTTCTGAAGGCCGTAACTCACTGAATGCCGACCACAATATCTTCTCCACCGTAATTGACCCAGACCGGCCCCCCGTTCATCCCCTGGTCTGTAGGGGCATGGTAGAGGACCTGCCGGTCTTCGTGTTCTCCAAAAGCGCCAGTGCCATGGCTAAAACGAGGCTTCTCTCCTCCGTTATCTTTCTCCGGATAGCCTCCGACTAGGGCGGTCAACACGACTCCTGGTTCCTTTGAACTCAAGTCCATCGCGGCCAACACAACGTTGAAACCGAATCCGTATCGGGGCTGGGGATCGCCATTGTCGGATAGGGGCCGATCCAGAAGAATTATTCCGTAGTCATGGACAGCGTTATCGGGAGATTGTGATTGCTCGTATTGCTGGTTTATGTGGTAATCGGCATCCGTGACAATCACAGTAGTTGGCTTCCCCTTCGCATCGTGACATCGAATCCCAATCTTCGAGGTCCGCTTGGGTGTGTTGTCTGGATCCGATTGGGGCCGTATCAGGTTATGCCCAGCAGTCACGAAGACATCTTTAGCCGCCCCGGGGACGTTGAGAAAGAAACCCGACCCGACTGCCGGCCGCCCAGAGCCCGCATCAATGTATAGGTCCAGTCGGCATATAGCTATGGGCCACTCCTCGGGGCTACTGGTGGCGTGGGACTGGTCGCTCGATCCAAACCCAGCGATGTTGGAGACGAGTTTCCATGATTTGTGACCCGAGGACTGAATAGAGGAGAGCGCCGAGGAGAAGAACTGGACCATTGTTGCTGGCCTAATATTTGCGACTGAAAGTTGTCTTATAAAGTGATATGGGCGGGGAAATAGGTGTGGGTTCCACCAACACATCTGAGTAAGGTGGAAACGCGTTAAACGTTCGAATTTCACCACGTTGTATGCAACGACAACACATTAAATCGCGCAATTGTTCGCCCAACCAGGTGGGCAGCTTATATCGAAGCCATTAGTACCGCACCCCTGTACACCGAGAGGCCACCAAATGCCATGCAGTGAAATTTCCATCTGGAGTGCGCTCACCGCATCCCTAAAGAATCAGGCGCATCCGCAGTGTGTCATTCGATACATATTGCTGAAGAACTGCTTTCCTGCTTCGCCCATCCGTATCCATCCTCTTCCACTCTACTTCAACTTGCCCTTCGCTACCACGGTAACCCATCTTGTTTGCCATATTGTCGCAACAATGGCTACGCCGTTCCCACCATTTCCACGCATAGGAAGCCACGATGAAAAACAACTGCTCGACTGGATACGAAGCGGCGGAGCCGTTAACGCAAAAGGTCCAAATGGCCTTACCCCGCTCTGCGCTGCGGCTCTGCGCGGCCACCCGACCACAGTGCAACTACTTTTGAAGAACGGCGCAGACGTCAACCTATCCTCCCAACATGATTGCACTGCGCTATGGTTCGGGACTCGGCTGGAAGACGAAGAGAAAGCCTACAATATTACCGATATTCTACTCAAAGCCGGAGCGAACGTCACCTGCACATCTAGTGCTTCGATGCTGAGTACGACGCCATTGATGAATGCCCTCCGGGCCGGGCTGGGGTTGAAGGTGCTCTGCTTGCTGCTAGCCAAACAGATGGCAAAAGATCTTGCTGGCGCAAAGAAAGATGCCGATTTCTTGAAAAACAAGGTGTACGTCGAGGCACTAAAGGACCCGAAACGCGTTCTTTCACCCCCCGCTTCCCGATCGCTCTTGGTCCGCGCCATGCACTCATTGTTAGGGTACTTGGTGGCCGTGGTCAACAAGTTTACCAACAATGCACTTTTCACAACTTTGGGATTACGTGTTGATATTGCCCCTGCCCCTGGTGAGACAACACCGGATGAAAAGGTTTGTTGCTGCCCCGGCCCCTCAGAATAGCCCCACACGTTAATATTGGCACTCGGCTAGGTCCTTTCTGCGCCAAATTTTGATTCCGTGGAGTTCAACAAATCGGTCACGGCCCACATCAATTCAACAGGCTTGAACATGCTCTTCCCACCAGACAGCCCCTTTCTGGAAAAAGTAGTGCAAAAAGCGAGTAGTCTGGCGAAAAAGGGCAACACGGCGTTGGCCAGACCAGAGCATCTTCCCGGCTTGGCTCAGTTCAGTCTCTACCAACCCATCATCTTCTGTGGTTAGTGCACAAGTCATGACCTTGATATTGTAGGCTAATAGTTGTTGGTAGACAACAGTAGCTCTATGAATGAAGCGGACCGGATCGATTCCATCGTTGAGGTTGCCCGACGGATTACTGAGATCGCCACATACCTGGTTCCAGACGATGAGGGAGTCGTACTTCGATTCCTGAACTCGCGAAAAACAGAGCGTGACCTGTACGAACACGAGGACTACAAAAAAATCAAATCAGCCGATGTAGCTGCTAAGATGATAAGGGCTGCAGATTACGACGGCTGCACAATGCTAGGGACTGAGTTAAGAAACCAGATCCTAACACCCTACGTTTACGAGCCCTTAGAAAAGGGCCCGCTGCCGAGGCCTGTGCTGATTTCGATCCTTACCGATGGAGAGGTAAACTGCGCTTTAGTCTACCGTTTTACCATCAAATCTGTGTGGGAAAGGCAACTGACCTCCACAAGCCAAACAACGAAGATGACGATGAGTTAGACAATGCGATCATTGAATGCAAGCAGAAGCTTGAGGAGAAGGGCTATGACAAGAGAGGTTTGATGGCGATCCAAAACCCAAGTTTTACGCGCTAAGGATTTCCTTGCCATATGTAGTGGTCAGTTTTCAGATCAGCCAGATCGGTGACGACCCTTATGCAGATGAATTCCTTCGACGGCTTCAGACCGACCCAAGGATCAAAGACTACATCTTCTGCACTTCCGGTATTTGACAAGTACTCTCTGGGCGCCAATAAAACTGACGTGGAGAAAAACAGAAAAACTCGACGACAAATTCAAGGAGCTGCATGGACAGAACGATGAACTTGAGATTTGGGTATGCCAAAGGTTTCCGATGCGAACCCCGAGCTAACCGATAACCAGCTGTTCAAAACACTCATCGGACCACTCTTACAGGAGCCTTAATGGCCGTGCTCTCATTGTGTTGGTGGTTGGTTGATTTCGGCGGGGTTCGTGTTGGATGAAATGCATAAGGGTTTCTCGGAAAAACAAGTCAGGTCACGTGTGGCACAAGTTACAACAGCAGTGTTGGAAATCTAGGGATTCGAATTTTGGCCACGTGACTACCTGCGCCTCTGAAGCCTTCGATATGCTCTGAGAATGCAGAGTGCTCTGGACATCAGCTCGCCTTGCGGGCCGGGCCCTATCTAGCCAGAACCCATCAGAGCAGGTGGGGCAAAGTTTGCGCAATATGCTGAAATGTGTAGCGAAGGAAAAAGACCCAAACTATTGATCTCTGCTTTAGATATTCTTAACCTCTCCCTATGGATTAACTGCCTAGAAAGTAGCTTGTGATGTTGCATTAATGAATGGCCGCTTTTATACCCACATTTTTTTTATCGAACCTCCCTAATAAGCCGTGCGACCACGCCCCATATACCCAATTTATCCCCACAAGTGAAGGGATGGGAAAATTGGAGGTAATTATAGGTAGAAATGTATCCATCCTCACCTTTATACATCCGGCCACCGTGCTTATCCCGTCAGGCATTGGAGCCCGAAATAACCGCCACCCCCATTTCCGCAACCCCATCTCGCAAAGCTTCTCCGTCATCTCATAAGCTCACAAAGACGCCCGCACTTCAGCCTGCCTGGCTACTTCTACCGCTTCAATTTTTCTTTGAATGGCGGTATCGTACCTTACCCTACCGTCCTGTCTTGCCTTGCGCCTAGACCTTGACACTATACGCCGCAGACCCGCCTTTCTCTCACGGAGTTGTTTTTAGGATTCAGGAACTTCTCGTCGGTAGGTCAACTATGAATGCCAACCGTAATATGACAGTCATGTATTTTAACGAAAAGCAAAAATTGTTACGTTAGTTTTTGCCAAGCGTGGCTGCTGATGGCGGCGGTGGCGGTGGTGCGGCTAATGCATGGCTAAGTTCCCGCCCTGCCGCTTTCCGCCACTTTTGTCCGGCGCACAAGGGTGCCACAGGGAACGAGAAGGCCGACGAGTGGGTAGAGTTCGCGGTGGACGAACCTGACGCCCGCGGGTGGAATGGCTAGGATACTCAGGCCAGACGGAAGCGCGGGGCGATGCCGCTCCCTCGATCGCTCGCACACCCCATGAGCAAGAGATCTCCGAGAGGAAGTGGCGGAAGCCCGCCAATAGACCGGAAGCCAGACCTCCAGGAAGAAGTACAAGATGCCGAGCAGGCAGAAGCCAGATGAAACGGTTGCCCGTAGTTCCAAGAAGTTTGCCTCGAGGTTCTACCTGCTGAATACAGGTCACTATCTCACCGGACGGTGCCTGAACTGGACGAAGAGCCATCCCACCGCTCAGTGCTGGTGGTGTTCGCGCAGGACACGAACACGGAACCTCCTCTTCAAGGTCTGTCCCCGGGGAGGGCCCACGAGTGGAACTGTGGAAGGTCCAACAGAAGATCCTGTGGGCAGAGGTAGAAGAGCCAGTTCACGATCCGGGACCTCCTCACCGATGGGAGGTGCAGCTACGGTACTGGGTTTCCTATGTACGACGGATGTGGGAAGTTTGGTCCCGGCTGAGGAAGACGCAGGATGTGAGGCGTCAGAGCGGGAACTCCGGAAGCAGAGAGAGAGGGAAGAGGATTGGCGACAGGATGGCTTTTTTTTTGTTTATTCATACTCGCATACAGCCTTTCTAGGGCTATGGCGGCGCACTTTTTGTACAGGTTTCCCATCCGCTGTCTGCGCGACGGCGGCAAGTTGCGAGTTCCCCTTTGCCCTCCGCCCAAACCGATCCCAAAAAGATAGAATTCGCACCACGGGAATCTCAAAGGAAAAGAATCCGCGCCAAAGAGACAACAAAATGATGACCAAGGGAAGTGTGGCCCGTCCCTATTCCTCGTCTGCGGGCGCCATGAAAGAGGATGTTGGTAGAAACAGCGGCTTCTCCCCGGCACCAAAATTCCCCGGGGCACCCAGCTCCTTCTCCTCCACCTCCCACTCTTCTTCCCGCTCCCGGAGCTCCCACTCTGACACCTCGCTCCCAACGTCCTCATCAGCCGGCACTAGCCTTCCATATCCGTAGTGGAGAGGAGGCCCAGTACCGCCTGGCTACATCTCCCATCGGCAAGGAGGTCCCGGATCGTGAACCGGCTCTTCCCTCTCCCACTTTCCCCCTGCGCCTCTGCCCACAGGCTCTTCTGTTGGGCCTTCGCACTTCCACTCCGGGCACGCCTTGAAGAGGTGGTCTTTTGTCTGTGTCGGGCACTAGCACTATCAGCACTGAGCGGAGGGCCGGTTCGCCGCCCACTGAAGGTACTACCTGGTAAGGCAGTGGCCTTGGGGGGGGGGGCACCGTGCGTGCTCCAGTTCGGTCCGAGTTATCCTAGCCGCTCCACCCTGTGGGCATCCAGCTCTTCTACTGCAAGCTTGGCCCGTTCCACGGCATTCTCATTGCCTGCATCTCCTTTGTGTGCGGGGCGCCATTGGATCTCGATTGTGATGCTCGGCCTAGCCTTCCGAGGTGTTGCTATGTGCTTTCTTGCCTGGGGCGCGTACATCTGACCAGGGCCAGGCTCCTCTGAGGCCATCCGTCGAATCGCTGCCTGGGCGTCTGTGAAGATCGTGACCCGTTCTGGAGCCGTCTGTCTTCTTGTAGCGGTTCCCAGTGCCCTGGCGAGGGCAGCGCACTTGTACCATAGGCTTCCTAGTTGCAGCCCATGTGGGTTTTTGCGCCCACCCAGGTTTGCCGTTGTTCCATACCACCGTTTATCCGGCGGCTCCATTGTCTAGTCGTGGCCCCTATCTGTGAATCTGGTGAGTCCAGATCGTGGCTTCTCTGCCTCCTCCTCCTCCAGCAGTTCTGCATCGAGGGTTTTCGGTTCCTCGAGAAACCCCGTGCTCTACATCTGCCCTGTCAGTCGGCGTAGCTGTGCCGTTGCATTCTTCCCGTTCTTCATCCGAATGTTGTGATGGTCCTTGTCCGTGAGCTGGGAGTAAAGTCAGAACCAAGCCAACGCGTCGCCTCTTTATCGAACGGGACGGTATTGGTACCAACCGTCACCGCCGCCGTGGGGGAGGGGTCACCTTTTTGCGGAATATTGCCGCCTCTGTTTTCCCTTGATCGAAGGCCACTCCGTTGTTCACTGCCCAGTAAATAGACACGGTTGCTGCCTCCGAGAGCTTGGGAGCCACCGCTTCGTCATCCTTTGCATCTGCTCACCACCCGGCGACAATGGGGATTGTTGCTGCGGCAGGGCTGCTCTATCGTGACTGGGAAGCCAAAGGTGGCTTAAAGTGGCGCATGCGGTGGCGGTGGAAAGCACAATCGAGTGATATCTTGGCGGAATGTGGGTTCCTCCGGCGACATGATTACAGTGGGCCATCGGGTCGAAAGAAAGCCGCCGCGTAAGCGGGATCAAGCCAGGAGCTGGCAAGCGATGCTTAAAAAAGAGACGCCCTATCTCATTCCTTCCTATGCATTTGGTAGAATGCATGGCGACAGCTACCGTATTATCTCACTTATAAGGCCCCCTATAAACCCCACTGTTATAGGTAATAGCGCCACTAGCGCCCACTAGCGCGCTTAAGGACTAGCGCAATATCAAATCGCGCTTGGCACAAGGACCGAATTTTCGCGAGCACCGCGCTCAACCCGTAGAATCTACTATCTACAAATCTGACTAAAACTCATCTGCATGCCAACGGAAGTCGTACTCAAGTCCTCATCTTCATCCTAATCACCCTCAGTGTCGGTAATTTACGCGAAAGAAACGAATGACTGCGCAGAGGTATCCGTCCCATCCTCGCACTTACCCGAGTTCCTACAGCTGGCGGTGGCAGTGTGCGGCCAGTGAAAAGTTGATGATCTTCTCGTGCGGCTGTACTGGACGGGTGGTGTTTCCTGAAGTGTAATTTCATTGCGGTGAAGGGTCCGAGAGAACCAGCCATCTAAATGCGGAATACGATAGTAGAATAAGGATAAATCTCTGTGAATAACCGCATCGAGATACTCTCGAACCAATTGCGCTGCACAACGCGCCCCAGTTTTCGCTCCTCAAACGCAACGTGTAGTTGTTTCTCAAGTTTCTCCCACCGTGGGTTGCTGCGCCATTTTGATATGCGTGTGGTATGTTGATTCGCTTGCAGCAGCAATGCCTCGTTCTGTGAAGTCCTCAATGATTAGTAACTTGCAGTAATAGTCTGATAATCTCAAAGCTTACCTTTTCCGTTCCATGACCTGCTTCGTTTACTGGAGCCCGAACCGTACTCGTACCTCCTCACGCATACCGTATTATCTCACTCAAGAGGTACACCCTATAAACGCCACTATTATAGGTCGTGACGCGCTGGCGCGCGCTAGAGTATTTATGGTTAGCGCACCGAGCGTTTTTCAGACGTCAGGTGATCAGCCTGGAGGTACCCAGCTCCGCTGAATAGGGGGATACAGCTGGTAGTATCACCGACTACGCGGTATCTCTAAAGCTTAAAAGAACAATGCGGCCATCCATCATTGACTATCAAGTATCAGGCTCCGAGCAGCCAGTAACCCTCCTCACGACGATTTTCTCGCAAGCCTCCTTACAGCCAACTGCCGATACGCCTCGAACCCCAAGCAATCGTACACCAGTTAAATTCAAACAACGACCAGGACCTCGAAAACACCCAATCTCCGTGGCCCCTCGCTGGGTTCCTCTGCCGGCAGCCACTCCTTCCAGAGCTAAGCGATGCAGGACAGTTGAGTTTAAGCTCCGGGTATTGTCCTGGGCAGAACACGGACGGGTGGATGACGGGAATGGTGGGAAACGGAAACCTACATGTGAGGAGGTCCGAGTACGGTTCGGGCTCAAGCAAAGGAACCAGGTGGTGAAATGGAAGAAGGTATGCTGCGAGATTATAGGGCTTTGTAGATTACTAATCATCGAGGTTTTCACAGGACGAAGCATTGCTGCTTCAAGCGAATCGACATACTGTACGTATACGGCGCAGCAACCCGCGGTGGAAGAAACTTGAGAAACAACTACGCGTCGCGTTTGAGGAACGGCGAAAACTGGGACGGATTGTACGTCGCAAGTGGTTTGAACGTACGTCGAAGTGGCTATTTGCAGAGATCTATCCTTATTCAACTATTGAATTCCGCTTTTCAGATGGCTGGTTTTCTCGGTTCCTTCACCGCAATGATATCACACTTCGTATCATCACAAACCAAGCTCAGGAAACACCGGCACAGCACTGTGAGATGATCATCAATTTTCTATGTTTCAACCGGCGGAATTCACAACTGCGAGATGGTAGGGAAGACACTGTCTACGCTGTCAGGTACGCGGCATGTCCAGCCATGGCAGGGCAGGTTGCACAAGTCGAGGCCATGGCCATGGCAAGAATCCAGCATCCGCTCGCATAGCAGCTCCCAACGCTACTGTCACAGCCACATCCCCAGCTGCACCTCAAACCGCAGTACCGGTCGTACCACCTACCGCAGAGTCAGCTGCATGTCGCGCTGTAGGAATACGACAAAGTGCTAGACTGGCAGGGAAACCTCAGCACAGTCATGTCATTTCTTTCCCGCAAATTACCGACACTGAGGGTGATGAGGATGAGGATAAAGATGGTCTTGATTACGACTTCCGTTGGCACAGAGATGGTTTTTAGTTAGATTGTGGGTGCTGTGTTGCTATGTATGTGTAGTAGGTGGGCGGGATGCCATATTGGCGAAATTTAGTCAAGCGCGATTTGATATTGTGCTAGTCCTTAAACGCCCTAGCGCGCGCTAGTCCGCGCTAGTACCTATAACCGTGGCGTTTATAGGTATACCTCTTAAGTGAGATAATACGGTAGGCTTCTGCTGCCCACCATTCCCACCGTCCACCCTCCGTATTCTACCCAGACAATACTCTGAGCTCAAACCGAACTGTTCTGCATCACTTGCCTCTTGTAAGAGAGGCCGCTGGCAGGGGAACCCAACGAGGAGCTCAGCAATCGGGTGTTTGCCGGGCCTTGGCCGTTGTTGAACTTAACCAGTGAGCGCTTGCTGGGAGCTCGAGGCGTATTGGCAGTCGGCTGTAAGGAAGCTTGCGAGAGGATTGTCGTGAGAAGTTGTACTGCGACCGTTGGTGATGGGAGCGCCACCAAACCGAGCTGAGATACCCCTGGGGCTGATCACCTGACGTGCAAAAGGGCACGGCGCGCTAAGCCTAAGCGGCCTAGCGCGCCTCAAGCGCGTCGTGGCCTATAGTGCTGGGATTTATAGGGGGGACCTTAAGTGAGATAATACGGTATTTTGAACCAACAACCATCAGTCATCACTTGCTTCATGGGAGCGGAATTCCTTAACACCTATCTCGGATAATTTTCTCCACTGATAGCGGCCGTTTGGAAGTAAGTTCTTCCCCAACCAGGAATTCCGCGTCAATCAGCCTATACTTGCAGTGCAGTGTTCGTCCTTGCCGAAGGTCGCCGTAGCCTGTAACGTACTGTGCACTAGCGAGCCGAAAATTTCGGAACAATCCTTAATGAGCAAAAGCCTGAACGGGGAAGAGATTTGCTTTATGGGACTAGCCGTGGGACCAGCCAATGGAAGGGAGGTTTCTTCCGCGGTGATGGTGTGTGTTCGAAAGGAGAGGCGGTGGAACGTTGGTGCGAGCGGTGGAAGCGAGATATGCGTATACATACAGAAGAGTTTCCGCCAACCCCAGATTCGCCAATGGCAGCAGCAACCGCACCATGCGTCCGATGTAATCTGGGTCATTGGTGGGTTGTCTGGTATGCTGAGCGCCACGGACTACGAGAACATAAGGCAGTACGCGATATCACCCGCATCGTTGAAAGACTTCCGTAGCCAGGGCCACAAAGAGCGGTTTCTACCGGTGGTGAGATCGCATGCTTCATCCCCCAGTCTGTTAAGCAAATGTAAAATGATTGCAGCACGGTATCGATACGAGTGGTTATGTGTAAAATCAAGGAAGTAGCCATGCTAATCTCCTCATCACCAGTCCTCTAACCTTGTATTTCACGGTCGGGATAGAAAATAGACCGTCCTCGCAAGTTTGGCGTGGCGCTCATAAAATCATGTGCAATTTGATAGACGTCAATGGCACTCAATGCACCCTAAAATAGAGCATAGCCGAGCTGTGCCGAGACTTGCTTGCGATTGTTACCGCACTGTATATAGATCTTGACGTAGCCTCTTGTTCGCAATGGTAGCTAGCTGTAACGTTATCTTGCCTTCTCTCATCTTATGCTACATTGCCCCGCCTCCGCCAGCCTTGCCTGAACTTACCTCCTCCTGGCCGTCATCTCTCATCCGGAGGGATGACATCAGAGCCATCGAGGTGATGCTCAATGCGGGGTGCGAGGAGGATCTTTTGTAGAAGTAGTTCGGGAAATGAATGCAAGGTGACCTGTGGGCCAACCCCGTGATGTCTAATAACTAAACCACAAGTCTACTCAGGGTCGGCATTAAATTACAGCTGCGCGTATGTGCCCTAAAGCTATTCTTTATGACTAGGCAATACGTGCAATATATAATCTTAAATCCATTGACTGCAAACCGGCGGCGAGGACTCGAGGAGTGAGAAAGCAAGTTTTTGGGGGCGGCTTGGCAGACGTCTGCAGACCGTCCAGACCTACCGCAGGCAGGTCGGGTTCAGACCCGACTAGCCTCGGGTCAGTCTGGGTACATCGCGACCAGACCAGACCTAACCTAAAACTGCTCCAGACTGGTCTATGTCGAACGCTGGACGTAGGATATACCCTCGGTGTATCCCTTGGCGAAGACGGTGTCGAATTCCTCGAGGAGGGAACTGTTCTTGCTCTCTGGGTAGAGGGTGAAGCCCTGTGGTACACGAGCCGCATACAAAATGCATAAGTTATACAGTTTCTCACCAAATACATATAACAAAAATTGCATAAATATCACTCGTTGTATAGGATACCATGCATTGCATATCTTTACACCGCGATGCATATGTCTAGTTGTACAGCAGTCTGACTAAAAGTGGACCCAAGTCACTTACACGTCGCGGATGGAATAAATCCCACGCTGCATAAACACCCGGTCAGGATATTGAGAAATATGTTACCACACCACATGAATACTCTCTTGTCGGCGGTGACGGGACCGGGCAGGCTAGGCTGCAGGTAGGAAGGAATTCGACTGTGCGTACTGAGAGCAGACAGCAGTGGCGAATACGGAGAGTGGAAGAGAGTGGTGAGCGGACAAATGCAAAAGGGTAGAGATGAAAAGTCACAGAAGCAGTGCGGAAAGGACAGGAAAGAAGAGACGCTCCTATGGCTAGAACAAAACTTGACAAAACGCAGAAGTTGTTGCATAAGAAAGAAAAGATGAAGAAGTGAACGATGGCTCCTTATAAGGAAATCCATCGCCCATCATGCTGGAGGTGCCATTCACGACGTACTATCTAGATCCCACATCCTGTCTTCGACTTTCGGTCTCCCATCCTTTCTTCCACATCCCGTCTCCCATCACTCATCCAGTCCAGCCCACACCCTGCCCGGCTGTCATCTGTCCAACGTCTCCACGTCCCTATTCCACACTCGTCCTGTCTGACAGCCTAAGGAGGATGAGCATGACGAGTGGGTGGGAATCACTTGCGCCAAACAACACCAAGACGCGAGTAGCGATCCGAGATCGCTCAGGAACAATGAAAAAATGATACCGTGCTAAAGTAAAGACCACCGGGTGGCTGTAGACGAAGACCGCGTAAGACCTAGCACGGCCGCACGGAAGACTGGGAGCACAACGCCTCACCAGCAAGAAAGGCTACACCGAGGGACATCCTTAGACTTCACCTGAAACAGTGGGAAGTACTTGCCTGTGCCAGTGAGCTGAACGAACAGAAGACCTACCGAATAGGTACGCCGAGGAGCTACGTTGCCTGTCGAGCCCAAGACAGAGAACGGAAGTTGGGGTCAGGTTTCTGACATCCAAACGTTCAAAATTGCCCCATGACAGGAAGGTTGGTGTAGACTCGAACTCACTTGAGTGCTTTGGATTTCCTGCTCCTGACGTTACTGAGGAGGCCTGTGCCGTGATCCAGACCATTAAAAAATCTGATATAACAAAAAAAAAAATATGTTGTACCGTATCTCTATCCCTTACTCTCTCACCTCCTACCTACATACAGGGGGATGAGCCTTACCTGATCGATAGCAAGGGCTATATGTAAGACTAGTGGACAGCAGTGCAACTAACCTAATTAGTAGCAAGGATTAATCGTAAGACTAGTAGACGGAGAATTAACTAACAGCTGGCTGGCTGCGACAACCCTCTTACCACTTAGACTAGCTAGATATGTATATGCATCGAGGTGACATGCTGTCGCAATTTTGGCCCAGCGAGTGAGTCTAGAGACAGCGATCATAAGTCGACAGAAACTCTGGGGTCCGGTCCGGAGGCCGATATAATGTAAAGCGGGGACTGTAAATCGGATTGTGGAGAGTCTGAGGTCTGGAACTCCGAGACCCCAGGGCTGTAACCCAGTATAATCAATCTATCTTTATGTATGAGCGGTTGCATGCGATTCTTTGGGTGATTCATAAATTCTAGCGTGGTGGTCGCCTTTTGTCCATGGCAGCATTGCCAACCCAAGCCCCTTACCCGTGGATCTGGGCTGATATGTAGGCATCTCGCGAAGGGTAGGCATAAAAATGTTTCCAATTCTTGCGTACAGTAGAGAACCACTATTGTCGTCTGTACTTCATGTCTGCTGACCCTTGCTCGGATCCACCCGGACCTCCCCCACGCCCCTGTTGCTACCAACACCCCCGGGTACGTCTCCAAAGTACAGTCCCAGGATTTCTCGCAATAGATATCGCAAGAGACCATGCTCGTATGCAGTACGCAAGGAGAAGTACCGCTCTTTTTCATTCGTATACACCGCCAACTCCGCCTCCGTCGGATAGAGGTCGACTGGTACATTCCTCCTCCGGCCGTCGTGCATATCCACCATATTGACGTGCAGATTCAATACGGCCTGTCTACTGTGAGTGAAGGGTTTTGGGGTGCCATGAAAGCAACGTGAGCAGACACACCTGACGCCTCATCTCAAGCCTCTCAGGAATCGGCTCGATACGTGCCGTTTCACAAAGTTTTCTCCAAGACTCAGGATCATTAGGATCTGTTCCAAATAAATCCCCAAAGTCCACCACCTCTGCTTCACGGAGCAATTTCTTCGCCTTCTCCTTCTTTTTCTTACTCCACTTGCGTTCCTGGCAGAGCCTGTCGTATTCATCGCGGTGGTGTTCCTTCGGGTTAAACGCAAAGTTGTATCTCTCAAAGAACTCGCATATCGCATCCTTCACCGCCTCCTGCCGTACCCGTGCGACCTTCTTCACCCTTGCACTGCCGAAGGCCTTTACCTGTGCCGCGCGGAAATTTTTTGTCACCTCGGCCAACTGGCTGTCACCCACCGACCACCCCTGGACATCGCAGAGACGCGTAAACTCGGCTTCGTAGTTGGCGTTGTGATCGAGTGAAAACGCGTACGAGGCGAAGAATTCCTCGACCGGACCGAGTCCCGTGGTAGTAGCGGTGGCTGTGCTGGGGGCATCAGCTTGGCTGAGTGTGGTGTCGGCGGGAGTAGGAGTGATGGCTGGGTCAGGGGCGGTTGCTGGGGGGGGAGCGCTGGCTCTAGCTGCTCTCCGCACGCGCTTCTGGTGCTTCTTCGAGGATTGGTGCTGTTGCAGACCTGTCGCGGTGCCGAATTGTTTGGCGCAGGTGGTACAGTAAGAGTTGCTACTTGCTCCGGATGGAGCTTGAGCCTGAGCCTGAGCTTGGGCTGAAGTTGAAGCTGAAGCTGAAGGGAGACGGGGAGGAGCATTCGGTGTTACGGGGTTACCGATCCCCGCCAACTCGTGTCCCTTGGCCTTTCGGTGTTTCCTAAGGTCCTGCGGCCTCTTGAAGCTTTTCTTGCATACGGGGCAGCTTGGTTTGCTGGCATTCGGGACAGACTGCTTCGGCGGTGACGGGTCACCGCCGGAACGCTGGAGGTGGAAGGCTGTTGAGTAATGCTCCTCCAGCGCGGCGGAATGAGGGAAGTTAAGATTGCATTCGTCGCAGTGATGGATTTCGTTCATGGTGGGTGTCGAGGAAGTATGCGTGATCCCCTCTTTCGCCTGCTCGCCTCCATTTTTGTTGGGGTAACTATGGGCGTTGAGGCTGGTGTGACGGTTTGGGCCGAGGTTCTCGCCGGTCAGGACTGTCGTACTTCAGCGGCTAAAAAGTCTGTACCCGCGGGTGGTGCCGCTACAAGAACCAGACTCGCGGGCACCTCCTCAAGAAGTGCCCTGAGTGGAAATGACAGCAGAGGGTCTTTTCGGCAGAGGTCAGGAATGAAACGGGATGAGGAAAGGACTGGTTCAAGATGCAGGACCTCTTCGCAGACGAAAGGTGCAGCCAGGCGATCCAGGACTTTCATACCACCACCCAAGTGGGAAAGCGAGTGTTGGGCCCGGCTGAGGAAGATGCGCTGAGTGTGGCATCGGAATGGAAGCTCCGGGGCGCGAAAAGAGGGACAGAAACGAGGCGGAGGGATGAGGACTTGGAGACGGAGGTGGAGGAGCACTTGGAGTTCCACCCTGGGCCGCAACGTTCTTCTCTGTCCACGATAGCGGAGGAGAGGGAGGAGAGAGGGCGGAAGAAAGTGGAAGATGATTCCTTTGATTTCCTTTAGGCCAGCGCGGAGGGCAGGTGGGGCCACAACGGGCCGTTGGCAGACGGTTGATAGGATTCGTTTTTTAAAACTGGTACCCGCCATAATCTACATGAGTCGTATGCGAGCATGAATAAACAAAAAAGAAGAACAGCCTGTAACTAACCCCCGGAATGAGCGGTATTAATTTGAACGATGGATCTCAGGATTTACAGTTCTCATAGATAATCCTCGGCACAGGGTCCAAGAAGTCCTCTTACTCTAAAGTAGTAGCATAGCGTAATATAATCACATTATAATCAAGGAGGGGGCGTGGTTTATGCTATCGCTACGATATTAACAATGGTCGCGTACTTGGGGGAAACTTTGGTGAAGATGCGTTTTGCATCAACGTGACCAAAACTCTTACTACTATAAAGCCGGGAGTACGGAGGCCCATGGAGAGTATGAATGCATTGGTATGTCGAATGCCAAGACGCTAGTTATATTAGTACGAGTTTCTTTTTCTTTCTTTTCTTTCTTTTTTTTTTCAGCGGCGCAGCATCGCTCTTTCTCGGCAGAACACCCTCTCTGTACATCTTGAGACCATCTTGAAACCGAGCAGATTATAGAATATTTCCGCGGAAGGGAAATTGATCCTGCTTGCTGGCGATAGCTTGGTAGCTATCGGTCTCCTCGCTGGTTGCTGATCGTATAACCTCATCGCTGCCGGCTGTTACTGCCTGATAGCCGCTCCGCCACTACACGCTCGTTCACTGCCCGGAATCACGCTGGAAGTTGACGTTGGCATTTTCGTGCTGCTGGCAAGTTCTTGGAAGCGGAAGCAGTACTAGAGTCAACTTACACCTATGCTTCCACCTTGCAGAAATGAAAGAATCGACATCCGTAGATACATCGGAGCTTAGGAAGGTGGTCAGCAGAAGATTTTCACAAATCACGGCGTTTACTCAAAGTAGCAGGGAAACACGCATGGGTACAATGACTTATATCGATACGAAGTTGCCGGATGATTTCTAGTCTACGATATCGGCAAGAACCGCCAACGCCAAGAGACGCTAGTAGCACTAGCGCCAACCTCATACTGCTTAGCGTCCCGGTATTCGACATGCATCCGTACTCTCTAACGACCAACCCGTCACGTTATTCAAAGTTGCGTAACCTAAAACACGAACCCGAAACCCCCGAAAACTCGACAATCTTGCAACGCTGCCAAAGAAATTTCGCAACATCACCAACAACACTCCACAAATCGTAATTGAGGGAATGGGCGCACCGACGAGCGATCCGCCAAACGATCCGCCGAGCGAGCCGACAAGAAATGCGTTATGTTGAAACGGCGGGCAGGCGGGGACAGGAAGTCTAAGGTACCTACGGGAGTTCGAGGATAGAACGGCGGCGCTGATCAGACGCCGGACAGAGACGAGCACCGTCGGCGAGACGAGTGCCGGACAGGGACGAGCAGACGAACGCGCGGAACCTGACGTCGGCCGTGCTGTCGGTTCTCGTGAGCGGCCAGCGGCTGGAGTTCCATCTCCGAGTCCGACTCGGCCAGAACGGCACGTCTGCGCTGTCGGAGTGGAGCGCTAGGGTCGTGTGGCCGGTGGAAACGGATTCCCGCGACGACATCGACGGGTTTTTTCCGGTCCCAATCGAGCCCGTCGGCGGCATCAGTGCGTGGTTTCCCGATGGCTCGCAGTGAGCGACATCGTCCAGCTAGACGTCTGCACCCAGGGAACGGACACGGGCAACTCGACCGCGTACCTCGTACCGCCGGGAGGAGTGGTCGTGCTCTCGGACATCGACGACGTCCTGCGCGTTACCAAGATCTGCCAGCTGTCTGAGGGCCTGCTCAATTCGCTCGCGCGCGGCTTCGTGCCGTGGCTCAACATGCCACAGCGCTTCGCCGAGTGGAAGGCGCAGTACCCGGACCAGCCGTACCACTTCCACTGCCTGGCGACGACGCCGGAGCAGGCGACACGCGAGTACGCCGACTTCGTCTACAACTACTACCCGCTGGGATCGTTCGACACGCGACCGCTCAACTTCACGACGGTCGAGCAGACGTTCGCGGTGCGCAAGTTCCTGCTCGAGCGAATCCTGCGCATGTTCCCGCGGCGCCGGTTCGTGCTCGTCGGTGACGTGTCCAACCCGAACGTCATGAGCGGATACCCGGAGGTCGCCAAGGCCTACGCCAACGTCCGGTGCATCCTGCTGCGCAACGTCTCCGCCACCGACAGCTCCAACAGGTTCCCCTACGACACCAGCGGGTTCAACGGCCTCGACCGCGTAAAGTACATGTCCTTCGGGACCCCCGACGACCTCGCCAGCCTCGGCTTTGGCAGCGGCGACTACGCCAACGCGTCTGTCATCCAGAGCGCACCTCTGGCTAGCAGAACCTACCGCTCGGAGTACGCGACCAGACCGCAAGCGACGGCGGCAGCAGCTCGAAGGCGGGTGTCGAGAAGGTCTAGTGGGTCGTGGTGGTCGCGGTTGTGGCGCTATGGTCGGCGCTATAGGGTATAGTGGGCAGAGACTTCTACGATGGGCGATAATGAGCCGCGTTACGACGCATTGCTTGGGGGAATGTTTGGTGTTTGGCGGGGATCGTTCTATTTTGTTTCCTTTATCGTATTTATGTACCAACGACATCGACGGATGTTGTTTGATGGCAGTATATATATGTACCTACCTTGGACGACTGTATCTGATGACTGAACGGTGACGTCGGCTTTTTCCCCTTCGTTTGTTTCATCAATGTCCGATCCCGCATCTCACGCGAACACTTCCGAAACAGGTCCCGCGAATGGCCAATCCGCATCCACTCCACTCTACTCGGTTCGATTCTCAACCGCTCGTCGCGATATAAGACAGCATTCCTCCGCCTTGCATCGGTGGTGATCGCGACAACACTAAGCCGGGCGAAGTGCCGAAGCCACTCGCAATAATCGCCGGCGTGGGGGGCTGGGCTTCCTGATGAACCAGGCTGGCCGAGTGCGTTGACCCACAGCAACCCAAGTACGCACGTATCGACTCCTGAGAACCGCAAGTGATGGCGGTTGTTAGTTACAAAAGTCTTAATGGAAAATCTGGTGGTCGGTTCGTTTGGAACACCTATGTGTTTTGCAATCTCTAGCAATCCCAGACGGCGGTGACTCTGCGATGAGTTGTGGCTCTCGTATGATACTCTATTCGCCACATGACGAGAACTAATCTTGACTGACGCATTGCTCACCGACTCAGCCGCGGGATTGCTGCACTGGTCATGCATATCACACGTCAGCGACGGGGAACTTCAGTGAGGAGAAAGCGGGGAGGTTGGGGATATTTAGAACTGCTGATCCGACAAATATAACTACTTGCCATGCCCTCCATTACCACACTCTATCTGAGAACTGTACGACTATTGAACAAGCACACCTTTTGCAGCAACATCGCCAGACCGGAGTGATCTACATCAAGGTACTCTTTCAGTCAGACGAACATCCCTGCTCTCCAACTACTCTTCATCGGCCTGGCAGTCGCAACCAAAGCGTAGACCGGTAACACGCAACAATCAGCCCGACACTTCCACCATTCCAACATGGACACTAGTGAGAGCACAGAGAACCAACGGATCTATCACCATTCCACACATGCCGAGCTACGAGGAGTGTTTAATGGTCCGATCAACGTCGGCTCCGGCGGGTAAGTCCCTGAAATCCGGCGAAGAGCGATTCGACAAGATCCTACGGTTGGCTAACGAGACCTCGCTGGTAGACCCAAGAGTAGGCAACACCTCTCTATCGGAGAAACGTTTAGCCTCCCAATATTTTCCGACCCTGACTGACACCTAACTAGAGAGAACCGAGATCCTGGAATGGATATCCACGGTCCCGTACATAAATCACCACCAGCGCATCAGTGATGGCCGTCTTGCAGGCACAGGAGAGTGGATCCTGACGAAGGAGAAGTACCGCACTTGGACAGAATCAAGCGACTCAGTGCTGCTGCTATTGCGGGGAATCCGTAAGTCTCCACAATCCCCAACCGGAAGGAGCACTCTTCTGATAAATTCGTCTAGCTGGAGCTGGCAAAACGTACATTGCATCACAGGTCATCGACTGGTTCATTTCAAATCCAACAGCCGAATCCAAGTTGGCGTACTTCTACTGCAATCGGGCCGAGGAAAGCCGCCGAGATCCCGAGAACATTCTGCGCACGCTTATTCAGCAGCTTGCGCAGACTCCATCCGAAGACAAGCTCCTGAAGCCGGTCCTCGATGTTTACAAGGAGCGGGAGACGAAGGGGCAGCTCTCTTCGCGGTTGACCCTGAAAGAATGCCAGGATCTCCTTGTTCGGCTCATGGCTGCATATCCTCAGACGACTATTTGTATTGACGCCCTAGATGAAGTCGATCATAGATTGCGGTTGAAATTACTGGAGGCACTCAAGCACATAGTGGAAAAATCAAATACTCTAGTCAAGATTTTCGCGACTACTCGAATGGACACCGATATCCTCATGCAGTTCGAGATGTTCCCCAGGATCGAGTTGGAACCCGACGACAATGCCGATGACATCAACCGGTTTGTGGAAGAGAAGATACAGGGCATGATCGAAGGGAAGCAGCTTCTTCACGGCAATGTCTCTGATGCGCTCAAAGAAGAAATTTGCCAAGTTCTTTGTGAGCGATCCAGGGGAATGTAAGCTTGCATGAACTCCTGATAGATAGGTGTCACTGCTAACGGCTGGATTAAGGTTTCAACTTGCAGCTCTTCAGATTGCCTTGATCTACGACATGGTCCTTCCAGATGATATAAGGGACAGCCTGAAGGTCCTTCCAGAAACCTTAACAGACGCGTATGGCGAAATATACAACCGCATTCGTAAGCAGAGTCGCCGGGCATCTCAACTAGCACTAAACGCCTTCCGATGGGTCCAGTGCTCTTACGAACCATTGCAATCAGAAACCTTGCTTGATGCAGTCACGGTCGAAGTCGACAAATCGGGGGAATTCTCCCGCAACTGCGCGACTTTAAGGGCGACTGATTTATTGAAAGCCTGCCAGAACCTCCTCATTTTGGACGAACGCCTGAACGTTTTCCGGTTTGCCCACCTTTCGGTGGAAGAATACATAGAGACCCAGCAACTCGGGGTCGATTCTCATACCGAAATCGCCAAAATCTGCCTTTCGCTGGTTTGCTCTTCGAGGTCTTGGACAGACTATGACCTAACCCTTACAACACGAGAAGGACGTTACCACGACCGCCACCTCCTACTGTACTCGGCAGTGTTTTGGCCATGGCACCTGAATCATTGCAGAGATGACTGTCGAATCTTGGCGGCCCTTTGCGAAGCTTTTGTATCAGAAGCTACCTTCCAGCGCTGGATCGAATATCATTGCCAGCGTATTCAAACCAGGTATTCTAGAGACACTTTTTGGCGTCGATCAAAGGCTCTACAGCACGAGGGGAGGGACATTCTTGCTACAATCTGCGTGTGTGGGTTAGGGCGGATGCTTTTCAGTATATCTAAATCCCAATTTGGATGGATGGTCATTATAAAATTGAATTTGCACAACACATTCATTTTCGAATCTGTACAGAGGGGCTGCGTAGACCGATTGCTACTCTGCGCGTCCACTTTTGGAGACCTGGGTATTGCTCAACATCTGCTCGACGGGGGCGCCGACGCCTCAGCGGTCGGTGATGACCGGAGGACACCGCTGCACTTGGCGGTCATACACAGGCACGAGGCACTGGTGCTGCAGCTGCTGGATCGAGGTGCCAACGCCTCGGCGGTCGACGATGACCGGAGCACACCGCTGCACTTGGCGGCCATACACGGGCACAAGGCACTGGCAATGCAGCTGCTGGGTCGAGGCGCCGACGCCTCGGCGGTCGACGGTGATCGGAGGACACCACTGCACTTGGCGGCCATACACGGGCACGAGGCACTGGTGCTGCATCTGCTGGGCCGAGGCGCCGACGCCTCGGCGGTCGACGATGACCGGAGGACACCGCTGCACTTGGCGGTCATACACGGGCACAAGGCACTGGCAATGCAGCTGCTGGGTCGAGGTGCCGACGCCTCGGCGGTCGACGGTGGCCGGAGGACACCGCTGCACTTGGCGGCCATACACGGGCACCAGGCACTGGTGCTGCATCTGCTGGACCGAGGCGCCGACGCCTCGGCGGTCGACGATGACCGGAGGACACCGCTGCACTTGGCGGTCATACACGGGCACAAGGCACTGGCAATGCAGCTGCTGGATCGAGGCGCTGACGCCTTGGCGGTCGACGATGACTGGAGGACACCCCTACACTTGGCGGCCATCCGTGGGCACAAGGCGCTGGCCCGACTGCTGGCTGCCACCACCACAAGTAGCTTCGCTTCCCTTTTGCCATGAAGTATGTATTAGTAATAACCGACCTCTGATGCAGCTCGTGTATTCACGCACTTTCTTTCACTTCCTTCTGTCTGCACGAAGATTCGGGTCGGCTAGCAGATGACGAGATATGACGTTATCGAGCTTAGCACATGCCGGAAGACATCTTTTTTTTGATGTAATCATTATTTACATGTGACCTAGGTAGATCATGGCGAACAGTCCGTCCCCAACGCCGGGAAACATTCTTTAATGTAGACTATGGTGGCTATGAGATTGTTCATGTGATGTAAATTTACTGCTATGTATCTACAGTAGCAAAAAAAGGGGGTTTATCGCTGTGGCATCGCTGTGGCATCGCTATGGCAGCGCTATGGGATTGCTACCGCAAGGGACGAGCGAGAATATGACGGCTGCGTTTGCATATTTACAACAAAACCTTATTTAATTTTCGGTACGCAGTGAAATGAATTTTTTACCATCAATTATTTCGTTGTGGAACTATCGTGCTACCGCTTTTGTCGCATGTCGTAATCACTTGAATCCCGGAACAACGGTTGCTGCTGAAAGACCTATGTATGCCAGGCCCGATGAAGATAACGACGATAAAGGAAGGTGGAATCGAAAGAGAGAATAGGGGTAATCAAAGTGTGTTGAAATGCTAGCGTATTGAAATGCTAGCGTGTTGAAATGCTAGCGTGTTGAAATGCTCCGTTGGCCAAGCCTGATTTCTATTAACTAGCCGTTTGGTTTTCACAGATGGAAAACCGCCCGTGAAAAGATTTCAACAGGCTAAGGTAGTGCCGCCAGACAAAAGGTGGTTAGAATTTCGGCGCCAACAAGATTTTAATGTGGGCTCGGCAGAAGTGTGTAACTATAAAAATTCTGCTTCGTACGTAGTTATGCACCGTGTACTCTGTAGTAGGTACTGTCTCCATGCCATGCACATCACAAAGAGCACGGATGTTCATTACAATTAAGAAACAACAGTGACATAAACGGTAACGAAGAGGCGGAATTTTTTTGCTTTGTTGGCTGAGCACAATTTTGTTTTGCAGTCGTATGATACATACAGTTCGGCGCGCCAGACGCTAGCGACCACGACTGGTAGTCACTTCAACAAACCTTTCAACAGGGTGAATCAAAGTATCTTCATCTTCATTGGCCAGAATCAGCACACAATTTTTTCAACACGTTAGCATTTCAACACACTTTGATTACCCCTAATGTGTGGCTGTTGTCGCGACCCTATGATTGGCGGATTCAGTCCGGCGAGGATGATGTACAGGATAAGGTACAGGATACCGCTCAACAACTCGCTAATTATACAGAATTGGGTGACAAATCACCCACAGAACTTAATTCCTCCCACAGCTACCCGTTTTCTTTAAGACGGAGACCTCTTCGTCAGCTAACCTGAAAAATCAATAGCCCCGTTTCGATCAATTTGCCCAAATCCACCGATCCTCCGTTGCCAACCCATCGCCAATCCTCCGCACCATTATCCTCTTCGCTCTGCGCTACCTCCTCCTTGCTCCGTGCCGCCTTCTCCGCTCTTGCCTCCTTCTCGTCTTCCCGAAATCCATGGCTGAGGGGGTTGCACGTGAGGAGGTTGTCCGAATTGCGATCGGTTCACAGCAATATTCGTTGGTCCTTCGAGATAACGATCAGGAGGAATGTATTGGCGTCTACCATTCAAGCCCGGTCCGTACCGTGGCTGATACTGTCGCCGGCCCGGTATCGGGATTTGGGTTGCAGGCCCTATTGGTGTTGATCCGCTGGATATTTTCGGCTCGGATCTCCGGCGATACTCGAGGTCTCCGGCAACGAGATTCGTAGTGGCCAGGGCTCTCACAGTTGTAGCAGAAGATGTCGGGATTGGCCATCCAGCCTCGTCGTCCCGTCTCAACGAGATTGGCGTGACCCGCCCTATATCCCAATGGTCCCGAATACTGATGAATCGGTGGTGTCGGAGTAACAGGTCTTGCAGGAACAATCTTCACTTGAGATACCAATTCTCGGATCTCATCCATTTACTTTTCCAATAGATCGTAGTTCGGTTTTTGCAATTCCTTCACCTTGTCCTCCAACGGATCCGTAGCCGTCGTCATTGGACTCTTCTCGTACCTTCTCGTCTTCTCCCTTCGGTCCCTCCGCTTCCGTTCCCTTCTCTCCCTCTTCTCCTTCTCTTTTCTCTTCTCCTTATTTTCATTTGTCTTCACTCAATTCGGAGTCAGAAGACGAATCAGACGATGACTCAGAATCGAACTCGGAATCGGTCAGGAGCAATACTTCATTGTAAGAGATATCCAAGCGGGCGACACGATGGGCGTTCGATATACAAGTCTCGAAACGGACCCGTCCGGTATGTGCCCAAATATCAGCCAATCACGGCCAGCGAATTTCGGTGTCCTTTTTCGCGAAGTCCTCGACAAGATCGAGACGTCAGTTCCTCGTGTATGTCGTCTCACACCACCGTCAACTTTTGGACACGACAATGTAACGTTCTAACGATTCATCCATTCTCTGATCTAGGCGTGCGATCTTGTCTCGACTCTTGATGATGGCACTCTCTCCAAAGGTTCAGTAACGACAAACAAGGGCTTCCTTGGCTCGGATGGCTTCCTCTTCCCAGTTTCCCTTCAAACTTCGTATGTATTCCCGAACTCGTGATCCGCAATGCCTATGGATTAGAGCCACATTATCAGCATTCTGTTCTTCCTCGGAATAATATTGACCAATTTCCAGGTTTCTGTTCATGCGACTCTGCACAGCCCTCAATTCGCATCTTCATCAGCCTTTCCTCGAAACTTGTCAATAATGACACCGTCTTTCGAGCTTGATCGGTTGTAATGATGATGTTGCGATACGCCTCGATCGCGATCTTCGGTACGATGTTTCTCGGATCGTCCTCGCTCCTACTGTCATTACCCACCTCACGCACAGGAGATCTATTACTAGAACCCTATGAATTGTTTACGGGCTTTGTTCCCTCGGCTGTCGGCATATTGCTGACTCGAACTTGCCACCCCCTTCACCATCTCTAGACGGCACCAACAGATCAGTTGTACACAATGATATGTAGATTCTTCTCACACTCCTCAACCCTGAACCGAGTCGATCAATCAAGATCTGCACCGCCTCGTGACCCCCACGAGTTTGTTGCTGAAGGTATTCGCTTCTTCTTAACCAATAGAACGCGTCTGCCAGGGTTCCAACTTCCGACAATGATCTGAAGGCCTTTGTCCTCTCCTTTGTCATTTCCTTGGTGTGCCTCACGTCTTCTTGGGACAGACCTGGGCGGAGGGCTTGGGGGAGCTTGCAACGTGCCGCCACCGCGCGGACAGCGGACAGGAAATGGACTGTATATAATCTCGCCATGATCTAGATAGGTCGCATGCGAGTAATGATTAAACAAAAAACAAAACAAATGGTGACTGGGGACAGTAGTGACTGCCAGCCAAAGCCATTAGGGCTTGCCGCGAGCGAGGCGCTCGACACTATCAGGCCTCAAGCACTCAGCGTCGACCGAGCTGATAATCCGTCGAGCGAGGCAGCAAGAAATCCATCCAGAAATCCGCAGACAAGCAGAAGGGACAAGTAAGCCGATGAGAGATCCCTCCAATGAGCCGTCGGGCAAGCCAGTGACGATCAGTAGGGATGGGTAAGCCGACGAGCAATCCGTCTGGCGAGCCACCGACGAGCGGAAAGAGCGAGTAAGCCGGTGAGTGATCCGTCCGGTGAGCCGTCCGGTGAGCCGTCGGACAAGCTGCCGAGCGAGCCGACAAGCAATCCACTGACGAGCGGAAGGTACGAGTAAGCCGACGAGCAATCCTTCCGGCGAGCTGTCGGCTAAGGAATGGCATAACGAGTTCCCTCCCCGTCCACCCCCTCAACAACCCTCAATGCCCAAGTCTTTACGATCCGGTGAATGTATCATCTCCAGTACGGAGGTTGTTGAATGGTTATGAGCCGCCCGTGTTTGCTTTTGATCAAGAAGAGAGAGCAGAAGGATCTTTGGAGGAGATGAGAGAGATGCGATTCTTCACTGTAGAGAGAGAGAGTTCAAGCGGGGCAAGAGTTGTACGGGGCAGTCCACTTTCTTGTTGCTATGTAGTAGGTTGTATATTGATGAAGTCTCGCGCAGCTCGCTCGCTGCTATTCAGCCATGCTTGGCGCCCAGATTACACTAGTCGCTGACTCAGCGCCTTGTGTCCGGCGCCGTGCCTCCAGCGCCGAGAAGCTTTTCCAACAGAGGTCACAAGGGAAATGGCAGAACCCACAGTTTGAGAGATGTCATACCCTCGAGATTATGGTCTGTTCAATACAGATGCCAGTAAGATTTGTTCTTGAGATTTTAATTATGCAACATTGGCTTTTTCTTTTATTCTACCGATTGTTCATTTATTTTTCTTCGGCAAACAGGCTTATCTTTTGTCTGTTTACTGTAGCTCCCTCTCTTTATTACCTAGGTGTGATTTCATTGTGGGTGTGGAGTGGTTCTGCAGGCTCTCGAGTTTTTGAATTTTTGAGTTACCGAGCCAATGAACTTTTGTCAATATTTCGATAACAAATTTGGCCGCTATACGCGTTTGTCATCAGGCTCGTCAGTTTCATTCGGCAGCTTGCAGGATGGCTTGACCGACGACTCGCTAGACAGATTGCGTGTCGGCACTTGGCGGCTTGCCGGACGGTGACTTGCCCGACGGATTGCCTTTCGCCTTGCCAGACGGATTGCTTGTCGGTCCGCCCGGTAGCTTGCCCGACGGCTCCTCAGATCACTCATCGGCATACTTCCTCGTTCCTTCCGCACGTTGGTGGCTTGCCCGACGGCTCGCCGGACGGATTGCTCGTCGGCTCGCTCGTCCCTTCCGTTCGTCGGCAGCGTGCCCAACGGATTTCCTGTCGTCTCGCCCGATGGATTGCTTGTCGGCCGCTGGGCAGCTTGTCTGACGGCTCCTTGGATGGATCGTCCATCGGCTCACTTGCCCTTCCGCTTGTCGGCGGCTTGCCCGACGGATTGCTTGTCGGCCCGCTCATCGGCCTGCTCGACGGCTTGCCCGACGGCTTGTCTGACGGCTGGCCTGTCACCTCGCTCGCGGCGAGTCCTAATGGCTTTAGCTAGCAAACACTACTGTCCCCAGTCACCATGTTTGGGGTTTTGTTGTTGATACTGTAGATAGCGCTTTCTTTTTTTTGGCAGAGTTGTCTGGTGGTAGCCTGGTATGTAGGCGAGGTTTTGGTTTCAGGGGGTTCATGGTTCTCAAATTTGAATAACGTGGCCAATTAGACGCTATACCTCGGTAATCATAGTATATACTTCAATAGTGCGGTCAGATGCCAAGCAATCATCTGATATATGTATGTCTGACGCATCAACTTAGAATGACGTCATCCTGCGGTATTGTTTTTGATAGGAATTTACCAGTCAAGCTATAGATGCGAATCTACGTCCTGGTGGCACGTGAATATTAGGCTATATCGAACGCCGTATTGCTGCTTGATTGGTAATACCCTGTTTTTTGCTACTGTACTTATCGCTCTTGACTGTGTGGGTGCTGAAGTGCATTGCAATCGCCCAATCCATGACCACTTGCTTGAACGACTTCAGATCTTCGAATTCCAGACCTTTAACGATTTCCAGATTTACTGCTGGGTTGCTGTCGTTTGCCATACTTGGATTGCCGTTGTTTTGAATGCCTGAGGGTTGTTGGGTTGAGGTCCCGTGCGTGGTGAGGTTTTTTTGGTGGTTGGTGCCTGCACCCGAAACCGGTGGCATTCTAAAGGAAAAGCGCCAGCTGTGGCATTTTAAAGGAAGACGCCAAAAACGATAGCATTTTAAAGGTTTGCCGTAAAAAAAACAACCAAAAAAACCAGTGCGTGCGGGCATAGGATGGTGTAGACTAGAGTAGTGTGGGGTATTCTATAACTAGTGGTGTGAAGCACTGTCGGTGCATCTTTCTCTCGAACTTCGACAAGCTTCGGGGTTCTTCCCCCTCGCCGTGGAGGCATGTGGTTGTGTGCTTGGGTGTTCCGCCGGCGGAGAGTGGAGACGGCAGAGTCTAAGTGGAGTGGAGTAAATGGGTGCTCGGGATGGTTGGAGGGTTGGGTGGTTCGGGGTGATTGTCCGTGATGCACACTTTTAAGGACCTGCTCTTTCAATCCATTTTAAACGACGGAGTCAATCGGAGTGGTCATTGGTGGTCAACAACCCCGATGTCATGGTCTATTCCGTTCCGGGATTGTTGGCACCTGTGCCGAACAGCTTGTGGGGAGGGGAAGGGCCTAAACACGTTTCTAAGTTACGGTTGCAGGAAACCATTTGACGTCAGCTGGCAGTAAGCAACGAGCAACCACCGCCACCACCACAACCACCACTACAACCACCACCACGGCCACCGTCCACTCTCCGTCAAAAACAGAAGAAAGGGAAACCCCAAAAGTCTCCGATGTCGTTCTGGAACAGCGACACGATTAAGGATGTGTCGGAATCGGTGGGCATCGCCAACCTGAACGACGAGGTGGCCAACAACCTGGCGATGGACGTCGAGTACCGCATCCACCAGGTGCTGCAGGAGGCGCTTAAGTTCATGAGGCACAGCCGGCGGACGACGCTGGCGAAGACGGACATATCGCATGCGCTGCGCGTGCTGAACGTCGAGCCGCTGTACGGCTACGACTCGCAGCGGCCGTTGCGGATCGGCGAGGCGTCGGTCGGCCCCGCTCAGCCCATATACTACGTCGAGGACGAGGAGGTCGACTTCGAGAAGCTCATCAATGCGCCGCTGCCGAGGGTGCCGAGGGAGGTTACGTTCACGGGTACGTTCTGCGCAGGCGGACGGGCGGACGGGCGGGGGCGGGCGATGGCTGACTGCGGGGGCTTCTATCCAGCACACTGGCTCGCGATCGAAGGGGTGCAGCCGGCGATCGCGCAGAATCCAACGCAGTCCGAGGCGGCGCGGTTGTCCGAGGGCACGCCGAAGGGGTCGGGCGCTACGCCGTCGCTGGCGGCGGCAGGGAGCAGCGAGAACTCCGCCATCAAGCCGCTGGTCAAGCACGTCCTGTCGAAGGAGCGGCAGCTGTACTACGAGCGCGTCTGCTCGGCGCTCATGGACGAGACCGACGAATATCTGCACGGCGCGGCGCTGTCGAGCCTGAGACATGATCCCGGCTTGCACCAGCTGCTGCCGTACTTCCTGCAGTTCGTGTCGGAGAAGATCACGCAGGAGCTGCGGGACGTGTTTGTGCTGGACCAGATGATGCATCTTATGCAGGCGCTGCTGGAGAACGAGAGCCTGTTCGTCGGGCCCTACGTCAGTCTCTCGCCCTGTCTGTCTCTGTCCCTGTCCGTGGCTGGCTGACAACAGGCGACTAGGTGACCTCCATCATCCCCCCGATCCTGACCTGTCTCGTCGGCAAGCAGCTCGGCGACCCCGCGACGAGCGAGCACTACCGCCTCCGGAACCATGCCGCCAGCCTGATCAAGCTCGTTTGCAGGCGCTTCGGACAGTCCTCGCATACGCTCCGACCGCGGCTGGCGCGCGCGTTCCTGCGGCACTTCCTCGACCCGTCCAAGACGCTGGGCACGCACTACGGCGCGATCACCGGCCTCGCCGCGGTCGGCGGCCGGGAATCCGTGCGGGTGCTCGTCCTGCCCAACCTCAAGCTGTACGAGAAAGTGTACCGTCCGGAGATCGACGGAAACACGTCCAAGAGGGCGGACGCGGAGATGGTGGTGGAGGGGATAATTAACGCGCTGGGGCTCCTCGAGCATGACGAAACCGGCATCCTGATCAGGACCGAGAGGGTCGGCATCAGCGACGAGACACGCGAGGGTCTGGCGATGAAGGTCGGCGACGTCGTTGCCGACCGCCTGTGGAAGTCCGGAAAGCTGGGAATCATCTCGGCGATACTGGGGACTGCGAGCGGCGCGCTCTCGGGCGCGTACGATAGTTGACGGGGGGCGGATTTTACGACTCCGGGAGCTATGGCACGTATGTAATTTTAGCAGGAGATACGAGGCTTCTTCTTTTTCTTCTCTTTTCTTTTTGTGAATTGTGGTTTGCCCGACGACAACGGCAACGGCGAAGCCGATCGGGCTGGGGGGCTGACACTATCATCCCAAGTAACTATGTACATATTATACATACGGGGGTGTGCCGGTTTCGTGACTAGCTACATCTGGTGGCGGGTTGCTGCACGATCTATAAAAATCTTGGCATTGTGGGGCAAAAAGTTGCAGCGAGCAAAACTCAAATTCCCACCAAACCGACGCTCCCCAGATCCAACCCAACCAGTACGCAACCCTCGACAAAGTGAGCTGACCTGTATTCCGCACACACACACGATGCCGAAGGACACAATGGCACCACAGCCGCGCGCCCACCGCCGCCACAACCCGCTCCACGAAGAACTCCTCGAGACGTCGCACGGGCCGGGGCAGCTGCGGAAGGTCGCTCGCAACAAGCGCAAGGAGAAGCAAGAGCGGGCGGAGGAGTACGTTGACAGCGGGCTGTCGAAGCGGATCCTGCAGCTGGCGAAGGAGCAGCAGGACGAGATCGCCGAAGAGCGCGCGGCGGCCACAGCGATCGGCGCCGACGCATTCCTGGGGAGGACGGGCGTCGCGCCGACGAGGTTCCAAGTGCGGCAGGAAGAGGAGGAGAGCGACGAGGGAGAGTTCGAGGACGATGTCTTCGAGGACTACGACGTCGACGAGGAGGGCGTCGACGAGGAAATCTACGTCGACGGAGACGACGAGGAGCTCTTCAATCGGTTCATGCCCCAGGACGGACACCGGGAGCAGAGGATCTCGCTTGCCGACAAGATCCTGGAGAAGATCGCGGAACACGAGGCGAAGCTTGCTGGTGCGGGCGGCGCGGGCAGCGCGAAGGACGACGCGCCGGCGCTGCCGCCGAAGGTCATCGAAGTCTACACAAAGTATGCTCTGCTCATTGTCATGCGATGCGTGGGGGTCGGGTGGGGGTCGGGTTCATGGCTGATGGCTCACACGCAGAGTCGGAATCCTGCTCTCGAGATATAAATCCGGAAAGCTGCCGAAGGCGTTCAAAATCATCCCGTCGCTGCGGAATTGGGAGGAGATACTATTCATCACCAGACCGGACAAGTGGACGCCGAATGCGTGCTACGAGGCAACAAAGCTGTTTGCTTCGCAGAAGTCGTCGCAGACTCAGAAGTAAGAGTGTTTTCTCCGCGCGTGTGTGTGTTGGGCGCACTGTACTGACCGCTAATACGAACACTGCAGATTCTTGTCGTCGATCCTCCTGGATCGTGTCCGCGACGAAATCCACGAGAGTAAGAAACTCAACGTCCACCTCTACAACAGCATCAAAAAGTCATTATACAAGCCCGCGGCGTTCTTCAAAGGCTTCCTGTTCCCCCTGGCCGAGGTATGGTCGTCGTGTCTCGTATCACTCCTGTCTCTCCTACGATAACTGATCGCTAGTTCTGCAGAGCGGCACCTGCTCCCTGAAAGAAGCGCAAATCGTCGGCTCCGTCCTGACGCGCATCTCCATTCCAGTCCTCCACTCCGCCGCCGCGCTGCTCCGTCTGTGCGAGATGGACTACACCGGACCCACCAGCGTGTTTATCCAAGTGCTAATCGACAAGAAGTACGCGCTGCCCTACAAAGTCGTCGACGGACTCGTCTTCCACTTTCTGCGGTTCAAGAGCGTCGAGGACAAACTGCCGGTGCTGTGGTACAAGAGCTTTCTCGCATTCGCCGAGCGGTATAGGAACGACATCACCGAAGACCAGCGAGACGCGCTGCTGGACCTGCTGCTGGTCAAGGGCCACCACCTCATGGGGCCAGAGATCAGACGCCAGTTGATCGCCGGCAGGGCGAGGGGACTGGAGAAGGAGATGATGATGCAGGACGACGATCTGATGATGGAGTAGTAGTTGTCACAACACTGTACCGTTTGGTTATGAGATGGGGGCATAAAATGAAATGAAAAGTTGGTCTCTTTTGTTTTGTTTTCTTCCTCGGTTGTCGCACCAGCCTAATTCCTTCGTTGGTGACTCACCTCGTACCTCGCCAGCACCACTCCAATCGTTGGTCTGGGTTAAGTCCTCGCCCAATTTTGGTGTCAACCCAAGGCGCCTCTTTTTTTTTTCGCGAAAAATCAAGTTATCGTAGCCCTAGCCACAATCATGTAACCGTACTCCAACATCGCCTTGACCCGATCAAACTGCATTTGTGAATAGCCTATGTTCATGGCCACTCCGTTCACACAAAAGGCCGGGACACAGGTGCTGACAAGGTACGTAGGATACTGAAGAAGTATGCCGTCTTGCACCACGGTTTCCTACTCCGAAGTTTTCGCTCGACGAGGGAATATATATTGCCGCTTACCATGGTAAGGATTCGGTAATGCGACGAGCACCTCGTGTTGAAACCCATGCCGTTCGAACAGCAGGTTTCGTTAAGAAACACACAGGTGCTGGCGAGGTCCTTTAGATACTGGAGTAGCACGCCCTGTTTCCTCGTTCATTTCTACTCCTACACTTTCGATCGGCGAGGAGAGTGCGAACGGAGAACGCATAAACGTTGGGCGCACAGCATCAGAAGTGAGTACATAGCATGATATGAGCGGCACCACATATTCCCTCGCCGATCGAAAACCTCTGAGTAGAATTGAATGAAGAAAGTGGGCACGTCCCTCCAGTATCGAAAGTACCTAACCAACACCTGTGTGCCTCTTAACGAGACCTGTTGTGCGAACGGCATGGGATTGAACATGAGGTGCTCGTCACCATTACCGAAAGGTAGGTGTCATTGTTCTTATATCATACAACTTGCACGTTACTTGGAGCCACTCGGACATTCGCCACGCCCCTCTTGCTTCCAACACCGGCAGTCCTATCACCGTAGTAATGACTCAAAATCTCCCGCAATAGATATAAAAAGAGGTCACTCTCATATGCCAGTCTCTTCCTAAAGAATCGTCCAGATGCTTTCGTGTAGTCTGCCAATTCCTGTTCAGTTTTATAGATTTTGGCAGTTGTACCCCTCCTCCGAGCATCCAGCATATCCACAAAATTGATGTGTGATCCCAGGATTTTCTGTCTGCAGTTAGCAACATCCGACAGTGAGCGAAGCTGAAAACACACCTGACGCCTCCCATCAAGTGCCTCCGGAATTTCACCGACCTCCGCAGTCTCACAAAGCCTTCTCCATGCTTCAGGATCACTGGGATCAGTTCCAAACTGCACCTTGAAGTCCGCTACCTCCGCTCGGCCAAGCTGCTCATATGCCTGTTTCCGCTCGTCACTCTCCCGTCCTCCATTCCCGACACATCTTGAAGAGGTGGCCTCTCGTCTGCATGAGGGGACTGGCACCACCAGCACCGGGGCGTCGGTCGAACTTTCGCCCAGTGCAGGTACTGTCAGTTCCGGCAGTGCCCCGTTTTCAGCTGGTAGAACCGTGAGGCGAGCCTCTTGGTGCTGCCCGCGACCGCGCCGTCGGGCCCCTGGCTTTCCGGCATTCTGTATTTCCTCTTGGAAGTCCGGCCTCCAGCCCATCGCCTTGCTTCCGCCCACTTCTTCTCCGTGATCTCTCGCTTGAGGTTTGCAAGGGACCGTGGAGTGGCATTGGACACAGTTACCTCTACCCGATCCGAGTATTCCAGCCATTCAACCCCGCGGTTTCTGGCTCTTCCGTAGCAAGCTTCGCCCACTCGTCCGCTTTCGCATTGCCTTCGACCCCCTTGTATGCCGGGCACCATTGAATCTCGATGACGATGCCTGGTTTCTTCTGCGAAGCGTCGCGATGTGCTTCCTAGCCTGGAGTGCATAGGTCTGGCCGGGGCCAGTCTCCTCTGAGGCCATCCATCTGAAGGCTGCCTGCGCGTCGGAGAAATGATGTTTGTTGTGGTGGTTGTGGTGGTGGAGAGAAATCACGGCGGAAGATGAGGAGAAGGAGGGGTAGTATCCCTGGTCAATGCGGCTAAACTGAGACACGATTTGGCCAATCACGAAGACTTTTGATGAGGTACCTACTAAACTATCACCGGATACTCAAACTTTCATCCCCGAGTACATACAACTACGATTACGTCTATTTCACGTCTACTTTGCTATGACTTCTTACTTCTTCCGAGACCGCCAAATTATAGGGTTCCCCTATAAACGCAATTGTTATCGGTAATAGCGCACTAGCGCACTAGCGCATTATAGCGCGCTTAAGGGCTAGCACAATATCAAATCGCGCTTGTGCACTAGGACCGAATATTCGCGAGCACCGCGCTCTGCCCGTAGAATCTACTAAAATTCATTGCGTGCCAGCGGAAACCGTAGCCAAGTCCTCGCCTTCATCCTAATCACCCTTAGTGTCTGTACTGTAATTTGCGGGAAAGAAATGACATGACTGCACTGAGGTTTCCCATCAATCATCCTAGGTAGCACTTCCCTGAGTTCCTACAGCTTGGTGGTGCGGCAAGTGCGGTCGCTTGTACGGCGTGGCATACGGCCGGTGGAAAATTTACGATCACCTCACACTGCTGTACCGGACGGTGATGTTTCCTAAGGGCCTGTTTGGCAAACGAACGGCTGTTCGCTTTTTTGGTGTGACACCCCTGCTAGCGTCCGTTCGGTCGGTTCGCAACCGTTCGCGCAAAAAATGCACTGTTTGGCAAGTCGAACGGTCGGCAAAATGAACGGTCAGAAATGGCGCTAAACGACCGTTCGTCGAAAGGACCTCGAGAGGTACTTTCGCGACCGTTCGTCCCACTAACATCCTCTATACCACCAAAAATCATGTCTTCACCACAGCCACCTGGCAGTAAATCGCGCCACCGCCACCGGGAGCAAAACGCCATAATTGCTATTACTCTCTATTATCAACGATCTCTCTTGAAAAACCCCGTGCGAACCTCGATCCGAACTGGAAAAATTTTCACCGAAGAAATATTGAATGCCCATCCACGACGCGCCCTGGAAGTACTTCGTATGCCGATCACGACCTTTCTTGATCTTCGCGACTGGCTGTCCCAGAATTCGACTCTCCGTGCAAGCCGCTATGTTTCTATGGAAGAGCAGTTGATGTCTTTTCTGTGGATTATTGGACACAATGCCAGCAACCGTGAGGCTCAAGAGCAGTTTCAACATAGTGGGGAAACGATCTCGCGACATTTCCGATCCGTCCTACAAGCAATGCTGCAACTCTACCACGGTTTTGTCCGGCTGCCTCCCGATATTACGCCTACACGTATACGATCCGATTGGGGCAAGATGTCATACTTCAAGAACGTTCGCGGCGCCATCGACGGCACACACATCCTTGCCCATATTTCGTCTGCTCAGCAAACCCCGTATCGAAACCGAAAAGGAACTATCTCTCAGAATGTTCTTGCCAGGTGCAGTCTTGATATGTACTTTTTCTACGTCTGCCCAGGCTGGGAAGGAGCTGCCAATGATGCCAGGGTCCTTGAGAACGCGGAAGCCCATGACTTCCCTCATATGGAGGGTAGGATGTGGCTGGCTGACGCTGGATATGGCCTGAAGCCCGGCTTTTTGACGCCATACTGTACAGTTCGATACCATCTCCGCGAGCAAGCCCTTGCAAGACAGCGCCCGCAGACAAAGGAAGAGCTCTTCAATCTGCACCATGCTCAGTTACGGAATGTAATCGAACGTATCTTCGGTGTTGTCAAGGAGCGTTTTCGAATTCTGAGTACACCTATGGAATTTGATTTCAAAACTCAAACCCATATAGTGCTTGCGCTATATGCATTGCACAACTTCATACGCCATCGGGCAAATGGCGAGGAGGATGATTTTTATCGGAAAGCGGATATTGTGCGGGAGCAGGAGTTGAGTTCGGGGATTGAAGAGAAGCAGGAAGATCAGAGACTGACGCCGAGAGATCAGAAGCAGACTTCAAACCTGAGAGAATCAATAGCCAATGAGATGTGGATAGATTATCAACAGTTTCTTGTAGATAGTAATAGAGCTTAGTATCTACATGGAGGATTAGAGAACGCAGGGTCCATGAACTCTGTATATATTACTTCAAAAAGAAGGACTGAGATAGTAAGATCTACAACACATGCCGCTCCCTCCGGAGCTGGTATCGGAGCCATTCATCCTGATCCTCCCCTCCATCCATTCCCATG
>Ga0307508_10000423_pt1 | contig 50239 bp, 46 predicted proteins | sample 9_EM_MG_FD_203089 | JGI IMG/M metagenome (GOLD analysis project Ga0307508, IMG submission 203089) | Populus trichocarpa ectomycorrhiza microbial communities from riparian zone in the Pacific Northwest, United States - 9_EM | ecosystem: Host-associated > Plants > Roots > Unclassified | place... | reverse complement strand
GGGTGTTGGGGGGCTCCTCCCGGGGGTTCGTTTCGTCCGCCCCCCCCCCCCCCCCCCCCCCCTACTACCCTTCGATAGCCCTTGTGTCGGTCGCTGACGGACGCACAGCTACTACGTGCGCATCGCACCGCACGCCATGTTGACCGTGCTGTTTGCGGACTGGTTCCTACAATTGACCAAGACGGGCACCGTGTAGACGTGCTTGAGCGGGTAAAAGTATAGACTGGGCTGGCGGTGGGTGGAGGGTGGTAATTGGTTGTGAAATATGGGGAGAGGTTGACGACGCCATGCGAGGAACGTTTTTTTTTTTTGGTTTGTGTTTTGGGACCTTTCATTTTTTTTTTTCTCTATTTTTTTCTCTCTCCATGTAAGTGCTAAGATTAGCTTTCGTATCGAGTAGAATACATGTCTAACTAAGGGTTTGTATATGTACAAGTTTAATTTCCTGCGATCGATCGATCGATGTCGTCCACTTGACCGAGTGGCCCATCCGCCCTGCGCGCTCATGCGGGACTGCTAGCTACATGCCATGGTAAGACTGGCCTGCCACCTATCCATCACTCGCCCCGCACGGAGTATGTAGCCGACCGAGCGAAACACGGAAGCCTATCGTCCCGCAAAGCGAACAGCGGAAGCCACAGCCTGCAGGACTCTCCATCTCCACGGTCGGCTCTCGAACGGACACACTCCCCCCCCCCCAGCCATCCTTTTCTTGGCTTCGGCAGAAGAGGGCAAGGAGGCGGTTTCTTTGGTCCTTTCATCCGTCGTTTCCCTGGACCCGCTCTGCATTCCTGGGACAGGCCAGGGCGGAGGGCAGATCCGATACCGAAATCAATGACCAAACGGAAGAAGAAAGAAGAAGAAAGAAGAAGAAGCGCCTAGATATCATCCCGCAATCGCAACGTGCAAGCCGTCGATGACCGGACTCGGGGGCATTTGCGAGTCTCTCGGGTCGACGGGGGTCACTTGCTCGAGCTTTCCACGCTTTCCGCGCGTTTGGACCGGGCTGGGCTGGGCTGGGCTGGAGTGGAGTGGACTGGAATGGCGTGGAGTGGACTGCCCCGCCGGGTGATACCCCATGTCCACGGCAAAGCCAGCGCAAAAGACAGAGTTTGCTGCAGGGCAGATGGGTACGCGTATCTACCATACGGGTGCGTCCTCGGATTGACGGTGGGCAGTGAAGGCGACTGGTGAGAGAACCCCGAGACGGCGCGTGATTGCGTAACATTATCGGGCGACTCCAAGTTTCTATAATACACGACGCCACCACCACCGCCGCAGCCGCCGCCGCCGCACAGCGCAAAGCCCTACTTCCCGCTCTTCCGCTTCTGCTCGAGGAACAGCACGTTGCGTTTAACTTGCGTCCCGTCAGCCAGCGGGCCCCCAACCACGCACCGCGGGGGAGCAGGAGGACCGTACCGACTGGATCGTACTTGAGCATGCTGAGCGGCCGGTGCGTGCGCGGCCTCACAAACGTCTTGTAGTAGCCCGTCATGGCCATCGAGATCAGGCGCACGGCAACCGTGCGGGATTTCGCTGTCGTCGGTCGGGTCGCGTCAGTCAGCTAGCCGGTCCATTGCGACGGCGGGAGGGAGGGAGGTAGCTGCCTTTCTTCGCCATGGGTCGCGGTGGGGTAGAGGGGCGGCGGCTGTGTGCAGTGGGTGTCGCTGGATCGAGGGGTTGGGTTGGGGTGAAGGTTTGCCCGTGGTTGAGAGAGGTGCACGCATGCGATGGGTTACCCGGTCATGCGCGACGCGGCCGCTAACTTCATATAGTTACTTATGTAGACGGGGACGGCAGAGTGAGTGCGGGTGATTGCAGCCCCGAATCCGCAGATCGCCCGCCTCTTTCACGAACCGTCCAGGGCGACAGAACTGCCGAGTGCGTGGTAGATAAATACCTGGTATCTATCGGGCCGACAGCCAGCTCCACCTGCACGGCCAGCACAGTCGTCCCGCATCCACCAACACAGCAACGTTGTTACCCCAGTAATCATTTCAGCAGTACTTCTTCTTCCCACGCGATGGCCAGCCCGCCCATCTACCCGCTGTCCGGGAACCTCGAGCCTGACGACGACGACGGCGCGGGGCCGGACGTGAACCAGTACTACTACTGGGACGGCAAGCAGAACGTTCCCGTCGGCCGGGCCGGGTTCATCAACCTATGCAGGAACGCATCGATGTTCACCCAGGCGTCCTTGTACTCCGTGCGCATCACCGAGAGCCAATACTTGACGGTCGGCGGTTAGTCTCCCCCCCCCTCCATCGGCAGGTTTGGTTAACTAACGACGAAGGTGTGGCCGGGAGCGGCGCTGCGTGGATGCAACCGTGTAGATACACAAAAACATCGCCCAACAGCAGGATATGTGTAGCTCCACTACGCGGATCTCGCTGGACAAAGTGGCCGCAGCCATCGAGGAGAAATTCCGGACGACAACAGCGGCGCTGATGCCCAGCCTGGCGGAGTGCGCCCGAATGACGCGGGCCGAGGCGGTTGCGCTGGCCGGCAAGCCCCGCCGCGTCATTCACCTTTGTTGTGGCGCTGGCTACTGGTACTCACCCCATCAGATAGGTTCATCTGGTGCAGTACATAACTGACCGCATGCTAGTGCTGCGGAGAGGAAAGGCTGTTCCTATGTGATAACGCCATAGAAAGGGGAAAACTTAGGGTTGGGGTTGCGTCCGCTGCAAGTTACTGGACCATGGGATGGTCGGTGACAGCATATCTACGTATCCTACAGAATGTCCCTACCGCCCCCCACAACCTCCCAGATTCTAAAGATTTGAAATAGCCATACGTGAGCAAGTCCCAGCATCCAGTCACAGCCAACAGGATTTCCCTCATCGCCCACCCAATCCTCTCGGAGCCACATAGGCGGGGTTGGCACACCCCTCCCTTGTATTATTATTCTATGTTGGAAATGCTTCGCGCTGCTGCGCTTAGGATACTGCGACAGAGAAAGATTGCTGGCCGGGAGTGTTGACGCTTGTGTTGCGTATGTGGCCTATGTGGCTTCTGCACTATTAATTCTCGCTGAAGGTATAGTTAGTTAATGACGAAGTCAAGATATGTATCATAGGCGATGACGACATCGCTGTCTAGGCTAGGTGGCCCCACGCACACCTCAAACGAAAGATCTCCGAGAAGAAGTGGGCGGAAGCCCGACAACGGGCTGGAGGCCGGACCTTTAGGACGAAATACAAGATGCTGAGCAGGCAGAAGCCGCACGGCACGGTTGTTGGTAGCTCCAAGAGGCTCGCCTTGAGGTTTTACCAGCTGAGGACGGGTCACTGCCTCACCGGAAAGTACCTACACCGGACGAAGAATCGGCCCACCACTCAGTGCTGGTGGTGTCGGTACCGGACGCAGACGGGAGATCACCTTTTTCAAGGTGTGCCCTGAGTGAAGGATCCAGCAGTGGGCAGAGGTGCGGAAGGAAGCTGGGAGGGGGAAGAGCCGGTTCAAGATCCGGGACTCCCTTGCCGACGGGAGGTGCAGCCAGGCGGTGCTAGACTTCTCTCCACCACGGATGTGGGAAGGCGGGTCCCAGCTAAGGAAGACGCGGGGAACGAGGTGTCAGAGTAGGCTCCGGGAGCGCCGGGGGGCGGAGGAGGAGCGGAGGGTTCGGGATGGAGCTGGGGGCTGGGCGGGAAGAACCGCTGTTCCTTCCCACGCCCTCCTGTTGACGCATGTGTTGGGTGTTGCGTACGTGGCCTCGACACCATTAGGTCTGAGTTCTGTTGGATTAAGTTTGATGTGTTCTAGATTCTGTTAAATTGGGTTTCGTTGGTGTGTTCTGGATTCTGTTGGGAAAGGATGTTTTTGCTTGCGGATGTCCGGACCAGCGCCATAGAAATCAGAGGCGATGGCGAGATATCATGGGCAATGTCGAGGCAGCGAAGCCGATGCCGGCATCGTCGTCTAGGCCAGGTGGCTAGTGTATATAATGTCTCTCTTTTCCGCTCCCATAGATCGATAATCATTACCTTTCCGTTTCATCGCTTCCTTCATGGCGTCCACGGAAGAAGTTTAGGGGACGGGCCTCGGTTTCATTTATCCTTTCCTTCATCTCTCCTTTGTCATTTCCTTGCGTCATTTTCTCCTTGGTGCGTATTCTATTCTCTTGGGACAGGCCTGGGCGGAGGGCAAAGGGGGAGCTTGCAATGAGCCGCCATCGCGCGGACTAACCCAGGCAGTGTGCATCTCGTCATGATCTACCTAGGTCGCATACGAGTATATAATGAATAAACCAAAAAAAAAACTACTTACCTGGGCCATGTGGCTAGTCTCGCTCGACCAGTACCCGGGACCCCCCAGTGAGTGTGTAACGGCCTAATCGGGGTGTTCGGGGCCCTGTACTAGTTCATTAGAGATCGCTAGCGTATTGATGAGTAATGATGGACTTGGCGAGTGTTTTCTGAGTAGAGAATTCCCCCGAGTTCGGGGTTTTGGGGGCTCAGGCTTTTCCTTCCGACCCAGGTATGTACTAGTATGAGATCAGAATTTATTCGTTAGACATCGCTAGCGTATTGATGAGTAATGATGGACTTGGCGAAGGTCGAGCAGATTACCAGGGGCCGTTGTTTGTAATGTCTCTATTCTTCTTGTTTCCCATTCTCTTTACCATCTTCTTTACTCTCTATATACTCAACAGAAAATACGGTTGACTATCACCGATCTTTACTTTCTGTGTTGCTCCACCACCGCCCACCAACTCCTCTGCCGCGCCCCCTCCCCGTCACCGCGACAAACCAATCTCAGACTGAGACTAATCTCCCTTACTCTCTCGCTCACTACCTTCTCCTTCTAAGGCACCTGATACCAATCTGGTACTTTTAAAATTCACCACGACAATCACGAACCCACTAGCATACGATCAGTTATGTACTGTACCAGGTGTACCTACCTGATGGGCGAGTACCAGCAGTCGGCGCCACAACAAAGGTGAACGGCACGCGGCGAGGCTTTCTGGCTAGCGCAGCCGCCTCGGCCCGCGTCATTCGGGCGCACTCCACCAGGGTGGGCATCGGCGCCGCTGTTGTCGTCCGGAATTTCTCCTCGACGGCTGCGGCAACCTTCTGCAGTGGGATGTGCGTAGTGGAGCTACACATTACCTGCTGGTAGGCGACGTCTTGTACGAATATATCTACGCGGTTGCATTCACACGCCGCTCCCGGCCGCCCCTTCATCGTCAGTAGACCGAACCTGTGGATAGCGAGGGGTGCAGACTAACCGCCGACCGTCAAGTATTGGCTCTCGGTGATGCGCACGGAGTACAAGGACGCCTGAGTGAACTTCGCTGCGTTCTCGCACATATTGACGAACTCAACTCGGCCGATGGCAACGCTCTGCCTGCCGTCCCAGTAGTAGTACCGGTTCACGTCCGGCCCCGCTCCGTCGTCGTCGGCGGGTACGAGGTTCTTGGACGGCAGGTGGACAGGCGGGCTGGCCATCGGGTGGGAAGGAGACTGCTGAATGGTTACTGAGTGTTGCTGTGTTGGCGGATGCGGGGCGACGGTGCTGGTCGTGCATGTGAAGCTGGCTGTCGGCTCGATCGATAGTCTACAACACGTAACTATCGGGTAGTTATGTATCTAACTACTTGGTCGTACAGAGTTACGTGGTCGGATCGACGCCCTATACCAAAACTGGGCGTAGATAGTTAGCCACCTCATGCGCTCCACTGCGACAGCTCTGTCGTCCTGGACGTTTCCTGAAAGAGGCTGACTATCTGCAAATACGGGCCAGCGATCACCCGCACTCTCCAACCCACTAGGAAGTTAGCGGCCTCGTCGCAAGGTCGGGCATGACCGGGTAACCCATCGCATGCGTGCACCTTCCCAAGACTGACGCAACTCGACGGACGACAGCGAAATCCCGCACGGTTGCCGTGCGCCTGATCTCAATGGCCTTGACGGGCTACTACAAGACGTTCGTGCGGCCGCGCACGCACCGGCCACTACGATCGAAGGATAGACAGCATTTTGATGTAGTTAAGTTAGACTATTCCTACCGAAGAACAAGTTGGAAGAGACGGACAAAAAATTTCGGGGAATAGAGCAATTTTGGCTTTGCGACGAGAGGCCATCCTTTCTCTTTTCTTTCGTTCCATCATCTTAGCATTCGAGCTACATATATGGGTGGTGGCTGTGGGTGTATATGCACGGACTCTTCGCCAATACGGATGAGCCGAAACGGAAACTGCCTCGACCCAGAGCCGTCACGTTTGTGGCCTCTTCCCCCCCTGCTCACGGTGAGGACACCCAGCTCCCAATTATAATACATTACCGGTCGAGAGCTGTCTTGGGTCGGCATTGCACGGTTGGGTCTTTGGTCAAAGTGGACTCTTGCGGAAGGAGAATTTCACATTTATTCGACTAAGTGAAGAAACATCGGTGTGTACAGTAACAGGCCAAACAACCAAATCACTGGCGAACTAGAATGGAGTAGATAGACGGCGTCAGTGACCGAGTATACTAGTAGTTATCCAGTGCGGAGATACTTACAAGAGGGACGACGTTTCAAGAGAAAGGTATACGGTACCCTCCTCTCAATTGCAGCCAAAACCACCGCATCTTCCTTCGATATCTCCGACAGCAGTTTGATGTCGGGCGGCGGGTCCAATCGCATATTTCTGGACCGCTCCTCGATCACTTTAGCGATACTGCCAGGTGCCGCGATTGTATGGGAGGCTACTGTTTACCAAGAAAATCCCCCATGTCAGAGCTGCCAACAACTTCCGGCCGGTGGTTTTGGGGACAAGGAGGATTACTATCAACATAGACAACTGACTTGATGTCACGGGTATAAATGCGTACTTCATATGCACCCTTAGGGAACACTGAGGCGTTCTCGCAGATCTTGATAAATTCAGCCTTATGGACATGGACGATAGTGCAATCGGACTCGTAGGCGTAGCTGTTAACGTCGGGATCCAAGCTAGCATTGGGAACGATGTCCTTGGAGGGTAGTCGTTGGGACATGTTGTGGGGTTGCGTACCTAAGTAAGTGGAGGCTTGATAACATGCGAAGAGGGGGGGATTCGCACTTTTATATACCAAGAAAACGACTGGCCGGTACATCTAGTGTTGCGAGCTTAGCACGCTAGAAACCCTAGCTTCCCAACAAAATATCTACGTATGTATGTAGATAGAACCGCTGAGGACGCTCCCACTGCCCAGAGACATCGTTTAGAGTATAGAAGCATCCTTTCGAGCTAGGAAGGTCCCGTTTGGATACGCTCAGAGCGAAAAGTGTCAGTTTTTCAAAAAAAAACTGAGCAAATAAAACTGTAACCCTGTTTGGATGCATAGCACAAAAACTGAGAAAGGAAAAAAAAACTGAAACGGGAACTGACCTCTGGAGGTTAGTTTCTTCGCCGCCACCTGGTACCGTATTTTAACTTCATGGACCCCCCTCCCGACGATGAAAATGCCACCAACCACGTCGATATATTCTCCCCGCAACTGATGAGACACACTGCACAGCTGGCTGGCGAAGCAGTATATACCACGTATACAAAAAAATTCCGATGCGTACCTCTACCCCCTCCGGAAGACAATACGTCCAAGAGGTCCGAGCCTGCGAAAACCCCCGCCCCGTACAAGATATAATGCAAATGTCCAAGCACACAGACCTTGCTCTGTGTACCCTTCTGTGAGTAGAATTAAAAATATAGTATTGGAGGAATAGCTAACGATGCTCTGGTCTCGCGGCGGCTTAGAGCTGGTGTTGCGTACAGTGTAGTCGCTAGTGCCCTGGTGTTGGCACTTACGGCTGAGTGGTGAAGCCTATTATTCAAATTATGGTTCAGTATACTGAGAATTGCCAAACACCCTGTTCACCTCAAGGTTTCCCGTAAACTGAAACTGAGCAGTATTCGGTGTCCCGGCGGGGAACTGAATTTGCCTCTAAAACTGAAGTGAGCCTTGCTTATGAGCCCTCGAGCTGACTAACCCATGTCTGACCCACATGCATTAACCGGTACCTGAGCCCATAACACCGCGCATTAGGCCGCATCCTCAATACTGTACTTACTGAAGTTCGTGAATTAGCGTACTCTCCAGAACGCAAACAAAGACGCTGATTGCATGACAGCGCCTAGGACAGCTTTGAGAGTATGTATCTATATACGGTATTCGAATGCGGAGGTCATTCAAATGCCGAGACGCTAAGAACACACTAAAAATGACGCTAAGGGCTAGAATTTCTTCCGCGCTGATCTTGACTGAATCTGTCCTTCAAACATCCCCTCACTACTGAGAACCAGACCAATAGCTGTTCCGCTAAAAAAAACTCTCTGAACATCCTGTTGCTGAGGTTTTATTGGACTGAAGGCTAAATACTGTATAGTGAAGGGGGGGGCGTGAAAAGACGTATTTTGCCCCCCCCTTGACTATATCCCCTCGTCCGTAACTGGGTTCCGTGCCCAATGGCACGCAAAACCTTATCCCCCATTGGGAATATTCTGCTCAATAAGACCACCGGATGATGGTTTTGGTTGATACGGCTCAAAGGAGTTCCTTTCCATTGTACAATAAAGATTTGTGCAACCTCAATTTGCGACTTTTGTCTAAGCAGGTGGTCGTTGAGTGCCATTTCACGATGTATACACCTCCACCCCCGCACTCACAATTCCACCACCACAACAGATCAAATTATCCGAAATCTATGCAGTTCAACAAAGCAGGTTCGATTCCAAAAAACACAAAACTGCACGGTGGCGGCACGTCGCAAGCTCCCCTTTTGCCCTCCGCCCAGGCCTGTCCCAAGAAGAAAAGGTGGGCACCAAGTAAATCACAGAGGAAAGTAACAAAGGAGAAGCAACCATCCCCTACTCCTCGTCCGCCGATGCCATGAAAGGGGGGGGGGGGTGGGGGGGGGGCAGGAACAGCGGCCGTTAGCTCAAGATTTGGTGAGGAGACGTAAAAAAGAGTTCGATCGGTTCGAGCCCCGTCTGGCTCAGGGGCCGCAGGATAAGTTGGGTTCAGTCTTGTCTCCAGTAGTCCGCGATTGATGAGTAGTGAACGCTCATGTAGAGATTAATTCCCAACTAATAGCCTACATCCCCCCGCTCTACCCCCCCCACTGCCGTCCCCCACTCTCCTTCCCCCGGGCGACCTCCCGGCTGGCGTATTTGTTGGTATTGCCGGTCATTGTTTTGAGATGCGAATTGGTAAAAAATAGCCTCAGGATTTCAAGAGGCTCTATCGCTTCGAGACCTTGAAATATTGCAGGAAGTGTATTGTAGGCTTTATGCGGAAAGGCTATGGACACTATGGGATGGACTATGGGCGACTGGGGCGATGGTGTTGAAGCTGGCGAGGCCTGCGAAGTTAGGGGAGTAGGATTCACAAACTGCACCAGAGTGATTTTTTGTGAATCGCATTTTCTTGACTGCCTGTTTGTCTTGTGAGGATCGCTTTATGACAGATTGACCAAGATGTTGGTTGAGATCATTTCCTGAGGACAAGAGGGTATTGGACTTTTTTTTGGGTTGATGGCGAACGACTGGTTCAGACATGTTGGGGTTGCTGATGTTCTCGCCAAAGTCCTGGACACTCCCCACAATGTGACTTATTCATCTCCCACCAGAAAAGGCCATAGCTCCGAGAATTGATAGCATGAGAGTTGAGATATCAAAGAACAAAATAAGCTTCAGTGTTGGGGTGTACAACAGGCTACTTCTGGCCGAGGTGGTATAAATGGCACGGAAACCCGGTTTCTGCGGTTCAGGGGGTAGTACTTACTGTTGTCTATGTTAGCAATGAATGAACGGTCCTGAAATTTTTCCAGCTTTATCGAGAAAAAGAAAATATAAAAAACCACCACATTTCCACTAGAGCTATGGCTAGCGTCTCGGCATTCGAATGACCTACGTATTCGAATGCCCTACATACTCTCTAAACACTTGTGCACGGTCACGCCCCACTCCATATGTACTGATGGAAAATCAAAGTTATGTACCTGCAACAGGAGTATGATAAGTTCGAACGGCCGTGGCGAGGCAACCGTAATGCACTTCTGGGTGTCGCTAACATGGTAGGGCACTCTTAGGACTGCTGATACCCATCTCGTCAATCCGCTCCCCATGCAATCCGAGGATGTTCACCTCACGCACTGCTTAGTCATTCTATTTCTGGTTCATGAAGGAGCACTCAAACTACCTAAAGAGGCTTAGCGCTATTCTTGAAATAGCTAGTGTGCGTACAACCATTACTACTCATCTTTGACCCACCACGCTCTCTATTTTTTTTTCGAGCATTGAGCTGACCTACTTTCGAAGCTCGCTATGCGGATTAATCTTTTTTTTATTTAATGCTGGGTGGAGAAAAGCCGGGGTTGAAAATGTGGTCGAATTGGTGTCGGCTAAAGGTGTCCCCCAACCAAAGAACTATCTACAAGTCAGTGGCATCATTCGTCACTCGCTGCTTCGTCACTCAAGAAACGAATGACACTTGGTGTCGGTTAAAAGGTGTCCCCAACCATAGTTTGCAGCTTGGTTTTGCAGAACCTCTCTCATCCCTCACGAACAAGCTGAGCCCACCTGGTGACTCTGGATACTTAGCTGTAGTTGTGCACAGAATTCTCCACTCACGATACTGTTGAGTGACACCTAGAGTCATGTCTGGCACCACTCGGAAAGGAATCACATATCGCATAACTTTTACCACACGGCCACCACGATGACGTTCAAATGAATTCCCCACAGGGATGGCTCCGCGCTTACTGCCTGGAAGAAGGGCTAGCTTGCGGCCCTACGAGAACCTGCCACCGCCTCCCCGCCGCAGTCCGTCCACTAGCGTTGGAGGCTGCCGCCGCCCGACTCACGCCCCGTCACTGCTGAGCCCATCTCACCGAGGACGATTGGTAAGTGGATAGAGATGCACATTCCTCGGATTTCAGGTTCCGTCTCCTCCCGAAGATGTTCCGCGGTTCCAGCGACACCCCCGACCGAGGACGAGTCGGGCGGTGACGTTGCGGCGACTCCGATTCTCACACGCTGTAGAGGCTAGGCGAATGAAGCGCAGTGTGCGTTACTGGAATTGCTTCGCAGGCCACAAGGTGGCGCACATGGGTCTCGCAAAGAGAGGGAGCGCACCATCCGTCGAAGACCACCGGAATCCAGAAGGAGTTGGCGGGATCTGGTCCAGGGGTTTCCTGTTGGATCTGCGGGTGTCTTCGGGCAAGGAAGTGCTGAGATTCACCGTGGGCCGGTTGTAAGGAACTGGTTTGGCTCGATAGCACTCGGATGCAGGGGGCTGCACGGCAGTTTTGTGAAAACGGCGGAGTTGCCCCCTCGTTCCCCCGATCTCAAGCCAAAAAAACAGGCTTGGGCATCAGTACGGGCAGTTTCTGAGCAGAGTTACCCCCGCCTATGTGGCTCTGAGAGGATTGGGTGGGCGATGAGGGGAAATTCTGTTGGCTGTGGCTGGATGCTGGGACTTGCCCACGTACGACTATGTCGAATCTTTATCGCGCAGCATGCCGGAGGGAATCTGGGAGATTGTGGAGGCGGGTGGGCGGTATACTACGTAGCCTGTTGTTGACGGTGTTTTCTACCGCTTCTTACAACCGCCAAATTGCGTACCATACCCTCCGGCTGCGGTCTGTTCGCGAAAGGAGGGAATGAGAACCGAATGGCGATTAGATTCTGTAGGATACGTAGATATGCTGACACCGACCATCCCCATGGTCCAGTAACTTGCAGCGGAAGCAATCCCAACCCTAAGTTCTCCCCTTTCTATGGTGTTAACTGGGAACCCTTAGTCCCACATCACCCGCGGCACTAGCACACGGTCAGTTATGTGCTGTACCAGGTGAACCTATCTGATGGGGCGAGTACCAGTAGTCGGCGCCACTAGCATACAGTCAGTTGTGTACTGTACCAGGTGAATCTAGCTGATGGGGCGAGTACCAGTAGTCGGCGCCACAACGAAGGTGAACGGCACGCGGCAGATCTTGCCGGCCAGCGTAGCCGCCTTGGCCCGTGTCATTCGGACGCACTCTGCCAGGGTGGGCATCGGCGCCGCTGTTGTCGTCCGGAATTTCTCCTCGACGGCTGCGGCCGCCTTGTCCAGCGAGATCCGCGTAGTGGAGTTACACGATGCCTGCTTGTGGACGATGTCTGCACGGTTGCATCCACGCGCCGCTCCCGGCCACCCCTTCGTCGTTAGTTGACCAAACTTGTCGATGGAAGGGGGGAGACTAACCGCCGAAACTGCCGGCATTCAAGTCGTGGCTCTTGGTGATGCGCACGGAGTACATGGACGCCTGAGTGAACTTCGCTGCGTTCTCGCACATATTGACGAACTCGGCTCGGCCGATGGAAACGCTCCGCGTGCCGTCCCAGTAGTAGTACTGGTTCACGTCCGGCCCCGCACCGTCGTCGTCGGCGGGTACGAGGTTCTTGGACGGCGGGTCGACGCGCAGGCTGAACATCGCGTGGGAAGGAGACTGCTGAATGGTTACTAGGTGTTGCTGTGTGTTGGTGGATGCGGGGCGATGGGGCTGGTCGTGCATGTGAAGCTGGCTGTCGGCTCGATTAATAGTCTACCAGGTATCTATGTATCTGCTTGGTCGTACAGAGTTGCGTGGTCGGATCGACGCCCTCCATGCACTCACGTCTAGGACCGGGCGTAGATAGTTAGCCGCCTCAAGCGCTCGACCGCGACAGTCCTGCCGTCCCGGACGTCCCCTGAAAGAGGCTGACGATCTGCAAATACGGGTTAGCGATCACCCGCACTCACTCTCCAACCCGCCTCCTTACTAGGAGTCAGCTGCCGAGTCGAGAAAAGGTTGCCATTCCATGAAGGACAGGGGTTAGGGTCCAATACCACGAACACCACCGACGGGGTAAGTACAAGTTTCACCACACAATTCTTGATCACCGCTTTTGCTGTGGAGTGCGGGCATAGAATTAAATTGATAGGGAGAGCGGGCACAGATTTGGGTGCAAAATCAACTGGTGTCGCCGCCAAAACAAAGAAGAAACTAATACAGCGATATGACAGTAAAGGAGAAAGGAAATACAGTACCGTCTCAAGGGAAAGCAGAGCGTAATTATAGCGTACCGACAAGAAAGCAAGAGTGAATACACCGTTGCTACCGCGGAATCATAGAGAAAAATGGAGGAATTGAACCGCTGTTATTAATGATTTCCACATTCCTCGGTGCATTATGATAGTGGGGAAACGAATTGCAAATGGTAGATGTCAAGAGATGTCTAATGACAAGTGCTATTACAAAGTATCTATGTGATTTTTTTTCTTCTTTTCCTTTGGGTGTGTACGGCTGGGTGCACGTGAAGCATGCTCATTACATCACCCGGTTTTTCGAGTGACAAATGCAGAATTCACCCTTCAAGGCCACAACTACTGTAGAGCAAAGGTGATTTGGACGCTGAAATCGGCCACTAAGCACGATATCAAGATACCTATTATGCAAGTTTCCGCTGAATTCTGACTCTTATGCCTTGTCAACAGTTTGATATTCAAAATTCTGGTCAGATGGTTTTTGCGACCTTCCTCCAGCGCTAAATGCAATAGCATCCGACTCCGACTATGGGCTCGCCTAAAACCACATTCCCATATACTGCAGGTATTTGCGTCTTTCATGCGCTTCATGCCTACAATCCCGAGCTATCACTGCTTTCAGTGTTTATTCGAAGTTACTGGCTGCAAGTGTACTCCTTTAGGGTGATTGGCCCGTCGTTCGAGGAGGCTTGGGCACGAGTGCGGGCAGCTTCTGAGCAGAGCTAACCCCGCCTATGTGGCTCCGAGAGGATTGGGTGGGCGATGAGGGAAATCCTGTTGGCTGTGACTGGATGCTGGGACTTGCTCAGGTATGGCTATTTCAAATCTTTAGAATCTGGGAGGTTGTGGGGGCGATTGGGCGGTATACTACGTAGTCAGTTGTTGGCGATGTTTTCTATCGTTTCTTGCAACCGCCAAATTGCGTACCATACCCTCCGGCTGCGGTCTGTTCGCGAAAGGAGGGAATGAGAACCGAATGGCGATTAGATTCTGTAGGATACGTAGATATGCTGACACCGACCATCCCCATGGTCCAGTAACTTGCAGCGGAAGCAATCCCACCCCCCCAAGTTCTCACCTTTCTATGGTGTTAACTGGGAACCCTTAGATCCGCAAATGCCGCGGCACTAGCACACGGTCAGTTATGTACTGTACCAGGTGTACCTAGGGCGAGTACCAGTAGCCGGCGCAACTAGCATACGTCAGTTATGTACTGTACCAGGTGAACCTATCTGATGGGGCGAGTACCAGTAGTCGGCGCCACTAACATACGGTCAGTTATGTACTGTACCAGGTGAGCCTAGCTGATGGGGCGAGTACCAGTAGTCGGCGCCACAACAAAGGTGAACGGCACGCGGCGGGGCTTGCCGGCCAGCGCAACCGCCTCGACCCACGTCATTCGGGCGCACTCCGCCAGGCTGGGCATCAGCGCCGCTGCTGTCATCCGGAATTTCTCCTCGACGGCTGCGGCCGCCTTGTCCAGCGATATTCGCGTAGTGGAGCCACACTCTTTCTGCTTGTGGACGATGTCTGGTGTATCTACACGGTTGCATCCACGCGCCGCCCCCGGCCGCCCCTTCGTCGTTAGTTAACCAAACCTGTCGATGGAGGGGGGGGAGACTGACCGCCGACCGTCAAGTATTGGCTCTCGGTGATGCGCACGGAGTACAAGGACGCCTGGGCGAACATCGATGCGTTCCTGCATAGATTGATGAACCCAGCCCGACCGATGGAAACGCTCCGCGTGCCGTCCCAGTAGTAGTACTGGCTCACGTCCGACTCCGCTTCGTCGTCGTCGGCGGGTACGAGGTTCTTGGACGGCAGGTCGACGAGCGGGCTGGCCATCGCGTGGGAAGGAGACTGCTGAATGGTTACTAGGTGTTGCTGTGTGTTGGTGGATGCGGGGCGATGGAGCTGGTCGTGCATGCGAAGCTGGCTGTCGGCTCGATCGATGGTCTACCAGGTATCTATGTATCTGCTTGGTTGTACAGAGTTGCGTGGTCGGATCGACGCCCTCCATGCACTCACGTCTAGGACCGGGCGTAGATAGTTAGCCGCCTCACGCGCTCGACCGCGACAGTCCTGCCGTCCCGGACATCCTGAAAGAGGCTGACGATCTGCAAATACGGGTTAGCGATCACCCGCACTCACTCTCCAACCCGCCTCTTCACTAGAAAGTTAGCGGCCGCGTCGAGAAAAGGTTCCATATTCCATGAAGGACAGGGGTTTAATATCCTGAATACCATCGACGGGGTACAAGTTTCACCACACAATTCTTAATCACCGCTTTTGCTGTGGAGTGAAGGCATAGAATTAAATTGATAGGGAGAGCGGGCACAGATTTGGATGCAAAAATCAACGAAGAAACTAAGGGCCTGTTCTTTTCAGCATATATCTTTTTTCTACCACACCCAAATCTGACATACCGTATTTAGACATACTGTGACTCGGTAGGCCGAGCCACATACAAATATGTTCAGTTATTCACTGAGCCACAAAAAAAGGGGGGGCCCATCTCTCTATTAGCTGTGACCCCCCCGAATTTTTTCTACGTTGTCTGGCCCGCAAACACTACTCAACACTGCTGTAACCGTTGCCCAACGCGAAGGTTCTCTTTGGCAGATTAGGATTCCATCCCATTCATCAGGTTTGATCGGCAGCTAGTAGAGGAACATTTATCTTCTAGCGTGGATGGAAAATTACACACCCTCCTACCCCAAATCAAGACACTCCTCACCTAATTGAAAGTCCACCCAGGGAGCTGCCCGCTGAGAATTGTGGATATGTGGATAGGGAAACCGCCCGCTACATGATTGTTCTGTCTTCATCGGTAATGGGTCACCTACGCTCGCTCCCTTTCAACTAATCTTACCGGCTGGAACTTCTAGAGGAGTAGTAGTAGGTGTGGCGTCGCGATGGCTAGTTCAGAGGTCTGGGCGTAGAAATATGTATACGCTGCAGGATATACGCTCGAAAAGAACAGGCCCTAATTAAATACACTCGAGTCCGCGCAGTAATACAGATAGTAAAAAAATATTTAGTTACAGCGATATGACAGTAAAGGAGCAAGGAGATACAGTAACTACCGTAGCGAGAGAAAGCAGAGCGTAATTACAGTGTCACCGACAAGAAAGCAAGAGTGAATACACCGTTGCTGCTACCGTGGAATCATAGAGAAAAATGGAGGAATAATGGTTTCCACATACCCGGTGCATTATGATAGTGGGGAAACGAATCGCAAATGGTAGATGCCAAGAGATGTCTAATGACAAGTACTATTACAATGTATCTATGTGATTTTTTTTCCCCCTTTGGGTGTGTATGGCTGGGTGCACGTGAAGCATGCTCATTACATCACCCGGTTTTTCGAGTGACAAATGCAGAATTCACCCTTCAAGGCCACAACTACTGTAGATCAAAGGTGATTTGGACGCTGAAATCGGTCCCTGCGGTGTCGATATACCTATTGTGCAAACCTTCAGCTGGATTCTGACTCTTATGCCTTGTCAACAGTTAATTCTGGTTAGATAGTTTTCGCGACCTTCCTCCGGCGCCAAATGCAATAGCCTCCGACTCCGACTATGGGCTCGCCTAAAAACACATTCCCATATACTGCAGGTATTTACATCTTTCATGCACTTCATGCCTACAATCCCGAGCTATCACTGCTTTCAGTGTTTATTCGAAGTTACTGGCTGCATATGTAGCTCCAGAGGATTGGGTAGGCGACGAGGGAAATCCTGTTGGCTGTGACTGGATGCTGGGACTTGCTCACGTATGTCTATTTCAAATCTTTATCGCGTAGTATGCCGAGGGAATCTGGGAGGTTGTGGAGGCGGGTGGACGGTATACTACGTAGTCAGTTGTTGACGGTGTTTTCTATCGCTACTTGCAACTGCCAAATTGCGTACCATACCCTCCGGCTGCGGTCTGTTCGCGAAAGGAGGGAATGAGAACCGAATGGCGATTAGATTCTGTAGGATATGTAGATATGCTGACACCGACCATCCCCATGGTCCAGTAACTTGCAGCGGAAGCAATCCCCCCCCCCAAGTTCTCCCCTTTCTATGGTGTTAACTGGGAAGCAATCCCAACCCTAAGTTCTCCCCTTTCTATGGTGTTAACTGGGAACCCTTAGTCCCACATCACCCGCGGCACTAGCACACGGTCAGTTATGTGCTGTACCAGGTGAACCTATCTGATGGGGCGAGTACCAGTAGTCGGCGCCACTAGCATACAGTCAGTTGTGTACTGTACCAGGTGAATCTAGCTGATGGGGCGAGTACCAGTAGTCGGCGCCACAACGAAGGTGAACGGCACGCGGCAGATCTTGCCGGCCAGCGTAGCCGCCTCGGCCCGTGTCATTCGGACGCACTCCGCCAGGGTGGGCATCGGCGCCGCTGCTGTCGTCCGGAATTTCTCCCCGACGGCTGCGGCCGCCTTGTCCAGCGAGATCTGCGTAGTGGAGTTACACGATGCCTGCTTGTGGACGATGTCTCGTTTCCCTGCCGCCCCTTCGTCGTTAGTTGACCAACCCTGTCGATGGAAGGGGGGGGACTAACCGCCGATATTCAAGTCGTCGCTCTTGGTGATGCGCACGGAGTAAAAGGACGCCTGAGTGAACTTCGCTGCGTTCTCGCACATATTGACGAACTCGGCTCGGCCGATGGAAACGCTCCGCGTGCCGTCCCAGTAGTAGTACTGGTTCACGTCCGGCCCCGCGCCGTCGTCGTCGGCGGGTACGAGGTTCTTGGACGGCGGGTCGACGGGCAGGCTGAACATCGCGTGGGAAGGAGACTGCTGAATGGTTACTGGGTGTTGTTTGTGTTGGTGGATGCGGGGCGATGGAGCTGGTCGTGCATGTGAAGCTAGCTGGCTGTCGGCTCGATCGATGGTTTACACCAGGTATCTACGTATCTACTCGGTCGTACAGAGTTACGTGGTCGGATCGACGCCCTCTATGCACTCACGTCTAGGACCGGGTGTATATACAGTAGCAAAAAACGGGGAGTTTTCAGTCCTGCAGCAATGCTAGATTACTGCTATATCATACTGGCAATACGCGTTTTTGCCCAACTGCTGCCTTACTACTGTCTGTGAATGAATGCAGTATTAGTATTACAAATCATACGTACTAACTGATCAACACGTATCGAAATTGATACTCAAATTCTTTTAGATCCTGCAGCAATGCTGGTGTGATCGTGCACCGATCCCGGGGTCCGATGCGGGCTGGATACCGTATCCATACCGTATCCACTGCCGATACTAGCATTCAAGAAATGGGGGTTTTTTTCCTTTTCTTTTTTAATTTCTATTTGTTCTATTTGTTCTATTTTTTTTCTATTTTTTCTATTTTTCTATTAAATCACGAACTCAGAGCGGTGTGCCGAGCGCTCACCCATCGCCCCGAAACAAAGGGTTTCAAGCAGCATTTAAATTTTGTGAGGTAGATTGAAAATGCAGCTCGCAGCCGAACAGGCTTTCAGACTGTTAGTGGACGGTGAAAACTTGAGACCGTGCTGATACTCGACCCAGCCCAGTGCAGAACGAATACGGTAGCAATTCCACCCCAATTTTTGTTATAGTATTCAGTGTTATGATCGGTTTAGCATCCGGGTGTATTCCTCGGGAATTAGCGGGCATTGCGTGATTAAAGGGGCATTCGGAATGGTATCTGGTATGCGATTCATGCCTTATGGGTGCCGCATCGCTACAGTATTCAGTTCTTGTAAAATACAAAGTGGAAGTCTCGATACCGCATTCTAAAGGCATGTGCTTGGGTGCTATAAGGATCCTACTTCAATGCTTGTCAAATTCCAATAATCATTTGATATGTATCTGATGGTCCAAACGCAACAGCTTAGAATGATGTCGTTCTGCGGTATTGATTTTGATAGGGATTTAGCCGGACACCAGAGTCAAGCTCGATGCGAATCTACGTCACGAATACTAGGCTCTGTCGAATGCCGTATTGCTGCTTGATTGATAATACCCTGTTTTTTGCTACTGTAGTTAGCCGCCTCACGCGCTCGACCGCACAGTCCTGCCGTCCCGGACGTCCCTGAAAGAGGCTGACGATCTGCAAATACGGGTTAGCGATCACCCGCACTCACTCTCCAACCCGCCTCCTTACTAGGAGTCAGCGGCCGCGTCGAGAAAAGGTTGCCATTCCATGAAGGACAGGGGTTAGGGTCCAATACCACGAACACCACCGACGGGGTAAGTACAAGTTTCACCACACAATTCTTGATCACCGCTTTTGCTGTGGAGTGCGGGCATAGAATTAAATTGATAGGGAGAGCGGGCATAGAGTTGGGTGTAAAATCAACTGCTGTCGCCGCCAAAACAAAGAAGAAACTAATACAGCGATATGACAGTAAAGGAGAAAGGAAATACAGTACCGTCGCAAGAGAAAGCAGAGCGTAATTATAGCGTACCGACAAGAAAGCAAGAGTGAATACACCGTTGCTACCGTGGAATCATAGAGAAAAATGGAGGAATTGAACCGCTGTTATTAATGGTTTCCACATTCCCCGGTACATTATGATAGTGGGGAAACGAATCGCAAATGGTAGATGTCAAGAGATGTCTAATGACAAGTGCTATTACAAGGTATCTATGTGATTATTTTTTCCCCCCCTTTGGGTGTGTACGGCTGGGTGCACGTGAAGCATGCTCATTACATCACCCGGTTTTTCGAGTGACAAATGCAGAATTCACCCTTCAAGGCCACAACTACTGTAGAGCAAAGGTGATTTGGACGCTGAAATCGGCCACTAAGCACGATATCAAGATACCTATTATGCAAGTTTCCGCTGAATTCTGACTCTTATGCCTTGTCAACAGTTTGATATTCAAAATTCTGGTCAGATGGTTTTTGCGACCTTCCTCCAGCGCTAAATGCAATAGCCTCCGACTCCGACTATGGGCTCGCCTAAAACCACATTTCCATATACTGCAGGTATTTGCGTCTTTCATGCGCTTCATGCCTACAATCCCGAGCTATCACTGCTTTCAGTGTTTATTCGAAGTTACTGGCTGCAAGTGCATTGGCCCGCCATCCAAAGAGGCCTGGGCACGAGTGCGGGCAGCTTCTGAGCAGAACTTAGGGGAATTGCTTATGCTTCAAGTGCCTTGCAGCCAGGGGTCTCAACAGTCCAGCCGAGCCTCAGCCTCGTCTAGTCTGCGAGACGCAGTCCACGCTAGTCCACGGCTTGCGGGCTCACCGGCTTTTTTGGCGCCGCTTTGGTCTGGACCGGGTCGGCCGGCGGGCCGGAAAACGAGGGAGATCTCATGATTGACTAGTGTCTTACCATATTTTGGGCGCGGGTGGGTTTCCAGGTTTTCGACTGCAACTAAACCATTACTGGAAGCTCTCGGCATCCACCACAACAGATATAATATCATACACACCTTGCAGAGCACTGGAAATACAAGACAAACGAGATTATCCAAGAATTCTGTTAGCCGGAGAAGAGATGGTGGAACTGTAAGCGAAATCCGGTGGGTATTGCGCTGCGGGTGGGTTTCCTGTTACTGAGAGCTTTCGGCCGCCACCATAATAACAGGCAGAAAATTGTACATACCCGGAAGAGCACCGGAAACGTAAGGCTATCAAGATTATTCAAAAATTTCGTTAATCGAAGAAGAGATGGTGGAGTTGTAAGGGAAATCAGGTCCGCATTTCTTGGGTTGTGGGCGGGTTCCCGGGCCACACCAAACCCGCTACCAGGAGGTTCCGGCCACCAACACAACAACAGAGAGAGGATCGAACATGCGCGGAAGAGCGCCGGGAAGATAAGGCAAACAGGCTCATCTAAAAAAAATTGTTAATTGGAGAAGAGACGGTGGAGCCGCCATGCGCGACAATACCCTTTCTGACCGATAGTACTGGCTTTGGCCCGCGGGCGCCCGCCGGGCCGACCCGGGCCAAGGCAGTTCGGCCGCTGGCCCCACCCAGTCGGACTGGGCCATCCCAAAAGCCCGCGGGCTATCCGCGGGCCGGCCGGACTATTGAGACCCCTGCTTGCAGCAAGTTGCTGAACCACGGGATAGTCGGTGTCTCATATCCTACAGAGTCTCATCGCCATTCGGTTCTTATTCCCTCCTTTCGCGAACAGACCACAGCCGGAGAGTATGTATGGTACACGGTTTGGCGGTTGCAAGAAGCGATAGAAACATTAACGACTGACTACGCACGTAGTATACCGCCCACGCGCCTCCACAACCTTCTTGATGCTCTCCGGCCCACTGCGCGATAAAGGCTCGAAATAGTCCCATGTAGGCAAGTCCGGATTTCCCTCCTCATCGCCCACCCAGTCCTCTCGGAGCCACATAGGCGGGGGTAATTCTGCTCAAAAACTGCCCGCACTCGAGCCCAAGCATGTTTATTGGGGCAACTCCACCGTCTCCACAAACCTGCCCTGCAGCCCCCTGCACCCGGGCGCTATCGAGCCAAACCAGTTCCCCACAGCTGGCCCACTGTGAATCTCAGCAATTTCTTGCACGAAGACTCCCCACCTGTGGACTGTCTCTCGATGCACCCGTCCTTCCTCTCACTTCGCTCGCGGAGAGACCAGAATCTCGTAGTGCCCCAAGGTGGCCTTTCTTCCCGGCAGTAAGTCGTCCTTGTGGGAAATCCATTTGAACGTCATCGTGGTGGTGGTGTGGTAACTTGTAAAGTTATGCGATGTTGTGATTCCTTTTCTGGGTGGTGCTGGGAGCCTGGGGCTAGCGTAGTCTAGGCGCGCCAAGCGTGGCAGTAGTGTGATCGAATCCGCCCTCAGTGCCAGATATGTATCGTGAGTGGACAACTATCCAGGTGCCATTCGTTTTTTTTGAGTGACGAAGCAGCGAGCGAGGAGTGATGCCACTGACTTGTAGTTAATGACGAAAAACTGGCCGAAATTCAAAATTACGTGCCTGCGACAGAGGGGTACGATAAGTTCGAACGGCCGTGGCGAGGCAATCGCAATGCACGTCTGGGTGTCGCTAACATGGGCTCTCTTGGGACTGGGAACTGCTGATACCCATCCCGTCGATCCGCTCACCATGCAATCCGAGGATGTTTTACCTCACGCACTGCTTGGTCATTCTATTTTTGGTTCATGAAGGAGCACTCAAATTACCTAAAACGGTTCAGCGTTATTCCTGAAATCGCTATGCAGTGCGCTCCAAGTGTGTTGGATGCGGCATATCTAATGGGCGGTGTTTGTGCTCAGATGCATATGTGGTCAGACGTGGGTTAGTCAGCTCGAGGCTAATAAGCGAGTATGTAGTTCTATCTACATCCTGTACACATCCCTTGATCACAGGGTCACAATATAATCCTCAGTCCCACCGCCTTCCTTTTGTAAGTGCCTTGTTTTGCCTCCTTGGAACGGGTCTTCAGTATGTACAGTAGTTGACAGAGGCGACCATACACGATAGAGTAGCTAGCCTGTTGGCTTGCCTCAATTAAATACCGCCCTGTCCATTGCTGTGGCGATAGTTGTAGTTGTATTTCATGCAGAAGTTGCAGAACCTTCCGAGTGCTCGAAAGAATGCTTCTATCTGGGCGGAGATACTCAGCGGTTCTACATAGATATGTAGTCTATGGTTGGGAAGCCAAGAGTCTCTAGCGTGCCAAGCACGCAACACCGAAAGTAGTGGCCGGTCGCGTTTTCTTGGTACTTATAATAGTGCGAATCCCCGCTCCGCTTCGTTGTCAAGTCTCCACCTACTTAAGTACGCAACCCCACAACATGTCCCAACAACTGCCCTCCAAGAACATCTTTCCCAATGCTAGCTTGGATTGCGATGTTAACAGCTACGCCCATGAGTCCGATTTGACTGCCGTCCGTGTCGATAAGGCTGAGTTTATCAAGATCTGCGAGAACGCCTCAGTGTTCCCTAAGGGTACATATGAAGTGTGCATTTATACCTGCGGCCTCAGGTCAATTGCCACTGCTCATGGTAGCCCCCCAAAACCATCGGCCGGAAGTTGTTGGCAGCTCTGACATGGGGGATTTTCTTGGTAAATATGTAGCCTCCCAGACAATCACAGCACTTGGCAGCATCGCTGGAGTGATCGAGGAGTGGTCCAGAAATACGCGCTTGGACCCGGTACCTGACGTCAAAGCGCTGTCGAAGATGTCGAAGGAAGAGGCGGTGGCTTTGGCTACAACGAAGAGGAGGATACCGTATACCTTTTTTTTGAAACGTGGTCCCTCTTGTAGGTATCTCCGCACTGGATAACTACTAGTATACTCGGCCATGACGCCGTCTATCTACTCCATTCTAGTTCGCCGGTGATTTGGTTGCTTGGCCCGCTACTATACACACCGATGTTCCTTCACTCAGTCAGTCGAATAAACGTGAAATTCTCCTTCCGCAAGAGTCCAGTTATATCATCGAAGACCCAATCGTGCAACGCTGAGCGGCGGCTGACCTAAGACGACGTTCGACCGATTACGTATTATATCTGGGAGCCGGGCGGCCTCACCATGAGTAGGGGGGAAGAGCCCACAAAACGTGATGGCTCTGGGCCGAGGCAGCTCCCGTCCCGGCCCACCGGCACTGGCGAAGAGCCCGTGCATATACACCCACAGCCACGACCCATATACGCAACCCGAATGCTAAGATGATGAAGCAAAAGGAAAGAGAATGGATGGCCTCTCGTCGTGAAGCCAGAGCTATTCTATCCACCGGAAAATTTTGTCCGTCACTTCCAACTTGTTCTTTGGTAGGAACAGTCTATGTACATCAATATGCTGTCTATCCCCTCGATCGTAGCGGCTGGTGCGTGCGCGGCCACACGAACGTCCTGTAGTAGCCCGTCAAGGCCATCGAGATCAGCCGCCCGGCAATCGTGCGGGATTTCGCTGTCGTCCGTTGAGTCGCGTCAGTCAACTAGTCGGTCCATTGCGGAGCCGGCGGGAATGAGAGGAGGAGGGGAGGGGAGGGAAAGAGGTAGTCGCTTTTCTTCGCCATGGGTCGGGCAGAGGGGCGGTGGCTGCGTGCGGTGGGTGTGCGATGCTTTGGATCGAGGGGCCGGGTTGGTCGAAGATGCCCGTCGAGCGAGGCGCGGGCATGCGATGGGCTGCTCGGTCGCGCGCTGCTACCTTCCGACACGGCCGCTGACATGTATAAGTATGTTCCTAGTGAAGAGGCGGGTTGGAGAGTGAGCGCGGGTGATAGCTGAACCGTATTTGCAGATCGCCAGACTCCTTCAGGAAACGCCCTAGACGACAGAACTGTCGCGGTCGAGCGCGTGAGGCGGCGATCTACAGACAGAAGTGGCGTGGGCCACGGCAAAGTGGACGCGAGCGCGTGGAGTGCGTCGATCCGGCCATGTAGCTCTGTACTCCACACGACCAAGGACGTGGCGTACGTAGACCATCGATCGAGCCGACAGCCAGCTCCAGCTGCACGACCAGCACCGCCGCCCGCATCCACCAACACCCGGTAGCCATTCAGCAGTCTCTTTCCCACACGATGGCCAGGCACAGCCCGCCCGACAACTCGCGGCCCAAGAACTTCGAACCCGCCGACGACGACGGCGCGGGGCCAGACGTGAACCAGTAACAGGTGTCAGATCTAGACGTCCGGTGCGCTTCAGTGGTGGAGGAAAGTGGCACCAACGGGACAAGAGAGGCACCGGTGGACAAAGGATGTCCCGGCGGAGAAACTGTATATATACAGAACCTGTTGCTCACGACGATGTAAGGGTATCGAACAACCAATCTCTATTTCTCTATTTATCGCTATTTATCTGACAGGTTATGAGCCCGGATTGACGCTCTCAATCCTTTAACCTATCGATATTCCGACCCAGCCTTCATTACAGTACCGCGTCATTGACATTATGACCGACTCCTCCATGTACACCTGCAAGCACGGCTCGGTGCCCTTCCTCGGCTCAAGAAACTACTACTCCTGGAAGAACCACATTATGAACCTCCTAGCTATGGACGGCTCCCTTGAGATTGTCCTGGGAACGGAGCCCGCACCGGCAGCCAACGCAACACAGGTTCGAGGTTTTCGAAAGCGATCGAACCGAGCATTTGGCATGACCTGGTCATCGTCTGAGCCCAGTATTCGTACGTTCCTGAACCGCTTTGGCCACCGTGATCCCCATGGAGTATGGGAATCTCTCGGACAACGTTATGATATTGCAGCGTCACAGTCTGCACGCGTCGCAACCCTCGCCCGTCTCCACTCCGCTGCCATGAAGCCAGGTACCTCGGTATCAGACTACATCTCCTCACTTTCGGACATTTGCCAGGCTGGAAGGGACTAGTTACAGTTACTGAAAGAAGTTTGACTATGCGTGTCCTTGCAACCCTTCCCGATCAATTCGCCAACATCGTGGACATTCTGAAGAATAGACCCACCGAGGAGCAAACCCTAAATTCTATCAGTACAGTTCTAATTGAACACGAAACGGCACGAGCTCTTCGTGACGCCACTGGCTCAAATTCGAATCTGGCTGGCACCTCTGGACAAGCCATGACTGTCAATGCAAAAGGTGGTAAGTATCGAGGAAAGCATACCAAAGGAAAAGGTAAGGGGGGACGCAACCCCGCAATCGAAAACCGGAAACCTCTGACCCAGTACGCTGTACTGCACGAAGAAAGGATACAAGGCAGCCGATTGCCGCACCAAGGCAGCAGCCGTTGGGCTGAAAAAGGGAAGAGAAGAAAGGCATGGAAACTCCCCATCATTTCCGAGCTTAAGCCTTATTGCAAGCTTTGAGATTTTGGAGAACTTTGGCTGCCATGATCTCACTATATAGGGTCGCATGCGAGTGATGATATAAAAAAAAAACCTGATCGCACGCTAGTGCCGCGCGAGTTTGTTGCCATTGGTGTAGCGGCAGCTCGAAAGGTTGCTTCTATATAAACGATGACGTCTATCTGGGAGTGAAGGTATCATATGTACATACTCTGCGGTTCTAGATATCTATATTGTTGGGGACGCATACATGCCAAGGGTCTCTAGTGTGCCAAGCACGCAACACTGAATGTGGTGGTTTTCTTGGTACATAGATACCGTATTTCTATCCTATAGCCCTCTTCGCTTGATTATCAAGTCTCCACTTACATACATACACAGCACCACGCACGACATGCCCCGAGAACTGCCCTCCAAGAACATCGTTCCCAATGCTAGCTCGGATCCCGACATTAACAGCTACACCTATCAGTCCAATCCGTATATTATCCCTGTCGATAAGGCCAAATTTATCAGGCTCTGCGAGAACGCCTCAGTGTTCCCTGAGGGCTCATATCAAGTATACTCTTATCCCAGCGACGGCTCCCAGTCAAGTGCCAGAGGTTGTGGTAGTCCTCCCTGCCCCCGAAACCACCGGCCGGAAGTTTTTGGCAGCTCTGACATGGGGATTTCTTGGTAAATAGCCTCCCAGACAATCACAGCGCTTGCCAGCGTCGTTGGAGTGATCGAGGAACGGTCCAGAAATAAGTACTTGGTACAGCCGCCCAACATCAGTGTGCTGTTGGAGATGTCGAAGGAAGAGGCGACGGCTTTGGCTGCAACGAAGAGGAGGGTACCGTACACCTTTCGTTTGGAACCTGGCCCCTCTTGTGGGTATCTCCGCTCTGGATAACTACGAGTACACTTGGTCACTGACACAGTTTACTACTCTAGTTCACCAGTGATTTGATTGTTTGGCCGATACATACACACCGATGTTCCTTCACTCAGTCATTCGAATAAATGTGAAATTCTTCTTCCGCAAGAGTCCAGTTATATCACCGAAGCCCCAACCGTGCAATGCCGACCTAAGACGGCTCTCGGCCGATAATGTATTATACTTGGGCGCTGGGCGGCCTCACCGTGAGTAGGGGGAAAGAGGCCACAACGTGACGGCTTTGGTGCGAGGCAGTTTCTGTTTCGGCTCATCCGTAGTGGCAAGAGCCCCGTGTATATATGTATATACCACAGCCACGACCCATATATGTATCCCGAATGCTAAGGTGATGGAACAAAACAAAAGAAAGCATGGCTTCTCGTCGCGAAGCCAAAACTGCTCTATCCCCCGGGAAAAGATTGTGCGTCACTTCCAACTGGTTCTCCGGTAGGAACAGTCTGCATCAAGTTATCAACATGCTGTCTATAGCGAAGGCAGAACGTAGAGCTCACCGTAAAGACCGACAATAGGCATCCACCTGCCTGGGGCGGCGACCATGTGCCAGTTCATCTCCATATCGCCCCCCAATATCCGACCTGCCGCAGTGGCGCGTTTGGAGGTTCCGTAGGCACGATGTATGACTAAAGTCGATGAGCCCGGTAACTTCGCAAACTAGGGGATCTTCGGGATGCAGAGCTGGGGACCTGAATCTCTGCCCTTCCTTGCACGAATGCCATCGTAGATCCAACAGGAAGCCTCTGGAGTAGATCCCCCCAACTCCTTCTGCAGATGCCAGCGGTATCCGACGGATGGCGCGCTCCCTCTCTTCGCGGGACCCGGTACGCCATCTTGCGACCTGCGAAGAAACTCCAGTAACGCACACTGCCCTTCATTAATCTCGTCTCCGCTCGCGTATACGGCGGGTGAGGATCGGAGTCCCCCGTGACGTCGCCGCCCGGCTCGCTCTCGGTCGGGGGTGTCGCTGGAGCCGCGAAACACATAGGTATGTCCTCGGGAGGAGTTGGAACTTGAAACCGACGAATGTACGCCTCGTCGGTCGATATCCACTTGCCAATCGTCCTCGGTGAGATGGGCCCAGCGGTAACAGAACGCGGCGGTAGCGAGACGATCCCCCCCCCCCTCCCAACCCTAGTGGATGGACCACAGCGGGGATCCGTTTGTGATGTCTTTCTCGCGGCAACTTCGCTGTATCGTTCTTTTTCTGACGCTGAGCACGGCATTCTGCGAAGGGAACCTGCAGCGGTGCTCTGGTGATGGTGTCGAGCATCGCTTCGTCTTTGTGCGCGCTCAGTCGACGGATCGTACGCGGAGGGAGGCGGTGGCAGGTTCTCGCCGCCGGGCTCCCAACCTTGGACTATTGTTCTCGATGCACCCGTCCTTCTGCTCACTTCGCTCACGGAGTGACCGGAATCTCGTACTAGTAGGGCCGCAAGCTAGCCCTTCTTCCAGGTAGTAACTAAGCGTGGAGTCATCCTTCGGGGAAATTCGGTCGAATGTCATCGTGGTGGTGGTGTAGTGACATGGCTTTGGGTGTCACTCAGCGGCATCGTGAGTGCTCGAAAGGATGTTTCTATATAAACGATGACGCCTATCTTGGAGTGAAGGTATGTACTCTGCGGTTCTACATATCTATATTGTTGGGGACGCATACATTCCAAGGGTCTCTAGTGTGCCAAGCACGCAACACTGAATGGGGTGGCCGGTCGCGTTTTCTTGGTATATAGATACCTTATTTCTATCCCCTCCACTTAGTTGTCAAGTCTCCACTTACTTACACAGACCCCCGCACAACATGTACCAAGGACTGCCCTCCAAGAACATCGTTCCCAACGCTAGCTTGGATACCGACATTAACAGCTACACCTATCTGTCTGGTTCGACTATTGTCCCTGTCGATAAGGCGAAGTTTATCAAGATCTGCGAGAATGCCTCAGTGTTCCCTGAGGGCACATATTCAGTATACGCTTATCCCAGCGGCACCTCCCAGTCAAGTTCCAGAGGTTGGTCCCCTAGAATCAGCGGCCGGAAGTTGTTGGCAGCTCTGACATATTTTCTTGGTAAATAGCTTCCCTGCCAATCAGACCGCTTGCCAGCGTCGCTCGAGTGATCAAGGAGCGGTCCAGGAGTACGTGCTTTGTACAGCCGCCCAACATCAAAGCGCTGTCGGAGATGTCGAAGGAAGAGGCGACGGCTTTGGCTACAACGAAGAAGAGGGTGCCGTATACCTTTTGTTTGGAACATGGGCCCCTCTTGTAGGTGTCTCCGCTCTGGATAACTACGAGTACAATTGGTCACTGACACAGTTTACCTACCCCACTCTAGTCCCCACCATGGTTCACCAGTGATTTGATTGTTTGGCCTGTTACTGTACACACCGATGTTCCTTCACCCAGTCAGTCGAATAAATGTGAAGTTCTCCTTCCGCAAGAGCCCACAACGTGACGGCTCTGGGTCAAGGCAGCTTCCGTTTCGGCTCATCCGTAGTGGCAATACCCCCGTGTATACCACAGCCACGACCCATATATGTATGTAGCCCGAATGCTAAGGTGATGGAACAAAAGAAAAGGGAGGAGATGGCCTCTCGTCGTGAAGTCAAAACCACTCTATCCTCCGGAAAAAAAATTGTGCGCCATTTCCAACTGGTTCTTCGGTAGGAACAGTCTACAACATACTGTGTATAGCGAAGGCAGAACGTAGAGCTCACCGTAAAGACCGACAATAGGCATCCACCTGCCTGGGGCGGCGACCATGTGCCAGTCCATCTCCACATCGCCCCCCCGATATCCGACCTGCCGCAGTGGCGCGTTTGGAGGTTTCGTAGGCACGATGTATGACTGAACTCGATGAGCCCGGTAACTTCGCAAACTAGGGGGGATCTTCGAGATGCAGAGCTGGGGAACCACCGCAGCTACGAACTGAGTGGGTGTTTACGAATCCCGTCACAGCTCGCGTCCGTGCTCTGTGGGCCAGTATTCCAGTCACGATGGGCGGATGTCCACTGATCCGGCGTTTCAGCAACTGGAGTAACTAAGTTGCCCAGTGGTTTGTAGAGTAGTGTGCTCTTGATCTCACGTCCCGGGCCACAATGTGCCCTAACCGTACTTCAGCCCAGTTGACCGACCCATCCCCCACACTTACAACTAGGCTCTAGCTAAGTCTGCTGGCGGAGGCCCGGCGCCCCAGAGAACTGCAGGAGTCATGGGCGGGGAAGATGCGACGAGGATTGTATACGGATCGAGCCAGAGTAACCCAGACCCATGGAATGACAACCGCATTCGTATGTAGGACCACTACAAACAGCCCTGCATCCGCGAGTATGGCCCATCATCTCCCGAGTCGATCGAACAGGAGGAAGGCTGTGCCCCTTCCAGTGAAACCCATACGCGTTCCCATTCCCATGGCCATTCTGATCGCCAGCGCAGCTGCACGGGAAACACCGCACCAAATGGTATGTATGATAGACAATCCATCCCCCACGCCTCCCTCTCGTCACTGGTGAATTATGTAGCTATAGTTATGAGCTACGGCCAGTCATAAATCATATCACGTCAAATCGCCGCTGCATCTTCTGCCCACTGCCATGGCCGAGACTCTCACGGATTCTCACCTCCTTACTTGCTGATGGCATCGGTGCAGTATAAGGCTTACTGAATCACGATGGCATGATGAGAAGAACCTGGATTAAAACCAGGCTGCTATTCAATCTACCGGTGGCATTCTTGATATTCCTTGTGTAAGCACAGCACTACAGCGCACGCCCCGCCGCTGCCACCACAGTGTTCGATTTACACGTATATATGTGCATAGTGCGGACCTAGTATTCACCTTCAACAGAACATCGTTGCTTTGCGTGCCCAAATTATTTTGTCGCGGCGCTTGCTCACTCGACGACCTTGTAATACATAAGAGAAACTACATATTTATGCACTCTTCATTATTCAAATCCTCAGTAAGAAACAACTGAACTAAGCACTAAACATCTGGCCTCCGCCGCTTTATGAAAATGCGCCCAATCCTCGCTACCAACATGAATCACAAACAAGCCACCTATGGAAACATCAACCCAGAAAGTCGTGGAAAATGAAACATGGAAAATGGAAGATACACTAAAGACGGCGCCCTTCCGTCAGTCGCAAGCGCAGAAAGAACATAATAGTGAGAAACGAGAGAAAAGACCAAGCAAATATAAAGGCTGATTCCATATCACTTCTTTTCATAGTCCCGTCACTCGAGATCGCCGGAAGCCTATCGCTTCGTCATAGCAACCTTCTCCCGAATTCCTGGAGGACTCTCAGGGAATTTCCCCAGAAGCTGGTGTCTTCGGAGTACCAGGAACGCTCGCTGGATCAGCAAACGTCTGAACTCCTGCAGGGGTAGCATCTTCCAGCTGGTGCTGCACTTGGCCTGCCTTAGAATTGGAGGATGGATCATTCGGAGCTGCATCGGCGGCAGAAGAGCTCGAGGAGCTCAGCAGCGTGCGTGGGGCGTTTCTACCGGAGCGCCGCTTCGCCGTAAGCTTGGGTGCCTGTACTTGCTGCTTCGCCGTAGACTTTGACACCTGTGTCTGTTGCTTCGGTGTAGACTGCCGGTTCATCCGCCTGGTTGCGCGTTTGGGCGCTGCGGGTGGGCTTTGGGTACGACCCCCGGCTGTCTCTTTTCTCCTCTTCTTTGTGCTGGGCTCGGGAGCGGTTGTGGCGGCGCGCTTCTCTGGCCTCGGCGGTACCTCGACCTGTTGGCGCCGCGGAGGGGTCCGCGGTACAACCCCGTCAGTCGCGCCCGATCCTTCGTTGACGACCTCGATTCGGTCGAGAATCCCCTGGATTTCAGGCAGAGTAATTCGATCACCGGGACTGGTATCGGCCGGTGTTCCGCCCATATTCAATCGAGAAAATGTCCCTATGGCGGTGTTATGGCTTGCCGTCGAAGGGCTAGTGGATAGTATTCCCACCCTAGGAGGGGTTTCGGGTGCAGGAACGTTCTGAGATGATGCCATGTTAGCTTGGTGCACCCAATCCATTGGGCCGGAAGACCTACAAATGCAAAGCCATGATCTTCCGATTTCGTGCCTGCCTTGCCAGTCGCCTCAACTTCCCGAGTGCGATGGCCTACCCCGGCGAGCCTCTCCTGCAGAGTCTGCACCTTTCCCTTGCATTCCCGAATATCCGCCTCAAGCTGTTTATTGCTGTTCTCCAATGCGGTAGTGCGTTGCAGAAGCTCACTGTTTTCCTGTTGGAGCGATTCGATTTGAGCCTCCAACACTTCTTTCTCTTGAAGAGTCTTCATACGGTCTTTGTCAATGGAACGGATTGTTTCTAGATGAGACGCAATTTTGCGCTCCTCTTCCTCCAGCCGCTCCTCCAGCCGCTCGAGGTCCTGGACTTGATCCTCCTTCTCGAGCAGGAGAGCCTCCTTCTCCTTAATCACAAACGATAGGTGTTGGAAGTCTGCTCTGGAGGTTTCTAATTTAGTGTGCAAATCAGAGTTTTCCGACAACAAATCCCGGAGGGTGGCCTCCTTGGAATCCAACTGCATTCGCAAATCCTGAGCCTGATCGTGGTTCTCCTTTTGCAACTCCAGACTGTCGATCCTGGATTGGAGTTTCTCCCTTAATTGCGCCCGGTGGGCGTGGCCGTTTTCTTCGACCTCTTTTCTCTCGACGGCCATCTGATCAATCTTATCCTCCAGGAGCAGCTTCTCCGCTCTGAGTGTTTGTAGCTGGGTTTCCTTGTGCCAAACTTCTTGCTTTAAAGCACCAAGTGTCACTCGGATTGTTGACTCTGCTGGCGATCCGCGCTGACCCGGCACGGCTGCTTCTTCTCTGTCCTCGGATATCCTGGGGCACAATCAGTTTAGACTCGGTCTTATATAGATCTCTTCATACCTCAGCTGTTTCTTCTGTGACTCATGGTTTTGACAGGCTATCTGCTCGAGAAGTTTGCTGCACTGCGCCTCGCTCTCTAAGCGCCGCTGTTCAGTCACTTCGTGACGTGCCTCGCTCTCCTGTAACCTGAGCTCATATGTCGTCTTGAGAGCGTCGCTCCATTGTACCCAGCTGTCTCTGGTAGCATCCGCGAGGGATCTGATGGACTTCTGAATGTCGAGAACAGTGGCCACTACGGCGCTGATCCTGCACAGGAGTCAATTCCCATCAACACCTCATTAGTGGTCGCCATGGGTGCTCACTTCTCCTCACTGTTAGCCGGTTGAGAGAGCTTCGACGGCATGGCAGCAATACTAAGCGGCATATCAGCAAGGTTCCCAGCGGCATCGAGTGGATTCACCGACATAGAATCCAAGTTCTTCAACACAAGCTCCACCTTGTCCATGGTAGTCTTGCAGACTCCATTTAGCAGTTGCGTCGCAGGTGAGACCATTGCTGATGCTAGCTTTCTGGCTACCATGTCACTAATTGTCTCACTGAGACCGTCGGACTCCAACTTCTGATAGATAGTTTGCGATGTGGTCTCCATCTCTCTGCGAACCGTTCGGATAAGTTCAATCCCTGCCGACTGCAGCCTTTGAGCCATCTGGTTGTAGAAATGCTGAATGTCATTGACCGTTTTTGCCATGGCGAAGCCAACCTTCCCCTCGATGGCACGGATGCTCTCGCCCATCTTAGCTTCTAACGACGCAGAAAGATCTTTCAGACTGTCCGCTGCTGATAGCGCGTGGGTCCTCACAGCAGAAGAAACATCACCGGGGATGGCTTCCATTATGTGAAAATTTCTGTCCAAGACGCCCAGTATTGAGTCGAATCTATTCCCTAGCTCGCTCGACAGTATGTGAGTGAAATCTTGGCTCAGGTTGGCCATGCTCGTCGCGAAAGATTGGGCAAGATAATCAGCGCTTCTTTCTATATGCAGCCGGACTGCGTCAGGCATTTCCGTAACGTGGGTTTTCTGGCCTTTCCGAAGCTCGGAGACGATGCTGCATCACCGTATCAGCAGGTTACTGTAAAACTGGGGATTGATACACCGACTGCTCTGACGCTTCCTTGAGAGAACATTTCATCGCAAATAAGCGGACACTTAGGTCACCGCCCAACGATTGCAAATTACGCACGCCCTCAACGCACTCGGCCAAACTGCATTATTGAGTCAGAACACATCGAATTATGGGGTGATATGAACGGTTTACTCACCTTTCAGTGTTGATACCATTGCCTCCCTCGATCTTAGAGTTGGTAGTGGCATGTAAGCCGATTATTAGATTCTTGAATTCGTCGGACTCCAATCTTCTATCGACAAATGCCCTCTGTAGATCTTGGACCGTTGTTTCTAGGGTCTGTATTCGGTCCCGTGCTTCCACGAGGAGGCCCGTCTTTTCACCGAGAGCTGCCTCTTGGAAGGTGTGGAAATTTCGCAGCGTATTGATTTCACCGTGGAGGGCATCTGCGCGGCCACGAAAATCCGTGCGCTCACGGCCAAGACGTTCAAGCTCTACTTGGGCGCGAACTTCCTCCAACTCCGACCGGATGGCAGCTTTTTCGACGAGCGCCTCATTCGACCTGTTCTTCAGGTCGAGATTGCGGGTGTTGAGGGTATTAAAATCTTCCCCAAGCGTGCGCACAAATTTCTCCAAAGTGCACAGCCTGCTGAGAACGTCGGCCTTGCGCTTCGCATGAGTCTCAGCGTTACCAGTAAGCTCCGAAACCTTTGCTTCTGCCGCCTCGGTTTCCTTCCTCTGGCTCATTAGCGCGGATTCCAACTCCCCGATACGTTTCTCGAATATCAAATTCTGGGACATCAACTCATTAATGGCCCGGTTGATAATCCCGCCGGAGCCCCCGAGCAGGCCATCCTCCGGCTTCTGCGCCAGCGAATACCCAATGGCTGGATGTTCCCGTGGGAGGGGTGGGCCGGTGGGAGTTACGCCGCTGATGCCACGGGGGGTCCTCCTTCGGTGGGCCTTGGGGTTGCCGTGGGGTGGTCGGGCTGCACGCCCTTTATTGCTCTCCGAAGGCTGGGTTTCGTTATGGGTCGCTCCGTGGTTTTCGTCGTCCAAAACAATCACCAAATCCTCCGGCGCAGTTCCAAGACGTCCATGCTCTTCTCGGCCGGTTGGGGCGTGGGCAGTGTTCGTTCGTGGCGTAGCGGCGGTCCTTCTCTCCGGTACTGCCCTGTTACCACTTGGCTCCAGTCCGCCAGTCTGCTGCCGTTGCATGGGCGGGCCAACTGGACGCCGTTTTTGCTGCTTTTGTTGGTGCTCCGCCAAAAGCTCGACATCTCCACGGCTCCGGGGCTTTACAGTCCGGACATGGCCGTGTTGTGGTCCGAACGACAGACTTTGCCGCTGAGGGACGTCCAGTGGTCCCATCTTGCCAGATCTTCTCACCAGCGCGGAGCCAGGAGCAGCCGTCGTTGCATTGGCATCAATGGCTGGTACCGCCATCCTCATATCTCCAGCACACAACCACTAGTAAGCCACCGACCTAGTGACTGCTATAACCAGAAACGGAAGTCTTACCATCACCCATCGAGGGCATCTTGCTCTGCTGTTGCTCGGCCCGAGCACCTACGTTTTGCTGACGCAGGTTGTGAGCGGTAGCCGAAGACGAAGACGAAGACGACGCAGCATAAAGCGGTGGCGGCTCATTTAGACGAGCAGGATTAAACCTGAAATCGAGAGGAGCTTCGGAAGGAATGACCAGTTTCAGCATCCACGGATCGTCGTCTCCTTCGCCAATTGTGCTAGGGGATTTCCCAAGTTGTGGATCCATCCTGTGACCTGTTTCACACAACAGGAGAGTACGACAGAAGATATGAAGGAAGATCACAAGCCGAGAGCTGTAGATGGAGATATTTGAGCAAAGACGGAGATCGATGAGTTAGCAGAGAGCCAACTGAGGGAGATGTGTATAGAGAGGGGTGGTTGTTGAGGAGAGGAAGGGGCTGAGCGGGCAAGTCACGGCCGCCGCCTGCACGGGGCCGAATCGAGATAGCAACGGCTTTGGGCCAGGGACGCATACCGATCGATCTCGGCCCAGAGTATATGGTACACAGGCCTGCTGCCCACATTGGCTACGGTAAGGAACCAGTGCTCGAGAACATACATAATTGTAAGGTGGCGGCATACCGGGACTGTCCAATGCTTGGGGGTGGGCATGGGCCGGAGCCGGGACATGCGTTGGACAGGCTCGAGCTTTTGGTGGCGAGATAGGTACATATGTATGTATGAGCGAACGACAGAACAGGACCAGCAGCTGTATGGACCATGTACCGCTACTGCGCTCTGCGTGGACGCTCTAATCCCCAGGTTTCCTGCCCGCCAGCTCTTCATTGATAACAGAGCAGTTAGAGCGAGAGATTCCACATGTTCGTCTGCGCTTCTTGGAGAAGGTGTCACTCGACGAGCTCGCTGGGACATAGCAGACACTGCCAATCCATCTCGTTACTTCACCACCTTACACGATCACTCGGAAGCTCGAGCTCAAAGCCAAAGATCTGCGGGCTCATGCTATCCCTATCCATCCCCGGGTATAGTGGGCGTACGGCTACGATATGAAACAGCATTCTGCAGCATCTCAATCTCAGCGCCTCGACCGCAGCATCAAGCGTTTACGCCGACAAGCAAAGACATATATAGGCATGAAGACGTAAAAGGCCATCTGCAAGAAAAGTCCACTGCTGGGAAGAACGAAACACCTACAGAGTTACGTCCGTGAGACCCGCAAAACTCGTAAATACAAACCGGACCAGCACGGACAAAGGAAACCCACCGAGAAAGAGAAGAAGGGGGAAAAATGAAACCCAAAATAGTTGACGCCGTACCCCGCACAGTCCAATGTCCTTCCCTGCCCTACCGCACCCTTCCACCTAATCCCATCCCTATTCCTCCGATGCAGAAAACCAAAACCCAATCGCGCTCATACCGCTATCGCCGAGTCGAGACGATGATTCCACATGACCTTCGCCAATGCGCTTCCTCGGCGACAAGACACATACGTCGGCCACGGCAATCGCGCGGCCATCGCCACACCCTACGTCCGCGCCGGGCCTACATGTCCATGTCCAACCCCACGACTAATGCGCCGACTTCCCTAACCCTCGCCAATTCCCTAACCGCATGCTCGCCCCTCTCCAACAGGCCCCTCATCCACACCCTCTCCTCCGCATCCACCTCGTTCGCATCGCCGAGCACAGGAGTTTCGACGGCGGGGGCGGGGGGACTGGTGCGCTCCAGTAGGTTGCGATACCATTCGCCGCGGCTGCTGGGTGTGATACTCATTGAGCTGGGTACGCCCGCGAGCATTGGCGGCGCAAAGATGTCGATTAGATCCTCCGACGTCTGCGCGACTATTTGGTCGAGGTATTCGCGCTCGTGGAGGAGTTGTTGCGGGTCCTGTACGGCGACGGCGGTGGGGGACGGAGGGTACCCGGTATTGTACCCATAGTTCATCGAGGCGGAGGGGTCGTTGAGGAGCGCGGCGCGGGAGTGCTAGTTTGAGTTGTGTCAGCGCGGGAGATAGGGGAGGAGCGCGAGAGACTCACGTTGCCCTTTTGACGGCTACCAAAGCACGACTCGAAGCAGCTAGCACAGGCGCCCATAATTGCGATTGCTTGATCTTTTTTTTCGTCTGGAATTGGGAAAGAAAAACAAGTAAAGAATCCGGGAGAGTGTGTGGCAGGTGTGGTGTTGTGTGATGTCGAAGGGGGCAACGGGTGGATGGAAGCGGACGGCGTTCTCCGAGGAATAGAAATCCCTCCCAGAAAAAACTCCATGGCATCTACTCAGAGTCGATTCTACTCTATCATATACACCAGGATCGAATCCAACCTTGGCATTACCAGTGTCCCGATTCGTCAGATCTTCTTCTAGCCGCCTAGGCTCTTTGTCTATGCGGACTATCCGCATTTTCCTACTTTTGGTATCTGCTTCATAGATAGAAGTAGGTAGGTGTTGGTGCTTGGGAATTGATCTACGTTATCCATTGCGTATTCTGGATCCGAAGCGAGAGAGTGGAGGGAATCTGTATCTCTGTATTTGTATACATAACAGAAAAACCCAATATCATCGCAGGATATGTATGATAAGATCTGTGCTGTTTCACAATAGATTGCGATGAGGTCCCCGTGATCCACCGCTTGTCCGAATGCGGACTGGCACTCTCCATTGACCATGACGCACAATTGGCTCTGGTTATCGGTCATCAACCTATTCATACTCGCAACTCATAAAGTGCGACGTCCATTACCCTAATCAAGTGAACGAGCCCCGACACATATTCCTGCGGCGACTGCGCCGCAGTTGGGCGAGTGTCCCCTCCACTCCTCCACCTCGCCAGCAACAGCGTACTTCGCAACCTCTTCGCAGCCGCGAGACGATAGAGCCCACGTGCGCTCGCCGTTTGCAGCAGCACTCATGGCCAGAAAAACTAAAAGCAATACCAGAGACGAGAGTGCTCGGCACCCTCCTGGCCAACCTGCCAAATGCATGCACCGACCTGCAGGTCGGCCGGCTGCGTGCTGATCTCCACCCGGATAAAGATTTGAGACCAATGCCGAACCTGTGCTGTCGGTTTCTTTTCCAAATGATCAATCACACTTTCTCGCTCGTTCGGTGACACTGGCTCCTCCTTGTTAGAATTAGCGATCAGACGGGTGGTACATGGTAGTGTGACTGCTAGTGACAGAAGGCGGAAGCCGTGGAAGTCGTGAAGACTCTGCATGCTATGCGGAGCCTTGACGCTTTCCACTTACAAAAAGACAGGGGGCTGGCTGGCTGTCCACAACGGTTGGAGAGGATAGAGGAGTAGGTCTGCACAGAGACCGTCATTCCGACATGTGATTCGCATTTCCGTGATCCAGGCATCTAGGTCGCCTGCAATAAATGAATCCAACCTTTAATTCCACCACTGAATTGAATACGACCTAATTAAAGCACGTGTTGGTTGTATTGCTATGGTCTGGTTAGATCACATGCAATTCGATAACTGAACAAAAAGAAAGCCTTTGATACCATACAACCCACGTCTCAAATCGCCATCGGTACACAATAGCCCATTATCTAAAGACCCACGCGAGCAAAGAAGACAAGTAAACGCCCATCCCAAACATACATACAAGATAAAAAACCAAAAACTTTTGTCTTTATTTCCTAATCCCTGCAGCTCTGAACGCATTTCCACTCGCGCTTCTGCGGTCCTTCCATTTCCTTCCACGGTCACCCGTATCTTTCTTTTCCTCTTTGGCCGCACCGTGTTGCGGCTTCTGTTTACGTCGGGGTATAAACGTGATCTCCTTGTCGCCCATCGCAGTAGCCCCCTTGGGTTCGCTTCTCTTCTCCGTTTGCACGCCCGTGACGCGGGCGCCGAACGATTTCTCCCGCTTCTTCTGGTTCTTGGAGACGATGGCATAGCCTCTCGTGTCGTGGCCGGACTTGCGGTAGGAGGAGGAAGAGATACGCATTTGCGGTTCCTTCTTGGGCTGGGGTGCACGCGTGTTCTCGGCTTCGCCTTCGCTGCTGTCACTGTCCGAGTCGCTGCCGCTGCCGCTGCCAACGTTGGAATCGGTTTCTTCTTCTTCCTCTGCAGCCGTTTTGCCGCGTTTCCGCTCCACGGGCTCGCCGTCCGCACCGATGGTGGGACGTGTCGAGGGATTGAGGAGCTGGAACTCGCGGCTGGTCTCGTCGACCAGGAACTCCGGTTTGTCGAACAGGCCCTTAAAGCGGGGGTCTTGAAGGAAATTGGTCTTGTCCTCCTCCGCCGCCTTCTTATTGAGTTTGGTCTCGAGGTTCTCGAGGCGTTCGGCAAGACGCTTGTTGATCTTGACCTTTGTGTTTTTGTCCTTGGCGGAAGTACGGATTCTCGATTCTCTCTCCTTGTCGATCTTCTCTTTGACCAGCTTCTGCTTCTGACGCTCCCATTCAAACGGATCGGCGATGAGTCTTGCCTCCTCGTACAGGCGCTGGTCGACGAAGTAGCCGTGCATGTAGGGTCGGACAACAGCCTCCCCTTTGCCCGATGACAGCAAGTGGTCAAGGTTGAGTTGTCGCATCTCCGGTTTAGTCAGGAATTTGTAATTGTCGTATGTAGCCGCTTCTGCTGCGGCAGATGAGTAGGCATCGGGATCGTTGATGCTGCGGTCCGCAAGCTGTTCGATCTGCGTGTCGAGGTGCGAACACCACCATGGTGACGGTCCGAGAGTGGGGATAAGGAAAGAATGCATCTGTTGGCCCTCATTTGCGGTAAAGATCATGCCGCTCTTTGGGATATGGCAGACGTAGTTGATGTCGACAGAAGGCTCCACCGAAGTCCATGGCTTCCCATCGGCTAAATCCCAGAGCTTGATGATTCTCTTGTCTGCCGACAACACCTTCTGTTCTGCCGTAGTTTGCGTATGCAGAAACGCTAGTGTCTGGATTGGAAACCCGTAGCCTTGGTCCTTCGTAAGCATTGGCGCAGGCGAACGGAGATCGTACAGCGTGGTAATCCCCGCCTCGTTTCCGGTCGCGAATGTAAGACCATTGCTGTGGAATTGTGTAGCAGTAATCGATGGCGTCCGCGCACCTCCCAAGGTATCAAACACAGTTCCGCCATTGACAGGTGGCGCCAACACTCCCACTCTGTTCCTCGACCGCGAATCCCAGAACTCGGTGGTGCCGGCACTGGTACCAAACGCCAACAGACCATGAGAGCCATCCGCCACTGCGACACATTCTGCCGATTTAACATCGCCACCAATTCCTTCGAATCCTCCCAACTCAAACGGCTTCAGTAAGCGGCCAACTTCGAGATCTAACCGAAACACTTCATTGCCTTCCGCTGGCACGATGACATGCGCCTGTGGTTTGAGGTATGCCAATGCGCGGCCATAGCGAGGAATACGAGTGGCGTAGTGACATCCCATCGGCGTGTGGAATTCCAGCGACCGGTCTGTTTGTAAATGCAACGATTTGGAGTAGTCGGTCGAGAGGAGGAGAAACGTGAGATTCAGCGCAGACGTATGGCGGGCATATTTGAGCGCCGATGAAGGCAGATGGTAGATGTGCATCTGAGGTTTGTATGTACCTGGACAGCATTTTCACGGTGGTCAGCTCCATTTCTGCGGCGGGGCATGGTGTTGCACGTACCGGTCGCCATGGCGTATTCTCCGTCCTCCGAGACTTGTATGCATTGCGACGCCTCTTCAAACTCGAAATCTTGAATCAACTCAACACGGTTCTGATACGCTTCGTCGTTCTTGAGCGAGCGCTTTCGCTTGCGAGCGAGCCAGTCTGGAAGGGCGCGTGAGGTATTGCTTCCAGAAATGGTGTACACTGAGACGCCATTCTGCAGTGTGACTCTGAGAGACATGTCGGGTCAGGGGTCTGCCGTGGTGGCCGGCGGGCGAGGTTGCGAGGGAGAATATCGCGAGTTTCAGCAAGCACACATATTCTTTCCAGTGGTTGAAAGATTAAGAAGTGAAATTTCCAACGCTAACCAGATCCGGATAGGGCTGGTACATAAGCCGAGTGATTCCCGATGTGCCAAACTTTCCCTGCCTGTCATCCTCAGGCGTGGAGCAGTCCAAAACGCACTAGAAGATGCCATATGTTCTCATGTTATCGGGTTGTCTACATAAGTACCTATTCTCGGAAGGCCTTGACTAAGTACCCATGTACCTAGCTATGTATTCGGCACAATGTGGGTCTTTGATGATAGGCTCGGAACAGAGAAGAAAGAAGCTTGCTTGAGTGATTCTACGTCCTGAGAATGGAGAGCAAGAATTCGAGTTACATGCATCAACAGACTCAGATCCAAATGACAGGAACCACAAGCGTAGGTTGGTCTCGCCAGGTTTCAACCCGAATGACTGTTGTTGCAATAATTTAACTATCAAGTCAGGTATGTGCCTCCACGCTGCCTGAGACGACGAAATACCGGCTATGTAGATACCACCTATCTATGTAACTATCGTTGCAAGCCCCAGGGAGCGCGTGTGTGCGGAGATTTGTTCGTTTGCTAGTCCATCCCTGCTTCTTTCTCCGCCCGCCGTCACCCCCGAAATCCTGCGGGATCGTGGAAGTTGTATATAGGTGGCTGTGTGACCTCAGGACCTCAGCCCCACACAACAAGTCAACAACTACGGGGACGGACCACGAACTTGCCCGGCCCACAATCGTGGCCCATCACCAATCGTCTGCTTCACCTCCCAAGTAGGCATAAACGCCAAAATATCAAAAAGCGCGGCTATCGACATTCTACTGTGCTTACCACCCGTCATAGCCACCGGACTCTAGCGCCCGCTACTCCCGCCGACGCCTGGCGATGTCGGGCTTCTAAGCAGCACCTCCGCGATTCCGCTGCAAAAGTCGTGACATGCTCTCCACCTCCTCCTCGATATCTGCGCCCATTAGAGTCCTATATCGCTCTCCCTTCCCTTTATAGCCAAAAAAAAATAATCGAGCCGGACTACCACTACCGCCTGTCTGCCCACAACCAGGCGCCAGCCTCGTCACCGTCGCTCCTTCGGCCACGCGCTCCTCGCGTCAACCTTCTACCCCCCCAGCTTCTGCTGTCGCAAAATGCAGACCGCGGTCCTATTCAAACAACCACGAAAACCGCTATCAGCCTCCGCCAGAGCTCTCTCGAGATCCGAGTCCTCCGCCGTACGCACATTACCCGTCGACTCCACCGCGCGACGACTCACGGCGCGCCTCCGTTCACCTTAATCTCGAATCACCCGTAATCCCTCCAAGGGCATCACCGCCGACCTACATTGAACTCACACGTACCAGCAACGCGACACGACACGAAGACGCTTTCCTTGCATTTCTTGTGAACGGAGTAAACGGGATCCAGGGTTCTAATCCATCTGTAGATTGTGTTTTCATTGTGGGAGTTCAGTGTGCTTTTCATTTCGAATTTTCATCCTGCATTTGGTTGCTACGGCACAATTCCCGGAGATAGTCGTACCGCACGGCCTTCAGATATAACATACTCCACTTCGCAGTTGCTCGCTTTTTCGACGTTGTATTATATTGGTTGGCGATTGTCCGCCCCTCCATTAGCGCTCGTAACGACACCGCGGTACCTTTCACTCCACGAGTCAGGCTTCACAGCCAGACGTTGAACTTGAGTGGGCGAAATCACACACATCTAGAAGTAACCAAACTCACCAACACCACAACCTAGCCGAAATACATACCTCGATCTGCCGCACTTATGGAGGAACCAGTACTTGCCCCCGGACGTCCGCAGCTTTCCCAGTCACTACCAGACATCATGGAGCCGCCCTTAGAAGCCTTAACGAATGTTTTGAAGATTGTGCGTAAGCCCTCGGTGCCGCCGGTTGCCCGCCTATATACTCATGTGCTGTTTAGGATAGCCTATCACGTGTTCCGTATGCAATATACGTACCCCGCGCACCAGAACGGAATTCAACCTTCAACTTGGCTGTGTACCTCGAGCAGCGGTCTATGATCCTCCGTGAAGCTGAGCGGACACTTAGAGCGGATGGTGTGCCGGTGCTTGCTGACCTCAGACGCGGCGGGTTGTTCGTCTTCCACATATATGGAGTTGCTAGCGCATGGAGTCCGGAGGTCGCTACTGGCGTAGGTAGATCTGGCACAGGAAAGATGGCGCCAACGGCGGGACAAGAGAAAGATGAGCGCTGGTTGCAGCTTGAAGAGCGGTTGGAGGAGGAATGGGGACTGCAAGGTGAATCTCCTGTCTGGTAACGAAAGTTGACGCAACTGACCGTTGGATCCTAGAGTGTTCGACTCGTGTCTTCCACGCATCGTTACTCACGCCTCGATTCTCGGGCCCCACCATCAAGCCCCGAAGCAGCACCCATTCCGACCCCGTCAGTCATCTTTCTTCTGCCGCAATCACTCCGAGTACACATTCCGGCACCCCTGGCCCTGCTTCCAAGAACGAGGGACCAGCCATGATCGATCCCACCACAGATGACCCTGCGGGACCTATGGATGTCAAGCAGTTTGACCTGCCTAAGGAACAGCTAATCGTGTACGGTTACATCATCACTGCCGTCCTGGCCGCCGTCTCATTCGGCTTGGTATCCCGTGAGGGCTTCACCCCGTTGAATGCACGAACACTGGTATCGCCAGCATCCTTACCATGCGCTACGCGATACAAGAGTCGAATGGAGAGGATGGGGAGGATAGAGCTTCTTGCTGCTGAGCCTGTTACCGAACCCGAGCTGGCCCCGCCGTTGGTCTTGGAATTGGATGCATACTTGACCTCGTTGGGAACTCTGGTCGTCATTCCTTACTCAGAGAAGCAGAGCGCCATCCGCCGACTCGTCACCTGCGGTCTCACACGGGACTCCCTTCACGGTCGAGAAGTGTTAGTGGCGCCCTGGGGGGAATGGGGCCGACTCTTACCAACCTACGGTGGACAAACCGAGGAAGCCAAAGCCAAGAAAGCGGAGGAGAAGTGGAAAGAAAGGGTGCTATCGTATCTGAAGGACAGCGGCATAATCTCGCCATTCTCACTCGAAGACACGGAGAAGACTGTCCTGCAGGAAGCGATAGAAAAAGGTAAGTGGCCGTATGTGGAGATCCGGATTCCCTCGTTGACGAAGCCGTTGACGGGCCACGTCCACCACGTGCTTTGGCCCGAGGCCTTGCTTTTCCTGCGCACCCATGAAGGCGATAAGAAATTCATTGTTGCAGCTAAGGAGCACCCTCTCACGCTGGATTTCAATGACCCGGAGTATTCTCGGCTGGCTTGGGGGAAATTGTCATCCTTGAAGACAACACTCGATCGTGGCACGGAATTACCAAAGATCAAGGAAAGGGACACAGGCGCGGAATGGTGGGATGTGCAGAGCGCGGTGCAATGGGGCCACGAGTGGTTCAAGGGGCGAGATGCGAGGGCACAAAAGATCAAGGAGCAACTTGAGATGAAAAAGAGGAGAGAACAAGCTGAGGCGGATATGTCTAAAGAAGATAAGACCGTCGAGAGTAAAGAGGGGAAATTCTCCGAGCCCAAGCCGGAACCGGGAGGCTTGTCATCGGCAGTCTTAAATGCTACAGCAGGCCCTGTTGGTGAATCGTCAGCCAGTGCTGTTGCTGTTGTTGCTCCAGGTTCATCAACTACCCTTGGAATTGACGGAGGAATGGACCATGACTGGACAGGCGAACCGGCGCCTCCAAATGACGACCATATGGTTCCCCAACGAGAGACGGAGCTATTCGGGGAAGGAATGGATATGGACCAATTCATAAAAGTCACGGATGATGATTTCGATTTCTTTGACAACCCCGGCTTCGGCGATGAGGGTAATGCTGGCGGCATGGACGTCGATACTATTAGTGGAGATCTCCCAGAAGTCGTCGGTATGATGCATATGGGAAGCGAGGACATGGATTTGCGCATGGGGACACCACCACCAACCGACGGGCCTCCTATGGGGAAGACCGGGCGGGATAAGAAACGATTAAGGTTGAATGAACCGCCGGCGGCGATGAAGGAGGTTCCCCCAACGCCGGTCGCAACTCAAAGTGTTACACCGCCGCTCAGTCCACATCATGCGATTGGATTGCTGGTTCCAGGATATCAACCGCCATCTACTGGGACTCCGTTCTTCTCTGGGGATTTCAAGAAACCAGCGGCTCCTATTACCTCGATTACTCCGGCCACCCCCGTCAACCAACAACGGCGATTATCGCTGTATTCACCTATCCAATTCACGGAAAGCGTGGAAATGGCGGACCAGAAGTACGCACCAGGCGGGAAGTTCTTCCCTCCTGATACCAAAGGAGGCGGAAAGGAGTTTGACGCCACAAAGATCAGTAGGCCGCGGAGTATCCAGCACAAGAGACGAAATTTAGGAAAGGCGCCTGAAAAACCAGCCGTAACCATCACGCCCGCTGACGACGACCCATTATCTAGTGGTGGGGAATCCGACGACAACGGGTCAATCAGTGAGGATTCGGCGAGCGACGCTGATGATACCACAGAGGGCGAAGATGAAGAATCATACCTCACTTCACCTGGACGGAATGCTCCACTCCCTCCCGGGTTTCTAAACTTTGGGAAGAAGCCTAATCTAGCACAGGAGAGTAGCGAGATGGATGTTGATACGCCCGAGGGGATTATACTGCAACGAGACGTTGCCGTTGGCACGGACCGACAGGTGGAGGTAATCCCAGATATGGCGCCGCCGCCGTGGGATCACATGCAGCCATGTCCATCTGATGAGTCGTTGGTGGGTGTGTTCGAGAACAAGGTGCTGACTAGCGACGCAATGACTTTGGCGTCCTTGAGTGAGGCGGAATTTCTTGAGGTGGCTGCGGTGGTGGCTGGACACATGGCTGGATGGATGCACGCATCCTGGCGGGGGAAGAATGAAACCTACCGGGACGATGAGGAGGACGCAGAAACCAGCCTGGTTCGACGGCGATGCAGCCGGGATCAGGATCTTGTCGAAGATGCCCTCAAAGCCCTATTCAAAGAAGACGCCGTGGTGCGGTGCAATCTGGAGACGTATGCGGGCATCGCAGATTCGATACCAGAACCGCCGCCGATCCCACCTCCGCCGCCTCTCGCTCAGTTCAGCCGGATGAAACCAAATATCTCACAGCGACGGAACAAGAACCCGGAGGCGGAAGAGAGAAAACCCTGGGAAGTTTTCCACGTGCCTCCGCCGCATGTCCGGATGCAACGGGGAGAGAATGTGCTGGAGATGCTGCCACCGGCGCTGTACTTTTGGGATACCTTCAGTCTTGCACCAATTTCCGGTCCCAAGAGTGTCATTTCGTTCTGTCTCCATCCCGCGTCCAGCGCGATGAAAGAAGGTGCCGATTATCTGCTCGAACAGGTCAGCTCCTCGTATGAGGCCGGACGATTCGGCGTCCATATCAGAGGCGAAATCGAAGGAATGGTTGAGGGCGGTCTTGTGGCAATGGAGATGCCCCCAGAGGCTCCGCGGACCTACGAAGTCGGCATGAAGGCGATTCAGGGCCACCTTGAAGGATTTGGATCCGCGCTTGCACATGCTGTTGGCGACGAGGGAGTGAACATAGTGATCTACGTTGTGAATCCTTTTAGCCACCCCGCGTCACTCGTCGATATCTGCACCAGCTTCATCCGCATGCAGAGGCTGTACGAAACCCGCATCACTGCGCTTCCGGACGCTCTACCTAATCAGCTGGTTCTTCAGGTTGTGCCCGCCGAATTTGTGGCCCACAAACTTGGTGCGGTTATGAGAGTGGGCTATGCTCATCGCCTCGCGGTGGAGGTCTACTCCCGGTGCATTCCTACGGACCCAGACTTGGGCTTCGAAGAAGCGAAACGCCTAACCTCGCCTCCGATACAAGTCGCCCGGCCCATCCCCAAAAGCATCGAGTTCCGCCAAACGCCAGATCCCAGCCCGGCGTTACTCAAGGAGAATCAACTACTGCATATCGCCTACTCACAGAGCACAGACGAACGATGGGTAACAGCGGCTTGGAGCGACAGCACGGGGTCCCTTCAGAAGACGACGGTCATCAACCTCGCTCGGCAACACAATGCCAGGGCTTTCCGCCCTTTCGAGGAAGTCATACACGAAATATGGAATGCCACCGTCGAACTCATAAAGTATCCCGCCGTCAAATGGCGCCTATGCTTCACCAAGGTCTGCAGGACCACCATGCCCGAGGACGAGATCGCGGCGTGGCAGGCGCTTGTGGAGACGCACGAACGGGTCTCGGCCATCTACCTGCTCGCTGCAGACATCTCTTCTCCTTTCCGGGTTCAGGACTTCTCGCCCGAAGAGTTCCTCGATCCCAAAGACGATCCCTCCTTGCCAGAAAACCAACTCACCATCGCCCCGGCTGGCAACACCTCGACGCCACTCGGCGCGATGTCCACGCCCGCCGGCAACATCGCTACCCCCCCGGTATTCGGTAACATCTCCACGCCTCCCGTCGCCACAACCCCGGGACCATCGTCGATGCTTTCACCCGAAGCGTCAGCCAGTACCCCTGGCGGACCCGATCCCTCCGGCGATCCCGATCCGGACACGGTTCTTGTCGATGCCGTTGACGAAAGCTGGGGCGTGGTCCTCGCACACACCCTTCGCCCGCGCGGTGAACTGAAGCTGAAGCTCAAATACCGCCCCACAGGTCTCCTGCTCCGCCACGATGGCGGCGCAGAGGGTGGCGGGTGGAGGGTTGTGGTCGCGATCTCCACCATCGCGGGGAATACAGAAGTACTTCGCGAGGTGATAGAAGTCTGGCGAGGGCTGGGTGTGCTGGGAGAGTTTGTGGGCGGAACCAAGGGCGTGCCAGGGTTGCTGATGTGGTGTGGTGTTGTCGACAAGCTCGCCAGGATCATGTAGTTGTTACTCTGGGCTTTCTTTTTCTTTTTTTTTCTTTCCGTGGGGAAGTTGTAGGAAGGATGGCGCGCGAGGAGGGGGGGGGGGGGATTGGCGTTTGCACCTTGGTTTTCATATTGTTTTGTTTGGTGGTATCGCATTTCTTGATTTCGTGCTGACCCACCTCTCTTACCTCTTACTCGGACCGGTTTATTGTGGCTGCGCTTCGGTAGGGAGTGGAAATAGACATCTATACATGGCGGTCCTTTTTTTTTCTTTTTTCGCCTCTAGATACCAACCTATGTAGCGGTGCAGACGCGAATAGATATGCGACATTGTTCGTGCGCACCAACGCGTCGGTCGGGTTGGGATATCAAATGGCATCGCCTGATTTGTTTGCACGTCGTCAGCGAGTGGAAGGAACGGGGGGGGGTACATGGTAGATACAAACATATGTATGTGAGTGATAACTAACACCGAGCGATGCATGTATGTAGAGCACATTCCCCTCGAAGACGATCACACCGCGCATTGACAGCACCGAATCCGTGCAGAGCTGCTATGTAGATAGAACTTACATATCATGTACATATGCACGTTGCCATCCTTATGCACCCTAAGGAGGCGGGTCAAAAGCCGAGCATTAAAAAAGGAAGGTATTATCGATGCGTATGTACTATCTACATAGGTAGGTAGATAAAAAAAAAAAGAAGTGTTGTTTCCCACTGGCCGCATAAATACTGTGGACGTATATTTTGGCCGCGTTGATCCTATATCTATCACTACCATTTTGTCCAAGATACATATGATACATGGCACTATGACACCACAATTTTTGCCCCTCCCCCCCACCCGTCCAACATCGAGCTGGGGACATTCTTGCGCCACGTGACTACCTACATACGATGCTTCCGTGCCACCGGAAGTGGATATATCGTAGAATCGACAGGATGGAATGGGAAACAGGGACGAGCCGAGTGAGATCGCGTGCCAACCAACCAACCAACCAACCGGGGGCTGTGGTAACTAAGTAGAGTAGGTATCTGCATGCTCACGCAACAATTCTTGCACGCTGCGGTCCAACTACATACGTGTACGAGATGATACAGGATGGTAACAGCGGAGTCGGCTTTGCCGATGCTGTGGAAGGTGGAAGGGAGATGCTGACGAGAGGAGTTCAGCGACAGTTTCGGTGTGTATGAGGTATGTACCGACATGAACGCAGTTGTGGACGGGGCTGAGTATGTAACATAGATACACATATGGTTAAACAACACGAAAAGAAAAAGAAAAAAAGGAGCAGTTGTGGACGGCGAGTGGCTGGTGGCCGTGCGCCCTCCAGCTCCATAACTACATAGATACGCCTCGACTTTCCCGGTTCGGTCCCTCCGCCCCTTCTCGCACAACCCATCACTCCCCCAAACCATCAAGTCATCTTCCCCGTGGGCCGGCACGGATGCGGGTATGCAGCCACAGCAAGTCGATATCCAGTTTATCTATAACTAACTCCAAAACATAGGTGTGTGCGCGGTCCATCGCTCGCTCGCCAAACCAACATATCGGAGACTGCGTGCATATCGCGGTGGACAGAAGGAAAAAGGAAAAGGAAACAGTTGTGCCAGCGAATCGACGCTATTCCTGCTCCGCCCATCCCACCGTGCTATCTACATATGATAGACACCTGCCGCCCTGCTGTCGCCCGCCCCATCGCCTTGCTGCGCCCCGTGTGGCGCTCGGGTTAGGGGTGGGCTACATAGACAGCCCCGGAACGAAGTGGCAACTGCCAACAAGCAAGAGAAAAGAAACAACACATCGTCCGTCGCCGTCGCTGTCGCCGTCGCTGTCGCCGTCGCTGTCGCCGTCGCTGTCGCCGTCGCTGTCGCCGTCGCTGTCGCCATCGTCGCCATCGCCGCCGCCGCTGGCGCAGATACATCATCACAGATACATGCGCAAGCACGTCGACGTCACGGAGCGGAACACGCTATTTTGCGCGCGGCGTTAGCTGTCCGGGCACATGTCACAGCGGGCACGGCACGGCGCAGTGCGGGGGCAACGACGTGACGAATCCGGGACCGGGAAACAACAGCAACAAGCACCGCCGCCACGCGCGCGAACGCGAGCGGGACCAGGTGCCCGCATTCGCGCCAATCGCCCGCCCGCCCAGCAGTCCGGATTTAACACAATCCACAGTCCGGATACGTGCATCGTCGCCCAAGCAGTTTTGGGAGACCCGGCCGCCCAACCACGGCGCTTGGCTGCCCACCCCTCCCCCTTCCAGCAACGCCAATCACACGCTGCCAGCGAAA
>Ga0307508_10000422_pt1 | contig 50253 bp, 72 predicted proteins | sample 9_EM_MG_FD_203089 | JGI IMG/M metagenome (GOLD analysis project Ga0307508, IMG submission 203089) | Populus trichocarpa ectomycorrhiza microbial communities from riparian zone in the Pacific Northwest, United States - 9_EM | ecosystem: Host-associated > Plants > Roots > Unclassified | place... | reverse complement strand
CAAGGAGTTGTCGCTGGGAAGCCGAATCCTCGGGGCGAACGACGATATCATCGAGTGCTTCGTCTTCGGCATAGGTATCGGTACTGATATCGCTGTTAGGCATCAGACCGGTGGGCTGGGTGGGCTGGGTGGTGCGGATGGGATCGATGTCTGGCGAGCCGGATGGAGACGGCGGTAGGTATACATAGTGGTTGGTGTGTGGGGTCTTGCATACCCCGTAGGAGTAAAAATTTTCACCCTAATTGGAAAATTTTCACGCTAGTGGGGTGCCCGGCCGGGCCCCGCCGGGTCCGGCAGTCTTCGGCAGTCCGTCCAAATCCTATCCCAGGACGGACTAGGGCAGTGGGGACCCTGCCCGGGACGGGACCGTCCTAAAAGACTGCCGGGCCCGGCCGGGCAGGACGGACTATTACGAGGCCTGCTCCAAGGCCGTAGCCAAGGACTGACGTGGGGTCATGACTTGAACCCAGCTATAAGCTGAGGGAATGGCGCGGTCCGTGATACCATTGGGCGCATCCTATTGTCAGACCGACCAGGACGAGTAGCCTTGGGCTGCGGCCCGCACCAAGGAGGGTCTGGGGTGTGAGCATATTCCTTACCTTATCTTACCTGTGAGGCAGTTGTCGAGCGAGCCGTTTGGCGGTCGCCGAAGCATCAGACGATCCGCCGAATCGAAACAATATACACAAGCCGTCTGGCACGCCGCCGGGCATGCGTTGCACCATCCGCCGAAGCGCAGATATGCCTAAGCGCGGCGAGTGAGACGACAGTGGATCGGGAAGGAGACGGAAGGATATGTGAGGGGCACGAGAGTCTAGGCGGGAGATAGGAGGATCTGATGGGCAACACCTCGGTCGGCACGGATAGGACCCCCGTTGAGGGTATAATTCTCGAGGCTGTAGCCTAGGGCTGATGTGGGGTCGTGACTTGAACCCAGCTATAAGCTGAGGGAATGGCGCGGTCCGTGATACCATTGGGCGGATCCTATTGTCAGACCGACCAAGACGAGTAGCTTCGGGCTCCGGCCCGTACCCAGGAGGGTCTGGTGTGTGAGCGTATTCCTTACCTTATCTTACCCGTGAGGCAGTTGTCGTGCGAGCCATTTGGCATCCGCCGAAGCGCCGCAAGCGAGCCGTCGGGCAAGAGGCCTGGCCTGTCTCGATCCGACCATTGTGCCGAATCGCCGCGAGCAAGCCGCCGGCCAAGACGCCGGGCTCGTCTCATCGAACGATCCGCCGAAGTGATACACGAGCGAGCCGTCGGGCAAGATGCCGGGCCCATCTTAATCTGGACGATCTGCCGAAGCGCCACGAGCGAGCCCCCGCGCAAGACGCCGGGCTCGTCTCATCGAACCACCCGCTGAAGCGACACATGAGCGAGCCATTGGATAAGCCACCGGGCCCGCCTCGAACCAGCCACCGAAGCGACACGAGCGAGCCATCGGGCAACATGCCGTGCCTGCCTCGAACCATCCGCCGATGCGATACACGAGTGAGCCGTCGGGCAAGATGCCAGGCCTGTCTCAATCCGGACGATCTGCTGAAGCGCCACGAGCGAGCCGTCGGGCGATACGCCGGACCCGTCTGGATCCGAACCATTCGCCGAAGCGATACATGAGCGATCCGTCGAGCAAGCTGTTGCCGCGGAGCCGCGTGCGATCTGGCGCTCAAGCCGCAGCCAGCAGGCGCTACACATATTGAACCAAACCCCTTAGATTATTCGCTGTGAATCCCTTAATGGTGGGCGAACTTGGAAGGATTGTGATGGGGGGTGTTATTCCTGTATAATAACCAAACGCCGGTGAAGACCGCACGTGCCCCATCTCCTTCGTGACTATCGAGAAACCTGACTAGTTCAAAGATTACCATCACTCCGACGTCGACTGGACGTTCCAGTGTCACATTAACTACATCCATAACTTTTCAACCGTATCTTTCGTATGAGATTGAAGAATCGTGATCATAACTACATATCTGGGAGGAAGAGTTGTATAAATGTGATTCTTGAGGACCACATCAGGGACTGTTTCTTCAGAGCCAGCGAGCTTAGTGGTTATGTCAAGCAGTTTGGCAAAGTTGGCATTGAGTAGCTGACTGGGAGTGGGACGAAGTGTGCTGAATTTCCGAAAGAGAGATACTCTTGCGATGGAGGAGTTGGTAGTGTTTGTGCAGGCCTCCAATTTTTTGCACATCTCGATGGGATCGTCCATTCCTTTAATGTATACCTTGACTGTAAGGGTACAGGATCCATAAAAGTTTGCCAAGGCCTGCGATTTCCATTGCTTGTAGTCCTTGTACGCCTTCCGTGCCAGTACAAGGTTTCTGGAGAAGTCATTGGGTCTTCCCAGATCTTCCGGTTCTTCTTTTCTCTCCATCAGAATGTTTCAAGCCATTATTCCCTGTAGGACCTTCATATAATCTTCCTTCCAGATTGCGTAGTTGGTATGATCGAGTAGACAGATATTGCCCAGTTTTTTTTGTTTAATCATACTCGCATACGACCTATCTAGATCATGGCGGCGTACATTTTGCCCAGTTTTCCTGTCCGCAGTCCGCGCAGTGGCGGCTCGTTGCAAGCTCCCCTTGTGCCCTCCGCCCGGCCCTCCCCAGATATTGCCCAGTGGGTGCTTGAATGATTCATCGCTCATGATAATAATCGTAGCGATGTGCAAGGAGGAAAATGCTTTTTGATAGTCGTAGATCTTCTGTCACTGAGGAGGTTAGCACTCAATTTCAAGAAGAAAGTTTCTAACTGAGACATAGACAAAAGGGCCTTGGAATCGCCGACCCCTACGTTTACCATTGGCACCTGAGGGGCTATGTTACACTTGAACGAATTATCACGAGTACCTAGCGAGATAGAAAAGATCCTGTGGCGTACGGTCCCAAGAGGCTCAGGCTGTGGCTAGGGAGACAGAGAGTCTAGGCGGGAGATAAGGAAACAGAGTTAAACTTATGGCAGAGACACCGGTCGTAAGAGATAAACTCCGGAGAATGAGGGGAACAATTGGTGCAAATGAGCAGCTGCATTACACATGCAGTTCTGAAAGTGGCCCCACTACCTCAGGGAGAGGAAGCCACGTCACCTCAGGGTGAACAGAAGCTCTGGACTGGAGACCCCGCTCAGCTCTATGACCCTCATGCAAGCCAGCTCACCACAGGGTGAACAGGGAGCTCACGGGCCGGAGTCACCACTCGGCCGCTTCATGTAGCGCAAGCCAACGTAACCTCATCTCCCTTATCTACACCCTGACCACGACCAATGAATCCACCCACGTCCTCGATGAGGTGCAGCCACCTCGGAGGAATCCAAGTCCAACCCACCCGTGTCTCTTGGAGAAGTACGAAACTACCTCAAGAGAAACTATGGTCTGGGTCACCATTTCTCACTCGCTCACTCGCGGATAAAAGAAAGAGATTTCCTGCCCCGACGGGAGGAAATCAGCACAAAACACCCTCACCCAACACTACCACTGAACCCACACACAAGATCTAAGATTATTCCGCTGTGAATTATCGAAAGTAGCCTGATTACCTTTGATTCTCCTACATTCTGGTTACAAGACAACCCCAGTATCACAGGCTATTTATCACTCACAAGTATGGTGGCAGTGAAGTTTGATTGTGTGGCGTGGTTCTGGCTTCAGGCTCTTAACCGGTTAAAGTTTGCATGATCACCGTCCCTTTCGAGAGACTTCACAAGGAGAATGAGAGAGAAAAGATGGAGATGATTTATCATTGACATGTGATGGTTCAGCTCAAGGTAGACATGTCAGGTATTTCATTTTCTATGCTATGAAGAAGAGTGTAAGAGTTCAGAAGAAAGAATGCAAAAGACACTGCTATGGAAGAACGCCAAGATGTCATTACCAGGATCCCCTTGCCATTGCTTCCTACTGCGTTGCTACCATCGCTGTTGGTTAGGTGTTGCTTCCATCGGTGCGTCATGTCTGAGTGGTGAGAAGCAATTATAACTGTGGCCAGGTGCTCACCTGAGGCTGCCACTCATCCCTTCTCCCCTTGGTGACCATAAGTTACCATCCAGCTGCTCTTGGGTCAGTAATACTCCTTTCTTTAGAGCTTATCCCACCTAATGACTTTCACTCATTTAATATCACCTGGCATCAATCCCCCGATTGGATCTGACTAGTCATACTGATTGTATGCCTTGGGGTGTCACCAGTGCACTGGGTGTAACAATACCTTTGCCCTTCTGCTTGTCATGTGTTATCAGGAAGGAGTCCTCCACTCCTACTTCCTACTACCCTCTGTCTGTGCTTCAACCGCTTTGGCTTCATTATATGTCCTGATTGAGTCGAAGCCTAGCCCTCAGTGAGCCAATAGTTTGTCGGAGCCTCTGGATTCCTTCTATGAAACTCATGGAGTTTCTCCAGTCCTCCTACCAAAAAGTTGTCATATGGTTCTTCTGTCTAGTTCTTGCAGTCCTGATAATTGAGCCATTTGACTATGTACAGGACTAAGCACCCTTTCTTACTGCTCCCAAAGACCTTGTCAACATCACATTCCATGTATTGTTCGATGTCATCAGCTTGTCGGAGAATTTTCAAGGAGTTCACTGGCCTCTGGTGTTCACTGGTTTAGTAATGTTCCAGTAGTGACACATGAGAGACGTTGTAGATCTTTCAATTCCGGTAAAGGGTGAGTCGAACTGCGAAGGGTGAGACGATCTACTCCACTTGGAAGGGACCTTGATTTTAGTGATCCTACTTCCACGATGGTTGGCACGTTTTGAGGTTACACCCACAGAGCATGACCAGGTTCCCAATTCGATAGGATGTGGGTTTGGTTTGCTCGGATCAGTGTAGCGGTACATTCCCTCCTGCACTGCTTCAAGTTGTTTCCAGGATTCCTCGTGGACAGCGTGTATCCAGTGTGAGTATAATTTGCTGGCTGAATTTCAGGGTCCGAAGGTGGCAGTGTGAGTCGTGACATTAGGCAACCCATAATTAGTGTAGAAGGGGCACATCCCATTTCCCATGGTGACCGAGTTATTATGGGCAAACTCAGCCATTGGGAGGAGCCCAACCCAGTTGTCCTGCTCATGTCCAACGAATGCCCCGAGATAGGCTTCAATCATCTGATTGAACCTTTTCATTTGTCTGTCAGTTTGCAGGTGAAAGGCTGATGACATTAGTGGCCAAATACCAGATAGTCGGAGGAATTCATTCCATGTTTCCATGGTGAATCATGTGGCACAGTCAGAGATTATATTGGTAGTCAGCCTATGGTGCCTCCAGACATCTACGGCGAAGATGACTGTGATCTGCGGCTGTCTTCCATTCCTTCTGTAGTGGAAGGAAATGTACCATCTTTGTATATCCGTCAATCACCACCCAGAGCTGATTGCAACCTTCCAACTCGGGTAGCTGGGTGATGAAGTCCATGGCTATGGATTGCAAGGGGGCAAGCAGCAGTTCCAATGGTGAGGAGAGACAGTATGGATGGTGCTGAACTGTTATGATCTTCTGGCACTCCGGATGGCTTTGGACGTAGTCTATAATGTGCTGGTCCATCTTTGGGAACTAGAAATTTCATCGGAATAATTCGATCATTTTGTCCTGGCCCATGTGTCTATAACGATGGTAGGCAGGAGCAGGAGGGACAGTGTCAGGTGGACATGTCAGACAGCAAGACGGACAGAGTCGAATGGAAATGTCGAATAGAGATGGGCAGCATCAGATGGATGTGTCGAACAGTGACAGACACCATCAGATAGATATATCAAACAGAGATAGACAGCATCATATGGATGTATCAGACAGGGAGATGAATAGCATCAGACTGACATGTCAGACTGAGACGGACAGTGCTGGATGAGCGTTGCCAAAACAGAGGAATCAGAGAAAATGGAAGAAACAGAGGAAATGGAGACGAGGTTGATATTCTGTATAGGATACAAGAGGTTGCATGAAGAGAAGAAGAAGACAAAACACAGAAGACAGCTCTCCTTATGTATATAGTGCTTACAACTCACATACATACTCATACTCACATATGTGCTCATACCTGTGCAACTCATAACATACTGTAGGGGTTACCCGGCTACTACCCATTAACTGGACACCCCATCGGCATCGTACCCCACCACGCAAATTCATGATACCTCAACAACCACATACGAGATCGCCATAAAAGTTCATGCGACCGAGGAGAATGCATTGAGCAAGGTTCAGTAAGTCTCAAAAAATAATTTTCTAAAGCACCCCCACTAATCACCTCTACTCTCCATCCCACCCGCCCCTCCACCTGTCGAGGTCGGTAACAAGACCGTCCCCTTCAGCTGGGAGGTGACATTGTGGTTGGGAGTATGGTTCGACTCGCAGCTCTCGCTCAAAGGCCACCAGGCCATCCAGATGAAGGATGGCAGAAAGGCCAAGGCTAGACTCCACTGGCTCACCAGGCAGATGGGGATGTCACTGGCCAACTGCAGGAAGGTCATGACGGCCTGCATTCAGTCAGTTGCCATATTCGACTCGGAACTGTGGTGGAAAGGAGAATACGTCACGGGCACCAAAGGCCGGACGGAGGATCTCCAACTGCTGGTTAACCAGGAGGCTAGGGCGACAACTGGCTGCATTCGGACAACCAGTCTGGGAGCCCTCTTGATAGAGTCGGGCCTCAGGGCAGCAGCGACACGGCTGGAGAACAGACAGTGGTGGTTTGGGCTACGGCTGTTGAGTCTGCCGAAGGGGGGCCAGGCTCAGGAGGTGGTCGGAATCCCAACAGCAATTGGACGGTGGCTCACAAATGCCCTTGCACACAGGGGACAGGTGGAGAGCACTGTCCTGCTTGAGGAGCCTGAGACCCTTGACGCAGTACTGATACAGGAGGAAGAGGCGGAAGCAAAGATGGAAGCAGAGAAGACCCAGCCTGGACTTACAATGTTCACGGATGGGTCGCGGATGGAGGATGGGGCCGCAGGGTTTGCAGTGGTGTGGAAGAACGGCCAGATCTGGGAGGGTGTCAAGGCCCACATGGGCTACAACCAGGTGGCCTACGATGCGGAGTGCACTGCTCTCGCCTGTGCACTGGAATCAGTGTTAGAAGGATATGTCCCAGAGTGGGTGACGATATTCTCCGATACACAAGCAGCTATCAGACGGATGGCATCGGACGAACCAGGCCCCGGCCAGCAATACGCTTGCCAGACACGAAGATATATCGCCACGCTGTGCAGGGTCAGGCCAGACATCACCATCGAAATCCGGTGGTACCCGGCACGCGAGGGTATAGTCGGCAATGAGAAGGCCGACGAGTGGGCAAAGAGTGCAGCGGAGAAGCCGAGTGCCTGTGGAGTGGAGAACCTGGCACCACTGCCTCGGTCGCTGGCAAATTTCAAGTGGGCAATTTCCGAGAAGAAGTGGGCCAAGGTATGGCAGTGCGCTGGAGAACGAACCTCAAAGGTGAAGTACCATATGCCAAAGAGCCAGAGGCCTGATGGCGCAGTGGCTGACAGTACCAAGAGGCTTGCCTCGAGGTACTATCAGCTGAACACAGGACACTCCCGCACCGGGCAGTATCTACACTGGGCTAAGGTTCGCTCCACTACCCAGTGCTGGTGGTGTCAGTGCCCTACGCAAACAAGAGACGACCTCTTCAAGGTGTTCCCGGAAAGGAAGATGCAACAGAAGACTCTGTGGGCAGAAGTGCAGAAGGAGACTGGGAGGTGGAAAAGCCGTTGGAAGATCCGAGATCTTCTGGCTGATGGGCGGTGTGGGCAGGCAGCGCGGGACTTCCTCACCTCAATGGACGTGGGAAGGCTGGTGCCACCTCTGAAAGAGAGTGACGCTGGGAGTCAGGTGTGAGAGTGGGAGCTCTGTGAACACCGAGAGCAGGAAGAAAAACAGGAGACAAAGGCGGAGGAGATGAGTACCATGGGGGAACGGGATGCCGGGGAGGAACTGCCGCTGTTCCTACCCACACCCTCCTTCATGGCATCGGCGGAGGAGGAGTAGAGGGGGAAGGGGGTTGTTCTTTCACTTGTTGCTCTCTTTTGCCACTCTCCTTTGTGATTTCCTTGGTGCGCAAGGGCTAGGCGGCTTTCATTTGCTCCTTCTCTGTGTTTTCTCCTTCGTTATTTCTTTGGTATGCAGCACATCTTCTTGGGACAGGCCTGGGCAGAGGGCAAAAGGGGAGCTAGCAACGAGCCACCACTGCACAGACTGCGGACAGGAAAACCGGGCAAAAATGTATGCTGCCATGATCTATATAGGTCGAATGCGAGTATGATTAAACAAAAAAAAAACCCCCGCCCCTCCACCACCAGCACCACTACTACCACCAGTCCCCCTCCCGGAGGCTTCCTACTGTGGAAACTCATCGCTAAAGGGTGGTCAGGTATTCACCTAGCCAGCCTAACAACTTCCACCACTGTTTCTTGATCTTTCAGATCAGCATCATCTTCTGTGCAGGCAGTAGAGGATGTTGACCGGCCGGGATTAAGTGTGGATGGGCCCATTGTGGATGGGCCCACTCTGGATGGGCCCATTGAAGACAGTCCTTCTGTGGCCATTTTCTGGATCAATAGTTAGCATCAGGGAATAAAAAGAATAGTCATACGAGCCATTACCTTTGCTGCTGTCCTCCGGAGGGTGGTGAAAATAGTATCTTCACCAATTCCAGTTCCGGGGGTTGCTACTGCTTCCTCATCTAAAACCCTCAACCGCCCCTAGTCCAGACTTAATGAGACCATTGATTTATAGAGTAAGAGAGAGATTATTACCTTCCCTGCTTTCTTTGCTACAGCGGGGCCAGAATGTTCCATACGGATAGGTGCATGTTGACTACTATTACCTTCCTCATATCCCAGTTCAACTTTTATTTTTGGTTTCTTTGTCTGCACTTCTTAGGTGGGAGTAGGGTTGCCAGTGGTGATGGGGTTATTGGAGGTGGAGAGAGTGCAGTTTCCACTGTTGGTGGGGTTATCGAGGGTGATGGGGTTGCCAGTGATAATGTAGTTCGGGTGGGAGGAGTTGCCTGCTGTTAACATTTGGCTTTCGCCACCCATACCTTGGCACACCGAGTTTTTTTGTTCTCCAGATTCTCCCTTTCCTCCCGCATCTTTGCTACAATCATCCCGGTAATGACACTTGCTTTGGAAAGCACCTGCCAGTTTGTCGTCACAGTTTTCTTTCCCATATATTGAGGCCAGATGTCCAAAACTTTGATATCTCTGATCTCCGCAGTGTGCAGTAAGGTTGCAGCTGTATGTCCCCAGCATAGAACCAGATCTCCAACATGCTGTAGTACCTTGGCTTTCTCCAGTACGGCAGCAACAAAGAGGTATTGTTGCCGAAGGTCTTTACTCTTCTTGGCAGTCTTCAGCACGACCTGCCTTCTGGCCTGAGATACAGCACTTCTCGGGACCACAATTTACGTGTACACGGCATCAGGGTTCCAGGGGTGGATTGCAGTTTTCCTCCAAGTGGACTTGATTTTCTCTTTGGTGTATGCATGTCGATGAGCAGCACTGTAGAACTTCCAGAAAGTTCCCTTGATGACTGAGGTGCAAGTTTCTTGAATGTGATCGTCTGCAGCCTTACCGTAATACTTTTGCAGTGGTGCAAAGAGATCAATGTCAAAAGGCTGAAGCAAGTGCATAGTATGGTGAGGGAAACTGAGAAGTAAGATGTTGTGGTCACAGCAATATTGACAGAATTCAAGGGTGATGTGGGATCGGTATCCATCCAGTATCAGTAATCGAGGACGGCCATTGCGACCCTTCCGTTCCCTAATGTAACTGTCAAAGTGATGTAACCACTTCAATCCGAGCTCGTCGTCCACCCCCCCATTAGGAGAATATGCGAATGCAGTATCCAGATCATATGTCTCAGTATGCTAGCCCATGTAATGAGTCTTCCCTTTGAATATAGTAAAGGAAGGAAGTATGTACAAGGCTCCACAGACGCATTCGATAATGGTAAGCATCTCTCTCATCTCATCTTGAGTTACCTGTGGTGGTTATCTCCCAGCATGACAGATAACCTTTACCTTTGCAGATATGCCAATAACGAAACGCTTTTCATCCATATTGAAGATTTCTTCTGGTTTAAGATGGTGCTTACGAATCAACTTCGTCAGCCTCTTGAAGTAGTCTTGTAGTGAGGGTAGATTGCTGGCATAGACTCCTTGTCAATCTAGCTGCATTCCATACTTCAATGTGAGAGCTGGATGTCAGTCGTAAAAACTGCTGAGCCAGTGTTTGCCGAGATAGGCAAGCTCAGGGTTGTTCTCCTCTTCTGCATGGAGATGGGCCAATGCACCGGCCAACCCACATAAAAGATCTAATTGCAGTGGAAACCCCCAGTCATCTAACTGCTGGCACTGGTCTACAAGGGCTTTCTCTACAGCTGGGGTGAGTTTCTGCTGGTGTGCATAGCTTTCCTGACGTGTCAGACCGCCCCGTACCCTATTGGAGAGGGTAGAACTGGCGACCCCATACCTCAATACCAGGTTCCGAAAGGAGGGGCCTTCAAGCTGCCGTTCTTCTAGTGCGTACTGGATATTCTGCTCCTGGGTGGTGTTTTTGGATTCACGAGTTCTAATAGGGGGCATGTTAGGGCTGGCACTGGATGGTGAAAGGGGTTGAGGATTTTTTAGTGGGTTGAGCAGGGTTATAGGGTGGGGCTACACGCTAAATCACAGCTTACTAAGGTGTACATGTAAGGGGTAGTGGCCGGTAAACCCCTACGGTATATTATAGCCTTCTCTTACACAACCAGGCCCAGAACAGATATCCTTTTCCAGACTGAGACATCTGGAGTGAGGTGACAACACTCTTTCCAAGATCGAGACATTCTGAGCGAGGAATCAGGAGTGAGGTATCAGAATCAAATAAACAAACCTTCCTAACACCACAATCAAAACAACCCTTACAAATGCTGAGATTTAATCCTTTCAAAGGCTGACACCTGCACCGTGACAGTATCCACCTCCTATCGTTGAACTTCTGTAAAGTATTATTCAAGTTGTCCCAGCTTGTAGGGGTATTGTCACTGGAATCGAGTGACCGCTTTGAGTTTATTGACATTTTCTGCTGGCTCCCAATTGGAATGATCGAACCCCATCCATTTGACAAGGTACTGTAGTCATCTTCAATACATATGGGAATCAAGAATGGAATATACAAAATTCTTACTCACCATCGATTTCCACCGGAGGTGGTGCAGGTTGTTGCTGTTCTGGAAGAGGATCTTGGATCGCTGGTTCCAACAACCAAACATGAAAGACAGGAATAACCTGCATGGGCTTGTGGAGTTCCAACTGATATACATGGAATGAGATCTCAGGTGCCATCTTGAAGGGACTGTGACAGTGGTGATCCAACTTCGCTGAAGGTCATCGAATGTTCCAATTCCTAGCATCTAACCACACACGATTGCATATCCGATAATCTGGGGTGGGGATTCGATAGGCATCCACGGTTTCCTAGTAGCGAAGTTGGGAATAATAAGTTTCCATTCTAAAATCATCAAGAATTTCAGACAATGCTGGCGCTACCGAACACGCTCGTTAATCTTCCGCTTCATGGGGTCCTGCGGAAGAAAGATCAAATTGTCAGCAAGGGCTGTAGTCGAGGTTTGTAAAGAAAGGGGATACTGCTGTCATTACTGAAGTATGGTTATTCGATGTGAACTTGGCAATCAGTAACCACTCAGTCCAATCGTCTTGCAGGTAATTCACATACGACCACAAATATTGTTCCATTTCAGTGTTCATTTGTTCTGTCTGACCATCTGTCTGCAGATGGAAAGTGATTGACAAACACAGTTCGATTTCCAGTGGTGCACAGAGATGATGCCAAAATGCAGAAGTAAATTTAGGTTCTTGGCCCAAGGTATGCATTGATGGGAGTCCATGTAATCGGAAGACATGTTGGAGGAACATATCAGCCAGATTGTGGACATCGACAGTGGTGCTGGCTGGAATCAGTTGCCATTGTTTTGTGAGTCGATCCACTACCAACCTGATAGCATTGTGATCCTTTGACCGCGGAACCAGGCCCATGACGAAATCTATCGATCTGTCCAACTATGGCATCTTGTTACACTCTAAATACTACAGGGTTGGAATTCAGATACGGACCAGGCAGGAAGGTATCGGAAACTCATCACACGGTCTTAGGACGGCACCATGAGACTGGGCAACCGACACTGTTGGGGCTCAGCTTGGGTCAATCGACTCTGCAGCACCGGAGAATCCCGGGTCAAGTACCGGTGTAGACCGGAAAAGCACAAATGCTGCCGCAGAGGAAAACAACCTTGGTGGTCATCATAAGCAGGACAAGCAATCAGAAGGAAAACAGAGACGTGAGGAGCTGCGAGTCTAGATCGCAGAATAGGAGTGGGGTTGTTTTCAGAGGTAGGGCCCAGAGGAACAACACCACGAGTTGGGAATCACTACATTGTCGTAGACAGCTTGAAGGCCCGAGGTGATACCGTTGTACCCTGTGGTCAGAAGACACGAGGGATCATGCTACCACTCATATCCTCGTCATTGACACCCGATTATGATGATGAACTCTGGGCTTTGCCAGCGCAGGACAGCGTGAGCGTATCCCCCACTTATCCGAGATGCCTACAACGATTATGATGCAGTCCATACGCTCCACCAAGATGAGGGACGTTGAATTGAACAGATACTGAAGCGGAGGCTTAACTCCAAGCCAATCCTATAGTGCTGGGTAGCCCCCGGACCAAGTACCGGCTTGTTTTTGGGAAAGTGCACGCGACACTACAGGACCACACCTCAAGGTTCAAGAGTCTATTGGGAAAGATATGGGGTGGAGCTATGCCTTGATACCATCGCGGCCGAAGAAAGGATAGCTGGTACGGTTGAGGGTTCATTGCTCCAGCTCAGGTCAAGTAACGTAATCAACACCACACACAACCCAATCGCGTAACCCAATAATGACGAGGGAACTGAGGCACTTGCTCTGGCCACTCACAGGAGGATACATGGAAGCACTACTTTCCAATCGAATTGAGAGATTATTCGTGATACGCTGATGAAGTCTAAAGCCAAGGCAAAGAGTTTACACGTCACAGTGCGGGGTAATTTCCCCACAGCACATGACTTTGCCGAACCAGATACTTATATGATGACCTGCTGACCAGCGGGGGGCAACGGATCTTGATGGGAAGTTTCGGGGGAATCCTCAGCAGAACCATGAACCACAGAACTGTCAATCATCAACGGACCACCTACCAGTCACGAAGACATGGAGTCAACGACCATCCCCCTATTGGTGATTCTACGAGCGAGTCGTCGCCACGGAACCACGAGCGATCCATCGGGCAAGTCGTCGCCATGAAACCATGAGTGATCAGCCACCACAATACTCGCAATCCTCTGGCAGCCGCTGGGCCAACGCCCCAAATCGACGATACGCTTAAGCGGCAAGCGGGACGACAGTTGATTGGGAAGGAGACGGAAGGATCTATGAGGAGCTCGATAGTCTAGGCGGGAGTTAGGAAGTACCTGATTGGGAACACGTCGGCGGGCACGGATAGGACCCCTGTTGCGGGTATAATCTCTGAGGCCATAGCCAAGGGCTGACGTGGGGTCATGACTTGAACCTAGCTATAAGCTGAGGGAATGGCGTGGTCCGTGATACCATTGGGCAGATCCTATTGTCAGACCAACCAGGACGAGTAGCTTTGGGCTCCGGCCTACACCCAGGAGGGTCTGGTATGTGAGAGTATTCCTTACCCTATCTTACCTGTGAGGCAGTCATTGTGTGAGCCGTTTGGCAGACGCTGAAGCGTTAGATGATCTACTGAACAAGACCGACACAATACCAGCGAGCCGATGAGCAAGCTGCTGGGCCCCTGTCGAACCGAAACAATATACGCAAGCCATCTGGCACGCCGCCGGGCATGTGTCGCACCATCCACTGAGGCGCAGATACGCCCAAGCATCGCAAGCGGGTCGACAGTTGATCGGAAGGAGACGGAAGGATATGTGAGGGGCTTGAGAGTCTAGGCGGAAGATAAGGAACAGAGTTTAGCTTAGGGCTAAGACCGGCTGTACGAATTCTAAAACTCCGGAGATGAGGGGTTGAGTTAGCAGACGAGCGGAACCAAAACAGAGTAGGGTGCCTCTCAAGATGAGGGGAAGCCACATCACCCCTGACGGGTGTATGAGAAAAGAAGCTCTGGGTTGAGAACACCCCACTTGGCCGCATGAAGACCATGCGGTGCCAACGAAACCTCATCTCCCCTTATCGTCAGACTGACCAGGATGAGTAGCTTCGGGCTCCTGCCCACACCCAGGTGGGTCTGGTGTGTGAGCATATCCCTTTCCTTATCTTACCTGTGAGGCTGTTGTCGTACGAGCCACTTGGCAGTCGACAAAGCAATACATGCAAGCTGTTGGACTGGACGCCGAGCCTGTCTCGAATTGAACCATCCGCCGAAGCGTCAGATGATCCGCCGAGGCGCCATGAGCGAGCCGGCGGGCCAAACACCAGATGTGTGTCAAACGGAGCGCACCGCCGCGGGATCTGCCGCGCGCGCTGCGCCGTCCACCGAGTGAGCCGTTGCCGCAGAGCAGTATACGATCTGGTGCTCAAGCCGCAACCAGCGGACCCTGCAGATATCGAATAGAATTCCTTAGATTATTCACTGTGAATCCCCTAACGGTGGGCGAACTTGGAAGGAGGGTCATTGGGAAAGTTATTCTTATATAATAATTGAACGCTGGTGAAGACCGCACACGCCCCATCTCCTTCGTGACCATCGAGAGACCTGACTAGTTCAATAATACCGTCACTCCGACGTTGACCAGACATCCCAGTGTCACACTTCTGGTGAACCGCCAATGGTCAGAGGACTCCATAGGATATGGTGTGGTTTTATGATGGTATGGAAGTTTTCTGTCAGGTGTTTATCCCCCTCCTTGGGAAGATCTCTGGATATTTGAGTCAAGAAGTACGGTTTGGCACCCACTTTCCCCAGTCTTTAGAGGATTTTGAAGTTGAACTGGGAGAGAAACTGTGCCCATCTGGCTTGTTGGTGGTTGAGCAGTTTGGTAATCGTGAAATACATTGGAATTGCGTCACCCCGCTCAGATGTGGCGTGACAACAGAAGCAACACTGCAGTAATGGTGATGGCAGTAATGCTGTAGGAAGCAATGGCAAGGGGACCCTGGTAGCAATGGTTTGGTGTTCTTCCATAGCAGCATCATCCATATTCTTTCTTCTGTACTCTTACATACTTATTTATAGTAGAGCAAAAAGACTTGACATGCCTTTCTGAGCTGCTCCATTACAGGTCAACGATCAAATCATTTCATTCTGTATCCCTCTTTTCTCTCTCCCTTTCTACTTGGGAAATCTCTCAGAAAGGACAGTGATCAGGCAATCTTTAACAAGTTATGAGTGCGGAGCCGTAACTGCTCCACATATGATCAGACCTCACCGTTGTCACATCTTCACCCCAAAAATAGCTCCACAAAAGACCGTGGGACAGAAGATCTACAACTACCTACAAGTGCTTCCCACCTGTGAGCGTTTCCATCCTAAAGTACTAGGCCAAAAGTTTCCGTACACCCAGGTACAACTGCCCATAATGCCCTCACTCAACCTTCTCGATCCCCACAACCACAATTTAGAAAGTCTCAGTAGTTGGCGTACATCATGAATATATACTAATAAAGCTTCAATGGAATTTTCAGCCCATAAAAATCATTATTTTATGCAAAGTAGGGTGACCAAACAAATTTTCCTTTGACCAAGGTAGCCCATTTTCAACCATGGATACAGCAACCTACATTCACTGGAAAAAATTATGGACTGTTGGGAGGCCTTCTTAGCTACGTAGATAATCTTATAAAAAATCGGCATGCAATTCTAAGTCATTGTGGTTGAGTAATGCCATATGGGAGAAAAGTTGGTGTTGAAACTGGTTGCTGTGTAATATTTTTGTATGAGAGTCCCAAACAAAATCCGAAGTCACTTTTCAACTTGTGCATAACACAATTTCGTGCGCCACCAATATAAAATAAAAGTTGTCAAGATTTTTATAGATGATGATTCTTACGATTCTAAGACATCTGTGAAAGGCACAGTTTTTTTCTGTCAAGTAAAGAGTGGTTTTTGGTTGTGTGAAAACGGACATTTTTGGTGTAAAACGGCCCCTGTACAGAAACTTTTGTCCCTGTACTTTACATACATCTCCAAAAACGAATCCAAGCACCTATATGATTCTCATCATAAGTGAAGAATTATTCAAGCCCCCGCTGGGCAACATCTGCCTACTCAAACGTACCAACTACACAGTCTGGAAGGAAGATTATATGAAGGTCCTATAGGGGATAATGGCTTGGCATATCATGATGGAGAAGAAAGAAGAACCAGATGATCCGGGAAGACCCAACAACTTCTCCAGAAATCTTGTTCTGTTACGGAAGGTGTACAAGGATGACAAGCAATGGAAATCGTAGGCCTTGGCAAACATTTACAGATCATGTACCAATGCTGCAGTACCTCATCAAAAGTCTTCGTGATTGGCCAGATCATGTCTCAGTTTAGCCACATGGACAGGGGGCCCCCCCCCCCACTTTCTCCTCCTCCCGAGCGCTATAAAACAAGTACTGAAATGCAGTACATTAAAGAGAGACAGAAAAGGGAGTGGAAAAAATACAGAGGAATGATTCCGCACAGTAACTAGTAGCGTGTGTACCATCCCTTCGCATCAATGACTGTCTGCACCCACAAAGGCATCGACTCCCAGAGCGCCTCGAACTGCTTGGGTGGGATTTTCTCCCAGCAGAGCGGAAGAACTTCTGCCAGCTTCGCCTTCACTGTATTGGGGCCTCCTGGGTAGTTGATAAGGTCAGGATAATCCACTCAGAGCTGTCGCTTGAGCAAGGTCCAGACATACTCGATCGGATTTAGGTCAGGGGAGTAGGCAGGATGGGACTCAAGTGGAACAGTGTAACGTTCAAAGAACGATAGCATGAGTTTGGCAGTGTATATCTTGGCTTTATCCTGTTGGAAAAGCGGATTTCCGAGAGCTGCCCGTACATCCTCAAGAACTGGAAGCAGCCAGCGACGTAGTAGGTCTCGGTATACAGGTGTATTGATGGAGCCAGTCTTCAACAGTACTAGCGGGCCACACTGCTTGCCCCAGAAGCAACCCCACACCATCAACTTCACCTGATGATGCTTCACAGGATTGACACAGTCGACGTGCCACCTCTCCTCTTCCGGCATGCTAAAGACCCATCTCTGCTGTCCTGCAGGCTGCTGCTCCATACTAAACTCGTCCCTGTAGATCACCCACTGGAAGTCCTCTGCAATCCAATCCTTACGTGCGATAGCCCCTTGCAGCTGGGCCTTTGCGTGTTCTACCTTTAGCCTTGGTCGGTTTTTTGCTAGCGACTTCTTTATATTGTGCTGTTGGAGGAGGCGATCGAAGGTGGGCAGCAAAATATGGGGGGCGTAGATCCGACAAATTTGCTCACGTGTATACTGTCGGTGTTTCTGTACGGCATGTAGAATTGTTCGCTTGTCTCCTTTGCCAAGGACCTCAGGCCGATCGCATCAGGAAAAGAAATCTGCGTTCGGATGCACAGGCTGTGTCCAGACACACTAGGTGCTTGGGACGCTCTGGACGCACCCTGTCGGCGCACATACCGCTCCCAACGCAAAAGGCACAGGCAATGTGAATTTGGACGCAGCTCGCCACGGCACCATACGTCCGGACGCAGATCGCCACAGCATGTGCTTACCGGACGGTGCGTGGCAGGGCATTTTCCTTCTGGACGCACTGTGTCAGGGCATTTTCCTTCTGGACGCAGCCATGTCAGGGCATTTTTCTACTGGAACTGTCGTGTCATGACAGCACGGTCACGCTGGCTGTCAAGGCGCAGATCGTCACAGCAAATACTCGGGTCGCATTCGAAAACACGCAGCGGGTTCCAGGCATAGTGACTCAGTCCAGTTCTATTCTTTATACCTATGGTATGTACATCTATATATGCTACTATACACTTCGCGTTTCCAGCAAAAGCACCCAGCGTCACACCCATTGCCGTGATCATTACTTGCAGTAATGCTGTTTTGATGCTCGTAGCATTGCTCTGCGTTTCGGAAACAAAGGAAAGTTGGCAAACACGATATGACATGATGAGCACGACGACTATTAGGAGGATGGCGATGAGGACGCCGGCGGCGTGGATGATAGTGAGTAGGACATGGCGACTATGTGAGCGAGTAAGACGCGGTGAGGATGATAGCGAGTAGGATGCAGCGAGTATGATGGCGAGCTTTGTGACATGGTTAGCGCAGCTCTCAGTGTGACAGAGACACTGGGAAGTTGTAGAATACACAGTGACGAGTACGATGTCAATGAGGACACCGGCGGCGAGGACGATAGCGAGTAGGATGTGGCGACTATGAGAGTGAGTAAGACGCGGCAAGGACGATAGCGGATAAGATGTGGCAACTAACAGAGCGAGTAAGACGCAGCGAGGACGATAGCGAGTAGGACGCGGCGAGTATGATGTCAATGCAAAGTGCCAAGCCATTACTAACACTTGCGCTTACGCAAGGGTTGGCTTGCTCATCGCTCCTAAGTAGACCCCTTTTTTCTTCTCCTTTCACCTCGTCCTAGATACTCGTCGTCGTTCTTCGCATTTCCATCGTACTCACCACTATCCTCACTGCCATCAAACTCATCAACATCCTCCTCATCAACATCGTACTCGTCACATTGTATTGTACCAGTTTCCACTGCTGTTCATGTCACTCTGAGAGCTGTGCTAACCATGTCCCAAACCTTGCCATCATACTCTCCTCGTCCTACTCGCTATCGTCCTCACTGCGTCTTACTCACTCTCATAGTCACCATGTCCTACTCGCTATCATCTTCGCCGCGTCTTACTCGCTCTCATAGTCGCCACATCATACTCACTATCGTCCTCGCCGCTGGCGTCCTCATTGACATCGTACTTGTCACTGTGTATTCTACAACTTCCCGGTGTCTCTGTCACTCTGAGAGCTACGCTAACCATGTCACAAAGCTCGCCATCATACACGCCGCGTCCTACTCGCTATCGTCCTCATCACGTCTTACTCATCATGTTGTGTCGTATTTGCCAACTTTCCTTTGTTTCCAACACACAGAGCAATGCTACGCGTATCAAAATAGCATTACTGCATGTGACATCGCCATCCTCCTCATAGTCGTCGTGCTCATCGTGTGGTGTCGTATTTGCCAACTTACCTTTGTTTCCGACACACAGAGCAATGCTACGCACATCAAAACAGCATTACTGCATGTGATGATCGCGGTGATGGGTGTGATGCTGGGTGCTTTTGCTGGAAATGCGAAGTGTGTAGTAGCATATATAGATGTACATACCGTAGATATAAAGGATAGAACTGGACTGAGTCACTATACCTGGAACCCGCGGCATGTTTGCAAATGCGACCCGAGTATTTGCTGCGATGTTCCGTGCCTTGACAGCCAGCGTAAACGTGGTGCCATGACATGTGTCATCCGGACGCGTCCAGTAGGAAAATGCCCTGACACGGCTGTGTCCAGTAGGAAAATGCCCTGACACGGCTGTGTCCAGAAGGAAAATGCCCTGACACGGCTGCTTCCAGAAGGAGAATGCCCTGCCACACTCCATCCGGTAAGCAGATGCCGTGGCGATCTGCAACCGGATGCACAGTGCCATGGCGATCTGCGTCCGAGTTAAGCAGGTTGCATCTGAAACGTCCAGTGCGTCCAGTGCATCCGGACGCTCAGGACGCAATTTTTTTTTTTCCTGATGCAGATCGTGAGAGGTTATCCATTGTACCATGTTTATCGTACCGCTGGAGGAAACTCTTCACAGTCGACCAGGGATGGCTCACAAGGAGGGATACTGTTGAGATGGTACCGTAGATGATGAAGAACGCAATAATCATACCCTTCTTGACACTGCTCAACTCTCTTCGTTTCCCATCAGAATTTTTTCGATATTTCATAACCTTCACCATCTGAGGCTTCAACTTTCCGGGGGATTTCTTCGGAGTGTGAATCATGATGTTTGCTGTGGTGGTGGAGAGAAATCACAGTAGACGACAAGGAGAAGGAGGGGTAGTATCCCTGCTCAATGCGGCCAAACTGAGACACAATCTGGCCAATCACGAAGACTTTTGATAAGGTACTGTATCAAGATATACATTAAAGGAATGGATGATCCCATTGAGATGAGGAAAGAATTGGAGGCCCATACAAACACCGCCAACTCCTCAATCGGAAGAATGTCGTACTTTTGGAAATTGAGCACTCTTCGTCCCATTCCCGGTCTGCCACTCAATACCTACTTTACTGAAATGCTTGACATCACCAGTGAGCTTGCTGGCTCTGAAGAAGCAGTCTCCGACAAGGACCTCAAGAATCACATTTATGCAACTCTTCCTCATGTCTATGCAGTTACACTCGAGATTATTCTATCTCATGCGAAAGTTACGGTTCAAGAAGTTATGGATGCACTCAACGAATTTGAGACAAATTGATCAATGACAACCAAACGTGATATGGTCTCCAAGGCACTCTACACCTTACAAGGAGGATGAGGAAAACAAGGTGGCTATTAGGGATGATACCAAGGGAATGAGCACTCTCCGAAGGGGTGTGATTGGTGTAAAACTGGCACCCATACTACCACCAACTGCTGGAGCAAGAAGAAAAACAAACAAGCTAGAGATCAGAATGACTGCTACTATTGCAGAGAAGAAGGACATATGAAGAATGACTGCACTACTAGGAGAAAGGGACATGCAGTACGAAATAACACAGGAAATGGATCAGACTGTGGTGGATGTAACAACAGCAGGTAAGGGCAAGGAGTTCTAAGGTACTGTAATGGGTTCGGAATGGCAATGGAAGCAAGACAGGAATGGGGATGGGAGTGGGAATGAGAACGGAGCAGAAATGGGGACAGGAACAGCAACGGAAATGCGAGCGGGATGGACAACGGTAGAGGGACAGATTGGAGAACAAGATGGACAGTATCAGATGGACGAGTCCGACAGGGAGACAGACAGCGTCAGACAGACGTGTCGAACAGAGAGACAGGCAGCATCAGATAGACATGTTGGACAGGGAGACAGACAGTATCAGATGGATGTGTCAATCAGAGAGACAGATAGCGTCAGACGGATGTGTCAGATGGGGAGACAGAAAGCATCAGACAGATGTATCGGACACGGAGATGAACAGCGTCAGATGGAGGTGTCGAACAGAGACGGACGGCACTGGATGAGCATCGATGAAATGAAGGAATCAGAGGAAACGGAGGAATCGGAAGCCAGTTTGATATTCTGAATAGAATATAACAGGTTGCATGAAGAGAAGAAGAAGACAAAACACAGGAGATAGCTCTCCTTATATACACAGTTCTTGCAACTCATGTACGAACTCATACTCACATGTGTGTTCATAACTGCGCAACTCATATGGTCTTCTCTTATGCAACTGGATCCAGAAGCGACACACTTTCCCAGATCAAGACATCTGGAGTGAGGAGATGTCAATCTTTTGAGGATCAAGACATATAGAGCGAGGTAACAACAATCTTTCCAAGATCGAGACATCCTGAGAGAGGAGGTAGCTGGAGCGAGGGGCCAGAATCAACCAAACGAACCTTCTTAATGTTATAACCAAAACAACCCAAATGCTGAGACTCAATCCTTCCGAAGGCCAACACGAGTGCTGTGACAGTGGAAATGGTGAAAACGGAGGAAACCATCATGGAGGAAACAGACGTGACTGTGGTAGAAATGGTGGAAATGGTGGAAACTGAGGGAATGATCATTGAGGAAATACACGTGATGGACGTGACGGAAATGAACGTACTCACATTACCTCTGGTAACCAGCAATGACTTGCAGGGTCTTTCTCCATCAGCTCGAAGGTAATGGTGGTATTATATAGATTGGCAGTAACAACAAGGACCTGGGTAATTGATTCTGATGTTACATATGGAAATTATCACAGGCAAGTACGTACCTTGGGAAGGTACGTACTGAGGGAGGAAAAAGACGTATTGGTAGCTAGCTATCCATAAAGGACAGGTCTTAGAGAGTTTAGGCGGGAGATGAGACAGGGTTAAAGGTTACGGCCGAGAACCAGTCGTAAGGTTTAACTCCTGGGAGAGGGGCCACAGCAAACCGGGGCATCAGAGGAAGGAAGTTAGGACAAGACTCCTCAGGGAGCTCGGTTGAGACTCTCCAGAGAGCTCGTTTGTCATAACAACCAAACTCCAAACACTACTGGGCTGCAGGATCGAACTCAGTCCAGAACTGAGGGAATTATGCGGTGCCAACCGGACCCCTGGATCTCACCTTATCGCAAGCACCAACCAGGACCAATAAGAGCCCAAGGTGAGCCCATGCCCCAGTGGGGTCTCACCGTCCTCAGAGGAATAGTTAGCCAGAGTCACCAGATCTCATCCCGCCCCACGCCTATATATGCTGACTTCTCTCGCCCCGAGAGAGAAGATATCAGCATGAACACCTTCACGAAGACTACCACTGAAACCCACATACAAGATCTAAGATTATTCCACTGTCAATTATCGAAAGTAGCCTGATTACCTTTGATTCTCTCCACACTCCAGTTATGATACAACCCCAGTGTCACACTATAATCTTTGATCCAAAATCACCCTACTTTCACAGAAGGCGACCAGCACATGCCCTCCTTCGAACAAAATCACGAATACCTCCTTGAACTTTCAAACATATTCGAACCAACTTCCCAATACTCGCGCGACTACACATTCACCTCGATCGACGAAGAAATCACAAAGTACGAACAGTGGGAAGAATTCGCTGATGAACCAATCCCAGAGACCGCACAAATCAATTGCACCCCCGAAAACTAGTACATTCAGTACTGGTCCAACTGCGCAATCAATAGTTGGTGCGCCGACCTTGACAGATACGAGTTCCAAGAAATTTGCGATTCCACCTTCAGCGACGACGAAACAATCTACACCGGACACTTCCTAGATTTGTATTAAGAAAAACCATGTCCACCACATCGACTTCAACATGCTCTGCCTTGAAGCACCCTGGGACCTGCTCCAAATCACAGACGGGACCCCAGTGCCAGAACAGGTGATAGAAGTAGCCAACCCCACGGTCTGGGCCGGGACCATAGCACGTCAGCAGTAACAAGCCGAAAATGACTTGCGTCAGCTCACCCAGCTGTGCGGCAACATGATCGACAGAGCCGACCAATGGATGCAGCAGATCGAAAAGGTCTATGAAACATTGGCGGAGGGCATCAGGTACATATATGACCGAATAAACGCTAACAAAGAAATCGCAGAAGCATGGGTACGCAGTGAGCTGGCAAACGCAGCCAACACCTACCAAATGCTTGTGCACAACATCTGGCAAGCCATCCTAGAACGAACCAGCCAAGACAAGTAGAGGCAGATATACCAGGCCACCCAACTCACTAGGGTAAATGAGGCCCTCACCTTCCTGAACGAGGTCAACACCGCCCGAAGCCAGCATCTGGCCACCTTTCAGGGGAACATGGAACTGTGGGCAGCGGACCACCAGATGAAAATGAAGAAAGTGGAAGAAGAACTACAGCGAGCAAGAGACGAGATTTGGCGAATCGCCATCCGAATACCTCTCGCAGGTTCCCCGGGACCAAGAACCCCGACTCCTGAACCGCTACAGCTCTGGCGCAGTCCAGCTAGACCCCCCAGTACCAGTGCTCCATCGGCACCCGCTGTGCCCCCACTGCTACCAGTGCGATCAGCACTCCGAAGCCCCATTCGGCTCGTCCCTGTGCTGCCCACTCAAAGGCTAAGACGGTCAGCAATCACACCTTCGAGCCCGCCATCGGAACCACCTCTCCCATTGCTACCCACTACCGGAGGCGCCGGAGGAAGAGGAGGAGGCTCTCCACCAAGGCCAGGACAACCGGCCATATCCCCCTGGCCCTCTCCACCATCCAGTGAAAGCGACGACGACTTATACATGCAGAATCTGCCGACAGAGAGGCCTCCACATGGGGCAAGAGAACCAAAGGGAGCACAACTGGCAACTATGCTCACGCCAGAAGAGATAGCAAGATTGGTGGGAGCTGGAATCGCGGCGGCGCAAGCCCCGGGACGGCCAGCAGATGAGGGGCGAATTCGGACCTTGAGATTAAAGATGGAGAATCCAGCAAAATTCGATGGAAAAAGCATAACGACCTTCAACCAATAGTGGGAGTCGGTGACCATGTATCTAGGGTTCTACCCGGAGACAGTCGACAAACAAAAAATCACCTGGGTCGGAACGCTCCTAACCGATATGGCTCTGGTCTGGCACCTCTATCGGTACCAAGAGTTGTGCGACAATGACACCTGGGTCACCTACTCCACAGCCATTAGGGCGGAATATCGGAACGAGCGAGAAGCAGCGGATGCCTAGCTCAAATTGGGGCAGCTCCGATATCAAGGGTCGATCCGAACCTATCTATGGAGTTCCGCCCACTTAACATCTTCGCGTGAACCACAGGGGAAGCCCGAAGGGAAAAAATCGACCTCGCGATGACCACCGAAATTTTCAGAATGTGGTTCACCCACTACCTCGAGGAGTTTGTGGATGACAAAGGCTTTCTCCAGGCCACATACCAAGCTGGCCTACAGGTGGAAAGAATGAAGGCGCTGGAAAAGGCGCGGGAAACTATGCGGCCGGCCCGTACGGACGACAAAAAGGAAGGAAAAAAGGACCCCTGATGCCCGAAAAAAGACACGGAGCAACCGAGCCCGCGAACAACTCAGAGTGAAAGAGCCCATGGGGGCAACCGGGCAGATGGGCAACAAAGGAGGAGGCATTAAAAGGAGTACCCTCGCAGGAACACGAGGAATACTTCAGGAGCCCGGAAAGCTACTGGCGTTGCGGACAGAAAGGCCACTGCACCTATGAATGTTTTGCCCACACCACCAGACGGGGCACAACCCTCCCAAAAGCCCCCTGGAAGGCCGCAGCAGCAGTTAGGGAGAAAAGAAAGCACTCAGAAGAACCTGAAGAAGACCCAGCGCCAAAACAACAGAAGGTCATGGCGGTCGAAACCATGGAACTGGAGAATCCTCAGGCCTTCCCACTGTGGTCCGACAGTAGCGGAGAATGAGATTTTTAGAAGGCCCGCCGAAGCCGCCAGCACCGGGCTGGGCAACAATTGGAGGGACGTCTCAGAAACGAAAAACCGAGGAACCAAGGGCTGGAACCCTAGAGAAGCGAAGAAAGAGACCCCTCAGTGGGACCTGACCAATAATATGGATGATACTCCACCAGAGCGGGAAACAACATAAGATCAAGGTGCTACTGGACACGGGGTGTTCGGTACCGCTAATTAAGCAAGAAACAGTGGCGCGGCTAAAACTTCCGCTCCGAGAGCATCGGAAAAAGAGTCATCGAAAATTTCAAAGGAAAACAGGTGAAGGGAGCTGGGAGCCACTATACCGACCCCCTGCTCCTACAGCACTGCCGCCACTACTCCAAGGAAACCTTCGAGGTACCACAAATGGAAGCAGAGATCGATGTGTTCCTACCATTCTGGTGGATTGCGAAACACGCCCCTCAGGGTGTTTGGTAATACCCTAAAATCCGCTTTAACAGCCAAAAATGCCGCAACAAATGCACCAAATTCGAGACCGCAGACTTCGAGCTATCATGGGATGAAACCATGTGCACGGAAAATGATGCCCATGTCGTACGATACGTCTGTGCGGCCTCGAACGAGGACGCATTACACACTGTCCTAGCGGAATTTCGACCGTACCTTGATATAATGGAAAAAGAAGTAGCGGACGCCTTACCCAAGCATAGGCTGTACGACTGCAAAATTGACTTAAAAAAAGGAAGTGTGGCCTCTTGGGGACCCATATACCCGTTGTCTGAAACCAAGCTGCAAGCACTCCGGGAATGGCTCAAGGAAATGGAAAGGACAAGAAAAATCCAGCGTTCCACCTCTCCGGCAGGCTCGCCAATCCTGTTCGTACGAAAGCCAAATGGAAGAGGGTTGCGGCTATGTGTCGAATACCGAAGGCTCAACAAAATAATGATCCCCAACCGGTACCCCCTACTGCTCATGCAAGAGTTACAGGACCGAGTACAGGGCGCCCAGTGGTTCACAAAGATGGACCTCAAGAACGGGTTCAAACTCATTAGGATCTGCGAAGGAGACGAATGGAAAACGGCGTTCCGAACTAGATATGGCGTATTCGAGTTCAAGGTAATGCCGTTCGGACTGACCAATGCCCCATCCGCCTTCCAGGATATGATGAACCACATCCTCTCCAACGTACTCGACATAGGGGTTCTAGCGTACATGGACAATATTCTCGTCTACGGGAAAACAAGGCAGGAACATGATGACCTAGTCAAAGAGATACTACAAAGACTGCAGGAAAACAGCCTTGCACTATCCCTGGAGAAATGCATATGGAGAACCCAGGAAGTGGAATTCCTGGGATACGTGATTGGATGAAAAGGCATTGAGATGGCAGAAGGAAAAGTGAAAGCGTTTCTGGAGTGGGAAACACCCAAGTCCCTCACAGAAGTCCAATCCTTCCTCGGCTTCGCTAACTTCTACCGACAGTTCATCCAAGACGACTCACGGGTAGCCAGGCCATTGACAGAATAAACCAAGAAGAGCGGGAAGGAATGGAAATGGAACCCCGAAGCAGAAGAAGCCTTCCGAGAACTAAAACAGAGGTTCACCACAGCACCTATATTGGCTTATTTCGATGCCGAACGACCAGTGCTGATCGAAACGGATGCATCCGACTTCAGCATAGGAGCCGTACTGTCGCAACGACATGATGAGGGAAGACTGCACCCAATAGCCTTCCACTGTAGGAAGTTCCAACCCACGGAAATCAACTACGAAATTCATAACAAGGAACTACTAGCAATAGTCGATACCTTCAAACATTGGTGCCAGTACAGTGAGGGAGCAAAGCACCAGATTCAAGTATTCTCGTACCATTAGAATTTGGAATATTTCACTACCACGAAGGTGCTAAACCGAAGACAGACAAGATGGGCACAAGAACTGGCAGGTGTCGACTTCCAAATCTATTACCACCCCGGCTCTCAAAACGGGAAACCGGACGCACTATCAAGACGTTCAGAGAACCGCCCGGAGAAGGGGGGGTGGAAAACCAGCCAATAACAACAGTTTTGCAGGAAACCCACCTAGCGGAGCCAAATCGACAGGGCTGGTCATTCATCTGCTCGTCAGCCCGACTCCTTTCACTCCTAGCAAAGAAATGGAGTAAAGAGTTTGGGGAAGAAGTGCGGGAATATGGAAGGAAGGACCTGGCATATGAGAAGACAAGAAGGGAGGTCAAACAGGAAGCCGCTCTCCCGAACAAAGAGGAGCGGATGGACCGAAAGGCCAGGAGCATATAGGAAATACGGGACAAGCTACTCTACAGGAAGGGTATGCTCTGGGTGCCGGAAGGACTGGTGCAAAAAATCCTGGAATCCAAACACGACACAAGGATAGCCGGACACATGGGACAAGACAAAATGATAGAGCTCATTAGACGGAACTTCTGGTGGCCAGAAATGAACGAACGAATAATCGACTTTGTCCAGAGTTGCCCAGAATGCCAGCAGAATAAGGCTTCTCGGCATCAACCCTACAGACAGTCATCGATGATGGAACTCTCTTACACCCCCTGGCAATCGATAGCAATGGATTTCATTACAGAACTGCCCCTCTCAGAAGGATACGATCAACTCTGGGTAATCATCGACCGATTCACCAAGATGGCACATTTCCTCCCACTAAAGAAGAAAGAGAAAACGGCAGCCGCCCTAGCTATCGTATTCGCTTGGGAAATATGGAAGTTTCATGAACTCCCCACTGACATCGTCTCAGACTGGGACTCCCGGTTTACATCCAAAACATGGAAGGAGTTTTTGCAGCTCTCCAGAATACAACCCCGAATATCTACGGCATTCCACCCGCAGACCGACAGACAGACTGAGCGGCTCAACCAAACCATTAAAGCCTACCTCCGGGCTTTTGTCAGCACGAAACAGGACGACTGGAGGCGCCTGTTGCCAATGGCTGAGTTTGCCTACAACAACACGGTCACCATAGGAAACGGTATGTCTCCATTCTACGGTAACTATGGCTTCCATCCAGTGGCTATGGACCCAGTGTCCACAGAACCCCTCAACCCGGCCAGCAAGGTCTACGCGCATTGGATGCATGACGTACACATCGAGGCCCGGAAAGGATTGGAAGAGGCACAAGAATGAATATGCCGGTACACCGACCCAACCTGGAAAAACCCCCCAGCATACCAGGAAGGAGACCTAGTAATGCTCAATGGCCGCAACATCAAAACACGCCATCCCTCGAAGAAGCTGGACCACAAGAATCATGGTCCCTTCCAAATCGAGAAAATCATCTCTCCACTCGTGGTATGCCTCACGCTTCCCCGTAAATGGAAGATCCACAACGTCTTCCATGTCTCGCTGCTCAAACCCTACTGAGCCAGCAAACATCGAGCACCCGCGGACCTCTCAAAGGTACTGCGAGAAGCAGACGACATCAAACAATCGGAAGAATATGATGTGCAAGAAGTTATGTCTTCGGTTGAGTGCGACCGAGGGAATAACAAGCGAATCCTATACCTGGTCAAATGGCTTGACTATCCGGAATGCAAAGACTGGATGGAAGAACCATTTGACAACTTTTCAATAGGCGGTCTGGAGAAGCTCCAAGAATTTCACCAACGAAACCCAGATGCGCCAAGAGACTACCGGCTCACCGATGCCTCGGTGGGATGACCAACTTTCGAATAAGGAACTGGCGGCTGGAAACCGGACCATGGGTGCACCCCACCCCCAATAGTGTGGACAGTCCTCAGCATGCCCACAGGAGGCCTCTACCTGGACTCCGGTGTCTAGCACAAAGGGCACCATAGGCTCTCCCCGTAGAAAAGTGCCCGGATCAAGACAACCCTGGAACTGAAGTCCGAAACAAGAATCAAACCCGTAAGGAAAAGACATGCTTCTCGGGCGAAAGACTACGAGCATATGGGACCTCACCAATCCAACACCCGACCAAAAGACAGCGGAACAGCACTGCAGGGGAAGACAGTCCCGAAGGCGTGGCCACTCCTTGAACACACTTTGCGGCCCGTAGGGCTTAATCAGGTGGGTCCCTATCTGAAAGCCGGTTCAGCCCAGGGGCCTACCAGTTTCGCTGTGCAACGATCTTGGAACCCGGGTAAGGGATTGGGGCACTACGTTTGGGACGGAGGAGAAGACATGACAGTAGGAGTACGCACCAGCCTACTCCGAGGGTCCAGCCATTCCAACAGATTACAGAGTGATGTTCTGATCCGGTGGCTGGGAGGGCTGTAGGGGAGGAGGACTACAGTCACCGTAACAACAACAAAGTTACCCCACAAAAGAGAAAAGCACACCTACAGAAAGAGACGGGCTACTTAGAAAGATATTCTCAAGAAAGCGCTTGGGACGAGGCTTGTGGGAGGGGGAGATAGTGTTACACATGGAAAATATCACGGGCAAGTATTTACCTTGGGAAGGTATGTACTGACAGAGGAAAAAGACGTACTGGTAGCTAGCTATCCATAAAGGACAGGTCTTAGACAGTCTAGGCGGGAGATAAGACGGGGTTAAAGCTTACGGCCGAGAACCAGTCGTACGGATTAACTCCAGGGAGAGGGGCCATGGCAAACCAGGGCATGAGAGGAAGGAAGTTAGGATGAGACTCTCCAGAGAGCTCATTTGTCATAACAACCGAACTCCAGACACTACCGGGCTGCAGAATCGAACTCAGTCCAGAACTGAGGGAATTCTGCGGTGCCAACCGGACCCCTGGATCTCACCTTATCGCAAGCACTGACCAGGACCAATAAGAGTCCAAGGTGAGCCCACACCCCAGTGGGGGTCCCACCGTCCTCAGAGGAATAGTTAGCCTGAGTCACCAGATCTCACCCCACCCCGCGCCTATATATGCCGACTTCTCTCGCCCCGAGAGAGAAGATATCAGCACGAACACCTTCACGAACACTACAACCGAAACCTGCATACAAGATCTAAGATGATTCCGCTGTGAATTATCGAAAGTAGCCTGATTACCTTTGATTCTCTCCACACTCCGGTTACGATACAACCCCAGTGTCACATCTGGAGCATTTCACAATTACAGCAACAATCTTTGAGACTTCAGGAAGTGCTCAGTTAAGGAAACGAATATGATCATTCAGTTAGGAGATGATCATCAAGTATAAACAAAGAAGAGGGCAATTGTACATCTGGTAGGAGTTGATATTAAAGTATTCTTCATTTCGGAATTCCGAATACCTCTCCTGTCTGAAGGACAACTCAACTCATAAAAATACAGAACCACATTCCAATCGGGGTTATACTTGATTTCCGATACAAAAGGACAAAAGGTTCTAGGTGCCAATCTTGAAGATGGCCTATACATACTATCAATGGATAGATCGGTACATATTACCGCAATCAGGATGCTACGAACAGCTACCCATTCACACATGGTTAACATTTGGTATCAGTATCTCATACATCTTAGTCATCAAGAATTGAAACATCTATTGGAATCCTTGGGTGAGTGAATTCCTATGGATGTTGAACCGGTCACCGATCCAACAATGGTTGAATGCATTACAGATCCTATGGACATCGAATCAGTTACAAATCCTCACTGGAAAACACCAGGATTGTGTCAGAAATGTGTTCATACGAAGCAACAACAACATATTATACACACCAAGGTACCCCAGTCCTCAACACCATTTGCGCTAGTGCACTCGGATCTCTCTAGGCCAATGAAGCACAGTATTAGAGGTACTCAATACTACATCGTCCACATCAATGACTGTACATGATATGCTAACGTGCAATTTCTGATCTTAAAAACCGTGAAAGAAATATTGGCCAAGTTTCAACATTATCAAGCCAGGGTGGAAATACAGGGATTCCACATCAAACCTTTCCATAGCGACAACAGATCTGAAGAATACAGCAATTCGCTATTCCTAGGTCTATATGGAGAAAGAGGAATTACATTTGAATCCTCCCCTCCATATACCCAATACAAGAACAGAAAGGCTGGGTGGATGATTCAGATACTGAATGCAAAGCCATGAAGTATAATGTCAGATGCAAATGTGCCGATAATATTTTGGGCTGAAGCTATCCGGATGGCATGCTACCTGTATCAAAGGATACCAACACCGTGTCTGACAGACAACAGGTCACCATACAAAGCATTGTACGGTACCATTCCAAAAATCAGACACTTAAGACGATTAGGCTGTCAAGTATACAAACACATCCCACCCACTCAAAGAACGGAGAAGAAATTCGAAAACTGCTCCAATATGTGCATGATGCTGGGATACGTCCATAATACTACTGGAGAATTTGCGATTTCAATTCGGGAAGAACCAGGTGAGTAGTGAAATGCTCTAGTGTGGCGTTTGACGAAGAAGAAAATGCAAACACCGAAGAGCAGAAGGAAGCCATCGAGTTTCCAGACACCACCAATGAAGCACAGACCAATGAAGCGCAGGAAGCGATCCATGAAATGAATGACGCATATGGTCTAGAGAATAAGTAAGGACCTGTTTGGCAAAACCAATGGTTACTCTTTCTGTTCCATTTGGGAAACCGTTCGCAAGCCGCGAATGGTCAGGGGGGGGCAACAGGCAGTGGTTGCTATGGTATACCTTTGTGTGTTTGTTAAAACTGACCAGTCACACCCCTGTCAAACCTAGTCTCCACTGCACACACTACTGCGCAAGTGGCTGGGCATAGTTATAGTGCTGAGAAATTCTTCCTTCAGCACTGTGATACCTTCCCAGAAAAACTTCGCATGTACATACGTACCATACAACCAACAGTCTGGCATTCATAGGTTTCTTCTATTTTTTTCCAGAAAAACTGCTGACACCCGTTAACAGGTTATGCAACATGCCGCGCAAACATGCCCGACCATCACAACCACCATTGATGGAGACCACGCAACCTCCAAGTCCATCTCCAGTACATTGGTCACCAACTCCACCACCACGCCGAGGCTCAAGCCCGCTTCTTGATTCAAACCCTCCACACTTGCAATTGCCCAAAAGCCAGCATCCGCAGTCATATGCAAATATTCCCTCCTCATTTTCGAACAACTCTCAACGTGCCAGCAAGAAACCTCATGCCGCCGCTGTATGATGGTCAGCCGAAATAACTACATTCCTGGTGAAAGAGTTTGTCAGACGCTGTCGTACAGGCTAGCACACGGATAACGGGTTTAAAATCCACATTTGGAATGAGGTTACTAAGGTCGTGATGAAGATAGCGCCGAATGAGGTCCTAACAGGTGAAAAATGCCAGAGTAAGCTGGAAGGACTGCGAAAGAAATGGAATGTCTGGTCTCAGTTAATGATGTTGAGTGGCTTTGGGAGAGACCTGACCTATGGGACACCTACTACTCCCAACTATGTATGGGAGCAAGAAATCCGGATATGTTTACGCTACTGTTTGCTGGATCCAAAGTGATCTTGTTAATTTGACAGGGATAGCAATACCCCACTATCAAGGAGTTTCGCGATAAGCCACTTGCCAATGCTGCTGATCTTGGTCAGATTTTTGAGGGTGTCCAAGCTACGGGCAAGGATGTGGTCTATCCTACTGAGCTTTTTCTGAATCTGGGCAGCCAGAGTGTCACAGGATCCGATATAGAGAATGATGTCGAAGTACTCCCAAGCCATAAGGAAGAATCCATTGTGGCAAATTCTACTCCAATATGATTGGAAGGAAGGATACGTCAGCACCGTTTCAATACCAGGGAACGGCTGTTGAAATGTGTCGAGGAGATGGTAGCTGCTTCGAGGGTGGAGGTGGTACCTGAGGTTTCAGTGATCTGGAAGGCAGTCATAGAGTTGCGGGGTGAATACCGAGGGAAATCAGGCTGGAATACAGATGACTTGGTCATGGGTCACCAACTGCTTGAAAACTCTGCCAAAGCAGATGTGTTTATGGGAATGGATGGAGGGGAGGATCAGGATGAATGGCTCCGATACCAGCTCCGGAGGGAGCGGCATGTGTTGTAGATCCTACTATCTGAGACAGTCCTTCTTTTTGAAGTAATATATACAGAGTTCATGGACCCTGTGTTCTCTAATCCTCCATGTAGATACTAAGCTCTATTACTATCTATAAGAAACTGTTGATAATCTATCCACATCTCATTGACCATTGATTCTCTCAGGTTTGAAGTCTGCCTCTGATCTCTCAGCGCCAGTCTCTAATCTTCCTGCTTTTCTTCAATCCCCGAACTCAATTCCTACTCCCGTACAATATCTGCTTTCCGATAAAAATCATCCTCCTCACCATTTGCCCGATGGCGTATGCAGCTGTGCAATATACATAGTGCAAGCACTATAAGGGTTTGAGTTTTGAAATCGAATTCCATAGGTGTACTCAGAATTTGAAAGCGCTCCTTAACAATGCCAAAGATACGTTCGATTACATTCCATAACTGAACATGACGTAGATTGAAGAGTTCTTCCTTTGTCCACAGGCCTTGTCTCGCAAGGGCTTGCTCGTTGAGATGGTATGGAACTGTATGGTATGCATCAAAAAGCTGGACTTCAGGCCATATCCAGCATCAGCCAGCCACATCCTACCCTCTATATGAGGGACGTTATGTGCTTCCGCATTCTCAAGAACCCTTGTATCATTGGCAGCTCCTTCCCAGTATGGGCAGACATAGAAAAAGTACATATCAAGAGTAGACCCGGCAAGAACATTCTGTGAGATAGTTCCTTTTCGGTTTCGATATGGGGTTTGCTGAGCATTTGGGATATTGGTAAGGATGTGGATGCTGTTGATGGTACCGCGAACATTCATGAAGTATAACATCTTGCCCCAATCAGATCGTATATGCATAGGCATAATATCGGGAGGTAGCCGGACAAAACCATGGTAGAGTTGCAACATTGCTTGTCGGATGGATTGGAAATATCATGAGATCGTTTTCCCACTATGTTGAAACTGCTCTTGAGCCTCACGGTTGCTGGCATTGTGTCCAATAATTCACAGAAAAGATATCAACTGCTCTTCCATAGAAACATAGCAGCTTGCACGGAGAGTCAAATTCTGGGACAGCCAGTTGCAAAGATCAAGAAAGGTTGTGATCGGTATAGAAAGTACTTCCAGGGCACATTGTGGATGGGCACTTAATATTTCTTCGATGAAAATTTTTCCAGTTTGGATCGAGGTTTGTACAGGATTTTTCAAGAGAGATCGTTGATAATAGAGAGTAATAGCAATTATAACGTTTTGCTCTCGGTGGCTCTGGCACGATTTACTGCCAGGTGGCTATGGTGAAGACATGATTTATGGGGTATACAGGATGTTTGTTACACCTGAAAATATCTCGAGTACGTAGCTAAGCTAGAGAGAAGTACGTAAGGATGATGGAACGCACTCAGAGAGTCTAGGACAGAGATAAGGTCCGGAGATAAGCTGACAGCCGAGACGGACCTAAGATACATATCTCCGGAGATGAGGGGAAGATTGCAAACGACGAGATGCTTGGGCTATGACCTATCCCCCGAAAGGAGGGGATGCCACGTCGCCTGCTGATGGCGCACGGACCGCTGGACTTGGGCTATGACCCCGCCCCCGAAAAGAGAGGATACCACGTCACCTGCTGATAGCGTACAGAAAAGAGTCCGCTAGGAAAGCACCCCACCTGCTTGCATGAAACCTCATCTCCCCTTATCTACACCCTGCCAGGACCAATAAGTCACCCACAGGGTCCATGCACCTCAGGGGAATCCAAGTCCGAGTCACCATTTCTTACGCTGGCCTCACTCAGATAAAAAGACAGAGGGTTTTCGCCCCAACGGACGAAAAACCAGCACGAACATCCTCACCATCACTACCACCGAACCCACACACAAGATCTAAGATTATTCCGTTGTGAATTATCAAAAGTAGCCTGATTACCTTTGATTCTCTCCACACTCCGGTTACAATACAACCCCAGTGTCACACTATAATCTTCGATCCAAAAATCACCCTACTTTCACAAAAAAAGAAGACTGGCACATGCCCTCCTTCGAACAAGATCACGAATACCTCCTCGAGCTTTCAAAAGTATTCGAACCAACATCCCAATACATGCTCGACTACACATTCTCCTCGATCGACAGCGAGATTTCGAGCTACGAGAAGTGGGACAAAGAAATCGATGGACCAATACCCTCTGAAGCAATCGATTGCACCCCCAAAAACTGGTACACTCAGTACTGGTTCAACTGCGCGCTTAACAATCTAAGTGCTGACTTCGACGGATATGAATTCCGAGAAATCTGTGACTACACATTCGAAGACGACAAAACCATTTACACAGGATATTTCCTGGACCTATACTAAGAAAATGTCTACCTCTTCCGACTTCAACATGCTCCGCCTGGAAGCCCCTCGAGACATGCTGCAAATCAAGAACAACGAGGAAACCCAAACCGTGGAAATAGCCAACCCAGTGGACTGGATGAGAGCGATCGTCAACCAAGAGCGCCAGGCCGAGCAACACCTATGCCAGCTCATGGAAGTATGCAGTGACACGGTGGATCGGACGGACCAACAAATCCAGCAGGTCGAGAAGGCGTACTACAAGCTGTTGCAAGGAATGCAGTACATCTACGAAAGGATGGAAGCAAAGGAGGAAATAGCGGAAGTATGGGTAAGAAATAAGCTCACCGCAGCAGCTAAGGCGTACCAGACATTCACCCGGCAAATTTGGGAAGCCATCATCGAACGGACCAAGGAAGCAGAGGTTCAGCGGCTCCACCAGGCAACCCAGGTAGCCCAAATGAAGGACGCGGTGGCCTTCCTGGGGGAAGCCGATGTGGCCAGAAATCAGCATCTGGCTCTGTTCCAAGATAAAGTGGAGAAATAGCCACTGACCATCAACAGAAAGTGGACGGTCTGGAACGCGAACGACGAAGGGACCAAGAAAGAATGGCTACACTAGAAAAGCAGCTAACCAAGGCCCAAGAGGAAATTCGGAAGGTGGCTGTGGTGGTCCCGCTACCTCGATCACCGACAAACCAAGCACCGGGAGCCCCCTTCCTCCCTGCCACAGTGACAGGACCGAGGCCATCAGGAAACACTATCCCCGGCCTAACCGTGGGGGGAACGGGAGGAGACGGGAGAGGCCTGCCAAGGAGGCCAAGAAGACTGGCTGCGTCCCCGTCACCCTTGCTGCCACCCAACGAAGATGACGACAACGACGAAGACCTATACAAACAAAACCTGCCCACAGGAAGACCCCCGCCGGGCACAAGGGAGCCAACACAGGGCCAGCTAACCATGATGCTCATGCCGGAAGAAATAGCAAGGCTTGTGGGTGCAGGGATTGTGGCGGCCCGTCAGCCCGAACAGCCAGCGAACGGGGCCCGGATACACACCTCAAGGCTAAAAATAGAAAACCCCGAGAAATTCGATGGGAAAAGCTCGTCCACCTTCAACCAGTGGTGGGAATCTGTCACGATGTATCTAGGATTCTACCCGGAAACGGTCGAGCGCCAGAAAATCGCCTGGGTTGGAACCCTTCTAACTGACACCGCCCTGGTGTGGCACCTTCACCGGTACCGAGAATTGGGAGAAAACGACATCTGGGTCAACTACACCGCGGCCATCTGAGCGGAATACGGGAACGAACGAGAAGCGGCGGACACCCAGCTCAAGCTAGGGCAACTCAAGTACCAAGGGTCCATTTGCGCTTATCTCACTGAATTCCGAGCACTCAACAACTTCGCCCGCGCAATCGGCGAAGCACTGCGCGAAAAAGTCGACCTCGCAATGCCCGACGCGGTACTCGACATGCAGTTCGCCCACTACCTGGAAGACTTCGCGGACGACGAAGGCTTCCTACAGGCCACCCACCAAGCGGGCCTCCAGGTAGAAAAGAAAAAGGCGCTCAAAGCAGCCCGGGAAGCGTCGAAAGGAGGGCCCGCCTCAAAGGAGGAACAGAAGAAGGACGATAAACGAACGGATGAAGGGAAAAGGGACGACCCGAGCAAGAAGAGACTGGATCAACGCTTCAAGAAAGCCCGCGAATGGTGGGGATGAAAGAACCACTGGGCCTCAAGAGAAGAAGCCCTGAGAGGTGTTCCAGAAAAAGAACAAGAAGTGTACTTCCGAAACCGCGACGATTGCTGGCGATACGGACGACCTGGGCACAAAACATTCGAATGCTTCTCTTTCAACACGCTGCAAGGAACCACGCTACCAAAAGCCCCTTGGAAGGCTGCAGGGGCCTCGGAAGGAAAAAGGAAACGGGACGAAGAAGTGGAAGAGCATCCGGTAGCCAAGCAGCAAAAAGTGGCAGTGGTCGAAACTATGGATACCGACACTGTCGCCCTGCAGTGGGAAGATTCCGAATCGGATTTTTAAGAGGTCGGAAACAGCCGCAGCCCAGGACCTCGACAATAATATGCAGACTATCCAAGAAACGAAGGAACGAGGAGCCAAGTGGTGGAACCCCGTTTAAAAAACCAAGGACAGTCCCCAGCGGCACATGCCCAGTTATCACTATGATACTACACATGGGTGAAAAAATACACCCAATCTCGGTACTGCTAGACACCGGTTGTTCTATTGCGCTCATCAATCAACAGACGGTGGAGAAACTCGAAATTAAGAAGAAAGAGCACCGGCGACCTCACAGCATAGAAAATTACACCAGGGAAAGCGTCAAAGGAGCAGGACAATTTTACACAGAACCAATGCTCCTCCAACACCGGAAACATTACTCCAGGGAGAGATTTGAAATCTCACCAATGGAACCCGAAATTGACGCCTTCCTCCCTTTTGATTGGATAACAGCGCACCCCTCTCAGGGAGCCTGGACAAATGAAGAGATCCGGTTTAACGGCGCGGAATGCGTGGGATAATACACCAGGTACGAAGCAAGCCCATACTCACTAACCTGGGATGAATCGGTCGCAACAGACCCCAATACCCAAATAATCGGGTACGTAGCAGCTGCAAACGAAGACCCGCTAAAAGCTGTCCCAATGGAGTTCCGCCAGTACCTCAGAATCATGGGGAAAGAAGCAGCAGATGCCCTTCTGGAACACCGCTCCTACGACTGCAAAATCAACCTCAAGGAAGGAGAAACAGCGCCTTGGGGGCCCATCTACCCGCTATCGGAGGTAGAACTTCAAACACTCTGAGAATGGCTGAAAGAAAGGGAGCGAACAGGGAAAATCCGGTGTTCAACGTCCCCTGCCGGTTCGCCAATACTTTTCGTACCGAAACCCCACAGAAGAGGGCTACACCTGTGTGTCAACTATCGAGCGCTCAACAAAATAACAATCCCGAACCGATACCCACTGCCACTCATGCAGGAACTACAGGACCGCATCCAGGGAGCGCAATGGTTCACCAAGCGGCACCTAAAAAATGGATTCCACCTCATTCGAGTCAAAGAAGGAGACGAATCGAAGACGGCATTCAGAACCCGGTATGGACTGTTCGAATTCCAGGTAATACCTTTCGGCCGGACCAATGCCCCGTCCACCTTCCAAGACATGATGAACCATGTTTTCTCGGACCTACTGGACATCGGGGTATTAGCATACATGGATGACATCTTGGTCTACACCAAAACCGAGAGAGAGCACGACCGCTTGGTCAAAGAAGTCCTGGAAAGACTTAAGGATAACGGATTAGCAGTCTCCCCAGAGAAATGCGTCTGGAAGACCCAGGAAGTAGAATTCTTGGGATATCTGATTGGAAGAAATGGGATAGCGATGTCTCAAGAGAAAGTAGACGTGGTACTGAATTGGGAAACACCCAGGTCGATGAGCAAGACCCAGTCCTTCCTGGGATTTGCCAATTTCAACAGACGCTTCATCAAGGACTACTCGAGAGTAGCGCGACCCCTGATGGAATTAACAAAGAAAATGGAAAAATGGTCATGGAACCCCAAAGCTGAGAAGGCTTTTAAAGAACTGAAACGACACTTTACGACGGCACCCATCCTCGTCCATTTCGACGCCCAGCGACCAGTCATTATCAAAACCGACACCTTGGACTTCACGTTAGGAGCCATCCTATCACAAAGGGATGACGAAAATCAGCTGCACCCAGTGGCGTTCCACTCAAGGAAATTCCAGCCCACAGAAATAAATTACGAAATCCATGACAAGGAACTCCTAGCAGTGGTAGACATCTTCAAACATTGGAGACGCTACTGCAAGGGAGCGACAAACCAGGTTCAGGTATATTCGGACCACCAAAATCTGGAATACTTTACAACAACTAAAGTATTGAACCGACGGCTAGCAAGGTGGGCACAGGAGCTGGCCGGCATCAATTTCAGAATCTACTACCGACCAGGCGTTCAAAACAGGAAACCAGACGCATTGTCAAGGCGTTCGGACTACCGCCCTAAAAAGGGGGGGATAGAAAACCAGCCGATAACAACGGTTTTAGGAAAAAATCACTTCGAAGAACAACTAACGCGATCGTTCGTCTGCTTCTCGGCATGGCTGACATCACTTCCCGCAAGAAGATGGGCAGAAGAATTCTTAGCAGACGTCAGAAAGGAAGAAAAGAGGGATAAAGCCTACGAACAGGCCAAGAAACAGGAAGCGGCAGCAGATGAACCGCCGTCGAAAGACCGAAAGGTCAAGGAACTAGGAAACGAAAACGGGGTGCTATACCGAAAAAACCTGCTCTGGGTTCCAAAAGGACTAGTACAAAGGGTCCTGGAATCAGAGCACAACACGAAGGTGGCAGGACACATGGGGGAGGACAAAACCATCGAACTAATCTGACGAAACTTCTGGTGACCAAAGATGAACGAACAAATCATTGACTTTGTCAGAAGCTGCCCCAAGTGCCAACAGAACAAGGCGTCCTGGCACCAACCCTATGGGCTGTCCTCCCCGCTAGAACTGCCTTACGCCCCATGGCAATCCATAGCAATGGACTTCATCACGGAGCGGCCAATCTCGGACAACTGCGACCAACTAGGGGTAATCATCGATCGATTCACCAAGATGGTGCATTTCCTTCCGTTAAAAAGGGAAGGAAAGACGGCGGCAGAACTAGCTGTCATCTTTGCCCAGGAAGTATGGAAGTATCATGGCCTCACGACTGATATCGTGTCAGACTGTGACTCCAGGTTTACCTTGGAGACCTGGAAGGAGTTCCTATGACTCTTGGGAATCCAGCCTTGAATGTCAACAGCGTTCCATCCACAAACCGATGGCAAAACGGAAGAGCTCAACCAGACGATCGAAGCCTACCTCCGAGCGTTTGTCAGCAAGGAACAAGACGACTGGGTACACCTGCTACCGATGGCTGAGATCGCCTACAACAACTCGACCACCACGGGTAACGGTATGTCTCTGTTCTATGCTAATTATGGCTTCCACCCGGCAGCCATGAACCCCGCGTCGACGGAACCCCTCAACCCGGCAAGCCAAGTCTACGCCTACTAGATGCACACTGTGCACGATGAGTCCCGGAAGGGACTACAAGATGCACAGGAGTGAATGCGCCAGTATACCAATCTGACGCGAAAGGAACCCCCAGCATACCAAGTAGGAGACCTGGTGATGCTCAACGGCCGCAACATCAAAACACGCCGCCCATTGAGGAAACTGGACCACAAGAACCATGGCCCCTTCCAGATCGAGAAAATCGTTTCCCCGCTAGCCGTCCGCCTCACGGTACCTCGAAGATTGAAAATCCACAATGTCTTCCACGTCTCGCTGCTCGAACCTTACCAAACCAGCGAACACCGAGCACCGCCGGATCCTTCAAAGGTACTCCGAGAAGCGGATGACATCGAACAATCGGAGGAGTACGATGTCGAGGAGGTCATGTCCTTGGTCGAATGCGGCCGGGGAAATAACAAACGAATCCTCTACCTCATCAAATGGCTCGACTATCCAGAACGCAAGGACTGGACAGAGGAACCATTGGACAACTTTTCAGTAGGCGGTCTGGAGAAACTCCGGGAGTTTCATCGACGGAATCCAGACACGCCGAGGGACTACTGGCTAGCCGAGGGCTAGACCAGTTCCACCGAGAACCTGGCGGTAGTGGGCTGAAGGGGCGGAGGACTTCAGCACCAAAGCACTGCAATCGACAACGAAGACCCGCTTCTCGGGCACCCACGAAAAACCGCTGACCGAGCGTCTGATGGAAAAACTCAAAACAATCTGATGAACCTGACACGCTCCTATACGGTCATATTCTCCTTACCCCGAAACAGAACCGACGACGAGGCAAGTACGACGGTCACACGATCCCCGAAAAAGGCGCAGTTACTCCTACCTACACTGTAGAGCCCTAGATCAGGCCCAGTCACATTCGGGATACCGGACTAGCCACGAAGGATACCATGTCTCTGCCGCTCCTCTACGAACCTTGTCAACCTCGGAACTTGAGTACAGGAATCAGTCATAGCAAATGCGCGACGTGATCAAACGTTCATCACGACAGGATGAGTACGTACCAGCCTACTCAGAGGGCCCAGACATTCCGACAGGTTACAGAGTCATGCCCTGATCTGGTGTCTGGGAGGGCTGTAGGGGAGGAGGACTACAGTCACGGTAACCACATTACAAAAGTTACCCCACGAAAACACAAATCCTGAAAGAGACGGGCTACCTAGATAGAAATAAAATGATTAGCGCTCGAGACGAGGCTAAGGGAGAGGGGAGGTAGTGTTACACCTGAAAATATCTCGAGTACGTAGCTAAGCTAGAGAGAAGTACGTAAGGATGACGGAACGCACTCAGAGAGTCTAGGAGGGAGATAAGGTCTGGAGATGAGCTTACGGCCGAGACGGACCTAAGACACATATCTCCGGAGATGAGGGGAAGATTGCAAATGACGAGATGCTTGGGCTATGACCACTCCCCCGAAAGGAGGGGATGCCACCTTGTCTGCTGATGGCGTACGGACCGCCGGACTTTGGCTATGACCCCTCCCCCGAAAGGAGGAGATGCTACGTCGCCTGCTGATGGCGCACGGAAAAGCGTCCAGTAGGAAAGCACCCCGCCCACTTGCATGAAACCTCATCTCCCATTATCTACACCCTACCAGAACCAATGAGTCACCCATGGAGTCCATACACCTCGGGGGAATCCAAGTCCAAGTCACCATTTCTCATGCTGGCCTCACTCAGATAAAAAGACAGAGGGTTTTTGCCCTGACGGATGAAAAACCAGCACGAACATCCTCACCAACACTACCACCGAACCCAGACACAAGATCTAAGATTATTCCGTTGTGAATTATCGAAAGTAGCCTGATTACCTTTGATTCTCTCCACACTCCGGTTACAATACAACCCCAGTGTCACAATGTTAGTGGGACAAATGGTCACAAAAGTACCCCTCGAAGTCCTTTTGACGAACAGTCATTTGGCGCCATTTCTGACCTTTCATTTTGCTGACTGTTCGACTTGCCAAACAGTGCATTTTTGGTGCGAACGGTTGCGAACCGACCGAACGGATGCTAGTAGGGGTGTCAAACCAAAAAAGCCAATGGCTGTTCATTTGCCAAATAGGTCCTAAGTAACAAATATCCTATTTCTTTCTTCATGCAGTGAAATCACTCTATTAGTGGCTGCGCGATGTGTGTTATACCTACCGAATTCAGCGAATGCAGGGCCAATAACTACTGAATTCAAATGCTGGGCAGATGCCTGCTGAATTCAGTGAATGCTGGGCAGATGGCTGCCGAATTCAGTGAATGCTGAACAGTGTACCAAATTCTGCAAATATGGTCGGCAGATACGTGCTGAATTCAGCAAATGCAGGGCAGAAGAACTCGAAATTATCTTGCGAAAAAGTGAGAACTGGTAACGTGGATTCCATGTGATTGAGACCAAGACTGATTGAAATGACAGCCAAGAATGAATATATTTCTGCACAGACATGTAGTAAGGCAAGCCTTGAAACCAATGAAGTGATTATGAGCAAGGCTTATGAAGAAGGGGTGATGTGACATCTTCAGAACACCTTGCCTCAGCCTTGCTGCTCCTCGGGATCACTGAGACAACGGACAACGAAATCAACCCAATCATTCTCGGGATCACAGAGTCATCGAATGATGAAATCAAACCAATTATCGACTCCACCACCACTGAGTGCGAGAACGAGAGTGAATCACTCAATTACAAGGCCACATTACGAAGATTACAAGCAAGAGAATGGAAGGAAGCCATGCATCAGGAATGGCAGATATTGGTTGAGAATCACACATTGGATATCGTCGCAAAAGGTAATACTGTCCATACACCAATAACTGACAGGACAGTAGAAGAGCCTATTGGATGCAAGTGGATCTACAAGAGGAAGATTAATCTGGATGGATCCACTCAGTGCAAAGTAAGATTAGTCATCAAGGGCTACGAACAAAAGGAAGGCATTGACTACAATGAAACCTATATACCGGTATCCAAGATGGTAACATTCCGATTCATACAGGTACGGTGGCTTAGTATGGCTGGGATGTCGATCATATGGATGTGGTGACAGCTTTCTTAAATCTAAGGATTGACCGAGACAACATCTATATGGAAATGTCACTTGGAATTAACTGGCTCACATCAAGCGGAAGCACATAGAGTGGAAGCACATCGAACTGAAGTGCGTCAAACCAATGGGTGTCAAACCAAAGTACATTGAACGGAAGCGAGTCAAACGGAAGTGCATCGTACAGAAGGGTAATAATTCTCCAACAAAAGCACTCTACGGATTTAAAGATGCACACAGACTTTGGTACAAGGATATCGATGGATACTTGCAATCCATAGGATTCCGGCAATTGGCAGAAGATCCAAACCTATACCTCCCACAAGGAGTACTTCTAGTACTATATGTGGATGATCTGCTCATTGCACACAATGGTGCAGAAGGATGGGGACATCAGATAAAGCAGCTACTGCAAAAGAAATACAAGATGTGTGACTTGGGTGCAGCAAAGAGGTTTCAAGGAATCGAGATCAAGAGGACCAAAGATGTAGGATTCAGCATCTGTCAACTAGGTTACATCAATACCATCATATGACAATTAGAATTGTTGGATGAAAAAACCAGCTAAGTCATCACTTGATCCTCAGGAAGATCTGTGTAACTCCTGCTGCAAAGACAAACTGGCTAACCGCAAAGAATACCTGTCTATGGTCAGATTGCTCATGTATGCGGCACTTGGAAGTCGACCAGACATTGCCTTCAGCATCACTGCTCTCAGCCGATACAATGTCCAACCACTTAAGTTGCATGCAATAGCTGCCAAAAGAGTTTTACAATATCTCAAGTCTGCATCTTAATTTCGATTTCACTACCAATGGCTCCCATCCTACTCAAAATCACCTCACAACACCCTCCTTATTAACATTATCGGATATACTGACTCGGATTGTGCAGGAAACCTTACAACTTGCAAATCAGTCAGAGGATGTGTGTTTGGCCTGGGGCACACCAATGTCAACGAAGAACTCATCATGTTCGAACTGACTCATTGGCAAGTCAAGTCTCAGAGCATCATAGCCCTGTTAACGTACGAAGCCGAATACATTGCCTGTTCGTATGCCACTTGGGAAAGCCTCTGGCCCAGGCATATGATGAAAGAGATAGCAGAAGGAATGGCAGTAAAGATCTCTGATGGACTGGTACCGATTGGATACAACAACCAAGGTGCCATCAAATTGATCACCTTGGGAGTTGTACAGCAAAAGTTCAAACATATTAATAAGAAATATCATCATATTCACGACGAACAAATGAAAGGTACAGTTAAGTTCCAATATATCACCTCAGAGTCTAAGTCTTCTGATCTGCTGACCAAACCTCTTGCGGTTTCCCGACATGAGCAACTACTGCTACTCACTGGACTCACTCCATGCGACTCCCATGATGGGTGATCCGAATATATTGAATAAGACGGCTTACGAAGACAAAAAGAAGGTGTGGCTCAACAACGAAACAAAAAGGGGGTGCGGTTCTTTGGGGAAGAAAAGGGAATACGTGTGATAAGGAATTGGAAGAAGATAGAAGGTTTCCCTTTTTGATTGAGCATGTTCTTGCATCCTGTCAGCAAGCATGAGTCGGCACTCTTTTTCCTACTAGCAAGTGTTTTTCCTATGTGGTTTTCAGTGCAGAGGTTTGAATGAGGTCGACGAGAATTTAATGGGATTGTTTATGATTTGGTGGATTTCTGTTTGATACAGAACATGAGAAGAGAGGGTGTGTTAGAAATACTTCTCGCTGCTCCGGCATAGCGGGACGACGGAAGCGACACCACGGCAACAGTGATAGCAGCAATGCCATAGCAATGGCAATAGCAGGGGGAACCTGGTAACGACAGCTTCGCATTCTTCCATAGTAGCATCTTGCGCATTCTTTCTCATACACTCTTACATACTTCTTCATAGCAAAAAAAAAGGACTAATCACATCAAGTTTGAGTGATTCCATCACACGTCAACGATCAAATCACTTCATTCCATCTCTTCCATTTCTCTCTCTTTCTCTCTCTCTCTCTCTCTCTCTCTCTCTCTGCTCGTGTGAAGACTCTTAGAGGAATGGTGATCGGGCAATCTTCAACTGTGTACCTGTATGACATCCTGTCCCCTGCTGGCAGAGGAGTCAGTCATTCTTCTTGGTTGTTCCAGTGTTTTGGGGGTCTTGGGGGTCTCGGGTTGGAACTGTGGGTGCGGTGCTACAGGGTATAGGGGGTGGGCATCGTCCATTGCTGCTCGGATTTTACCAAGATCGAAAGTATTTGGGTCAAGATCATCTACACGAATGTGTATTCTTGGTCTGGTTGATCCATGGTGAATTTTGGTTTCCTTCTCGAGGATTTTCCGCTATATCAGGTGTCGATTGGAGATGCAATCTAGCATTAAGGTCCTGACTTCTTAAACAATCTTGGCTTGACAGGCAATGTAGCTCCTCGGTGTGCCTGCTTGGTAGGTCTTCCATTTGTTCGGCTCTTGGGCTGTATTCGTTCAGCTCTCTGGCACATGAAAGTACTCCTAACTCTTTCTGGTGAAGTCTAAGAATTTTCCTCAGTGTAGCCTTCGTGCTGGTGAGGCTTCGTGCTCCCCATCTTTCCATACGGCCTTACCAGATCTTACGCTGCTCTCACATACTGCTGTTAAGGGGACTTATCGTAGAGAATTTCTCAGGATATCTTAGTCATGGAGATCGATATAGTTCTGAGGTGGGTTCTGGTCGCAGTGCCAGTCACGAGGATATAGAAGTAGTAGTTGGTGGAGAGAGATAATAGATTGTGTGGAGAAAGAATCTCCAGACTAGCTACCATGTCCTTTCTTTATACTTTTCCCTTTCCTCTGTGGAATCACAGCTTGCCCGTAAGATGGACTCAGTTTCTCCATTCATCATCAAGACTTGATAGTTGTACCCAAGGAAAACACATGATCGTACCTGGCCACCGTGCGGCCAACACTCTACTTGAGGAGACAGGAGAAATGACATGCAAGTCTAACCAAAGGGAAACAACATACGTAATGATGATAGGAGAAAGGACGCGCAAGCATAACCAAAGGGAAACAACATACATAATGATGACCGGAGAAAAGATGTGCAAGTATACCTAAAGGGAAACAAAGGAGAATGATATGGACCAGCCAGCGGTTGAAGTTTAATGGATATCACTACCATAGCGATATGATCGAGTGAGGCACCTAGGTACGGAGGATGACCATGGCTGTGGCAGTGTAGACAAGGAGGAACCATAGACCAGCTAGGGTGATCACGGCACCTGCAGCAGCCCCCAAGAGCCTACCACACCAGGTTCATGATACTAGTAGCTTTTAATATGGGTCTTGCTGAGGATAATGACACGATGACGGCAATGTCAATGAAGATGGCAGTGAGGCTGGTGGCGGCAAAGACGATAGCAAATATGACGCGGTGAGACGGTCAACGAGCTTCATGAATTGTTAGCGCCGCTCTCAGTGGGACAGTGGGAAGTTGTACAATACGATGCAATGAGTACGATGTTGATGAAAAGAGAATGCAGGCGGCGTGGATGACATCAAGACATGACAAGTACGATATCAATGAAAAGAGAATGCCGGCTGCGTGGATGACATCAAGACGCGATGAGTATGATGTCGATGAAAAGAGGATGCCGGCAGCATGGATGACATCAAGACACGATGGGTACGATGTCAATGAGGATGGCGGTAAGATTGCAGACGGCAAGGATGATAGCAAATATGATGTGGCGAGAAGATCAACGAGCTTCGTGAATTGTTCGCGTAGCAGTCACAGGAACAGAGGGAAGTTGTACAATACGATGCGACGAGTACGATGTCGTTGAAATGAGGATACCAGTGGTGTGGATGATATCAATACACGACGAGTATGATGTCGATGAAAAGAGGATGCCGGCAGCGTCGATAACATCAAGACGCGACATGTACGATATCAATGAGGATGGCGGTGAGGCTGCCAGCAGCAAGAACGATAGCAAATATGATGCGGCAAGAAGATCAACAAGCTTCATGAATTGTTAGCGCAGCACTCATAGGGACAGAGGGAAGTTGTATAATACGACGTGACAAGTATGATGTTGATAAAAAGAGGATGCCATTGGTGTGGATGACATCGAGATGTGACAAGTACGATGTCGATGAAAAGAGGATGCCGGTGGTATGGATGGCATCAAGACGTGATGAGTACGATATCAATGATGATGGCAGTGAGGCTACCGGCAGCAAGGACGATTGCAAATATAACGTGGCGCGAAGATCAACGAGCTTCGTGAATTGTTAGTGCAGCACTCACAGGGACAGCAGGAAGTTGTACAATACGACGCGACACGATGAGTACGATGTCGATGAGGATGGTGGTGAGGTTGATGCAGGCAGCGTGGATGATAGCAAGATGCGAGGAGCGCACTGGTCATGCGTATGATATGATGAATCTAGAAGAAAAAAGGGGTGGACTTGCGGCCCGTACCATCGTATTCAGTAAGCCGAGCTGTGGTAAGTCAGCCAAACCGTACGAAAGCACAGGTGCTAGCAAACACTTGGCACCTTGAAAGTTGCATGCGAAATAACTCGCAATCTGCGAAAACGGTGAATTCCTCTCCCATTGTCTTCGATACCCTGGAACCCACTGTTTACATATGCACAATTATTCCCTTTTATATCAATTCAGTTGGACCTAAAGTTTGTGACTGCTTACTCCTGTTTTTAAAGGTTGTAATATTGAAAACATGAATGATATACAGATGCATCAGGAAAAAAAAATCTCTGTTCCAACGGAGACCGGCGTTAGATGCGTTGCAAGCGTTGGGAAAAATCTTAGATTCCAATTTGGCGTTGATAGGCAGTTGGCATGCCGGTAACAGCCAACACATAGCTTCTCCATCCAAACGCTGCGCCAGGCGTGGCATCTACTATCCACGCAGAATACCTTACTCATTTCCGTTGCAAGGTAGTCCGGAGGTCGAATTATCCTGTCCACGCACCGCTTCCGTCCAAACGCTACGCCAGGCGGTGCATCAACTACCCGCGCAGAATACCTAACTCATTTCCATTGGAAGGTAGTCTGGAGGTCGAATTATCCTGTCCACGCTGCGCTTCCGTCCAAACGCTGCGCCAGGCGTGGCGTCTACTATCCACGAAGAATACCTTACTCATATCCGTTGGAAGGTAGTCCGGAGGACGAATTATCCTGTCCACACTGCGTTTCCGTCCAAACGCTACGCCAGGCTGGACGTCTACTATCCACGCAGAATACCTTACTCATTTCCGTTGGAAGGTAGTCCAAAGGACGAATTATCCTGTCCACGCTGCGCTTCCGTCCAAATGCTACGCCTGGCGGCGCATCTACTACTCGCGCAGAATACCTTACTCATTTCCGTTGGAAGGTAGTCCGGAGGTCGAATTATCCTGTCCACGCTCTGCCGAATGCACCACCTGGTGGAGTGTGTATTATTTTGGCAATACGCGCCTCTCGGCCATTAATTCAATACTTGACGCATGGCATTTGGCACCGCAAGGTTGTTTTAGACATAATACAATACAATAAGGTAGCTGACTACAGTCAAAACAGAGCAATCGTTCAACACAAGGAGAAATGCCATTCCAGAGGCTAGTAAACCTCATTCCAAGTAGCTAAATCAATGTGGGTGTTCACTATCCATCCTTTATTCGCGATTCCCGAGCAGTCGGGTTCTTCTGGAATTAGATGCGCTGCGCCAGCAATGGTATCACTGCTGATCACAGCGTAGCCTCTGCCCGCTGAAGGTGTAACCACTTTCACCATACCAGACGCTCTTTCAGGCGTACCGCCTACAGCTGGGGTCGTTGTTTGGACGAATGCGCACCAAAAGTGTCCTCCACCGGCGGAAATCTTGAAGAGCTTTAAAAGACGGTACGGCACGCACCCTTGAAGCGCGCCATATGCCAGTTCGTGATCATGATGATGGTTGGAAGCCTTGACCCATACCCAGTCGTGGCGAGCTGGTTGACCGTACCAGGTTTTTTCACCTGTGCATCGAACGTATTGAATCTTCTGCTCACCGTACATATTGCTGATGGGGACTCGTATTCCGTGGTAAATGTTTACCGCACACTGGAGCAGGTCTTCGGAACCAATTTTGATCTTCCTGGACTGAAGAAAGCGATTCGTCTCGTGGCGTATCGCATTTTCAAGGTGGTCATCATGTACAGATTTGAGTAGTGTAGCGAAGGTGACGATCTTTGCCTGCTCAGAGGAGCGTTGTTCCGAGGTAAATTTCACAAAAGGTAAGGAATCTTCAATGGTGTCTCTACCACTCTCGGTATTTTCTCCTCTCGTCGCAGCAATATTGAGTCGCCGTATTGCAAATGCGTCACTCCGTTGGTAGTATTCAATTATTTGTCCGTAGATATCGCCAGACTGGTTCGACTTGTTGTATGGATCCTTTAGTTGAGTACGGTGTGAGCTTTCTCCAGTCTCGGTAGACCACTGCTTGAGAGATCCATAGCATCGTATCTGCTCCCCAAAATGAAGTAGCTGATAAATCTTGGGAAAGTTAAAATCACTACCTTCCTCATGGTATTCAACCATTTCAGCGTTGATAAACGTCTCCCACTCCTTGCGAAGCCTTTCCTGTTCGGTGCTCGCTTTTCCTTGCATCGCCGTATCT
>Ga0307508_10000421_pt1 | contig 50305 bp, 76 predicted proteins | sample 9_EM_MG_FD_203089 | JGI IMG/M metagenome (GOLD analysis project Ga0307508, IMG submission 203089) | Populus trichocarpa ectomycorrhiza microbial communities from riparian zone in the Pacific Northwest, United States - 9_EM | ecosystem: Host-associated > Plants > Roots > Unclassified | place... | reverse complement strand
GTCCACATCAACTTTCTTTGGGACAGGCCTGGGTGGAGGGCACCGGGATGCTTGCACTGCGCCGCCATGCGCGGTTTGCGGCGGGGAAACGGACTGTACATACCCCTCGTCATGATCTAACAAGGTCACACACGAGTAATGAATAAACAAAAAAAAAACCTCATACCAAGCTATATACTTCAAATCGGCATTCAACACTGTGAGCAATGTGCACCTGGGCGCTCGCATGGAAGCGCTCGGCATAGAAGTGGACCTCATCCGGTGGGCAATGAGCTTCATGACGGGCCGGAAAGTCAGGATTGCGCTAGACGGGGAGATCGGTGAGGCGCAGCCGGTCGACACAGGCGTCCCGCAGGGATCCCCAGCGGCACTCATTCTGTTCGTCACGTACCTATCGGGCGTGTTCGACGAGGTGGAACGAAGGGTGCCAGGAGTCCGCGGCCTATCATTCGTGGACGACATCGGATGGTGGGCGGAGGGCAAAGATGACGAGGCGGTGGCAGCCAAGCGGTCGGAGGCAGCGTCGGCGTCCATCGGCTGGGCAGAACGGAATGGGGTGGCATTCGACCACAGGAAGACGGAAGCGGTGATTTTCTGGATGAACCGGAAGAAGGGGAGCGAGGCGAAGGCCAAGGTGAGGGTGGGGGACAACGAGGTCCCATTCAACAAGGAGGCGACGCGGTGGCTCGGAGTGTGGCTGGACTCACAGCTCACGCTCAAGGAGCACCATGCCACCAGACTCAAGAACGGGAGGAACACGCTCATCCACCTGCACTGGCTCTCAGGGCAACTAGGTCTCTCCCCGGCCAACTGCAGGGAGGTCATGACGGCTTGCATCCAGTCTGTCGCCATGTTTGGAGCGGAGCTGTGGTGGAAGGGAGAGGGGGCCCGGGGTACGGTCAGCTGGGCGAACGACCTCCAGCTCCTGGTCAACCAACAGGCTCGGGCGACGACAGAGCCTTCCGGACAACCAACCTGGGAGTGCTGTTAATGGAGTCTGGGCTCAGACCAGCGGGCAACCAGCTGGAGAACAGGCAACGACGATTCGGGCTGCGCCTGCTAAGCCTACCACAAGGGGACAGAGCCAGGGAGGTGGTCGGCGCGTGAACAGCGTTGGGTAATCGGCTGGCGACCACGCTGAACTACACCTGGACGGAGACGGAGAAGACAGTCCTGCTCGAAGAACCCGAGACCTTCGACGCAGAGCTCATCCAGGAGGAGCAGGAGGACGCAAAGAGGGAGGCGGAGAAGACGAGGCCAGGGCTTGTCATGTTCACCGACGGGTCTCGATTGGAGGATGGTGCTGCCGGGTACGCGGTGGCATGGAAGAACGGCCAAACCTGGAAGGGCATCAAGACCCACATGGGCTACAACCAGGAGGCCTTCGACGCAGAATGTGCGGCCCTAGCGCGAGCGCTGGAATCCGCATCGAGAAGGAACATGGTCCCGAACCGGGTCACGATCTTCACCGACGCACAGGCGGCGATCCGGCGCATGGCATCCTACGAACTGGGACCAGGATAGAAGTACACCCTGGAGGCGAGGAAGCACATCGCGGAGCTCCGGAAGGCGGTTCCGGGAATCACCATTGAGATCAAATGGTGCCCGGCGCACGAAGGAGTGGAAGGAATGAGAAGGCCGACGAGTGGGCCAAGCTCGCGGTGGAGGAGCCGGACACTCGAGGGGTAGAAGGGCTGGAATGGTTCTCCTACTCGGACCGGCCGGAGGTGCGCTCAATGCCGCTTCCCAGATCGCTCGCAAACATCAAGCAGGAGATCGTCGAGAAGAAGTGGGCGGAGGCCCGGCAGTGGGCTGGAGGCCGGACCTCCAAGAAGAAGTACAAAATGCCGAAAAGCCAGAGGCCGGCGGTACGGTTGCTGGGAGCACCAAGAGGCTCGCCTCGAGGTTCTACCAGCTGAAGACAGGGCACTGCCGGACGGGACAGTATCTGCACTGGGCAAAGGTGCGCCCAACAGCCCAGTACTGGTGGTGCCGGTGCCCAACACAGACGAGGGACCACCTCCTCAAGTGGTGTCTGAGGTGGAAGGAGCAGCAGAAGACCTTGTGGGGGGAGGTCCACAAGGAGACAGGGAGAGGGAAGTGGCGGTGGAGGGCGCACGAGCTCTTCGCCGACCAGAGGCAGTCAGGCACTACTAGACTTTCTCACAACAACAGACGTGGGAAGAATAGTGCCGCCTGCGGAAGAGGAAGCCGACGCAGGGAGCGAGGTGTCGGAATGGGAGCTCCGGGGAGCGCCGGGAGCGGGAAGAGGAGCGCTGGGTGGAGGCGGAGGCGCTGGGTGCTGGGGAGGAGCCGCTGTTCCTACCCACCCAACCCTTCATGGCATCGGCGGAGGAGGAGTAGGGGACGGGCGGGGGGTTTCCTTTTGTCTTTCCTTTGTCTATTTCCTTGGTGCGCAATAACCTTTCGGGAGGGCCGGGCGGAGGGCACAAGGGGAGCTTGCAACGAGCCGCCTCGCGCGGACTGCGGCCGGGAAAACCGGGTAAAATGTACGCCGCCACGATCTATAACTATAACTAGGTCGCATGCGAGTATGAATAAACAAAAAAAAAATACCAAGCTATATGTACGTGATAAGATCGGCGTGCTGTGCTAGTCTGTATGTAGCTATCAGGCGCGGACATGAGTTGGAACTGGAAATGAGAGCAATGCAGAGGGGAGTGAGGTGGGGCGGAAAGGTAACTATGTCAGAATGTAGTTACAGGCAAGGGATATGTATATATAATCAAAATAATAGGCGCACAGCTAGTTAACCCCGACAAGTGGCTACATAGTTATACGCCACAACTTGTTTAGCCTACTCGCTGTTACCTCTTGACTGGCACTGCGACCGAACCTCACTGCCTTGTCCTACTCTATCCTCCATCCGCCGCGCCCTACCTACAGCTCCGCCTGCCGGCATCATCATAGATCACATCCACTTTATCCACCCCGTTGGGCGACCATTATATGTAAGTCAACTTCAGATGACGAGCTAGCTCTTTCATTCGATTTCAACACAGCACTTACACAGACTGAGTATGAATATCCACCCAACCAAATGTCACTCTATCCTGCTAATCAACGCTCATCTCTGGTTGGCTACCTAATCGACAACCCGTCCGACCCCGAAATCCTAGACTCGATGGGGGTTCTCCCGGAAAGATCTCTCTCCCGGCGGCCGCCACCCAGCGCCAATGACTCAATCAGTCACCCCCAGGTCACCGGTAACTGTTCACAGCAGGGTCGCTGCGCCACTCTCACAGCCACACAACCACACAGCCACACAGCCACACGGTCGAGGGGTCCATGATTCCATTCCGGCGCCCTTGCAAGGTATCCGTCCTCATCTCGCCAGCCCGGGATCCTGTAGTCCTCGTTTCGCTCAGCCCGGCTAACACAGTCCCGTCCCGGGCGACCGCCAGGACGGACTGGACGGACGATTGACAGCCCTGCAGCGGGATCACTGGAAGGAAATACAGGCTGCCCGGCAAGCAGCGACCAGATGGGACGGTAGCCAGTAGCAGGAAGAGCTATCGTCTTGCGGTTCTACCGGCTGAAAACTGGCCACGCCTTGGCCCGCCAAATACCGGCAATAGACGAACGACCGCCCCAATGCCAGGTGTGGATGATGTCGGGTGCAAGAACCAAACCCGCGAGCGCCAAGCACCTCTTCAAGGACTGCCCGCAGTGGAAAGGACAGCAAAGAATCCTGTCGGCGGAGGTGCGGAAAGAGACGGGCAGGGGCAAGAATCGATTCATGATTCGGGTCCTTTTCGCGGATGGTGATGCAGTCGGTCGATCCCGTACTTCCTTCCACGACCGACGACCGTTGTGGGGGGCGCGAGCCAAAACAGGCAGAGGAAGAGACGCAGAGCAAGGCGTCAGAGCAGATAGCGGAGAAGGGGGGTCTGGAATGGCTCCGGGGCGGGGCAGGATGCTGGCGAAGGGACTTCTGTGCGCTTTTTCATTAGTCTTTTTTTCTTGGGTTTCCTTGTATCTTAAACGGAGATAGGGCAGGCGGCGCGGAGGGGGGGGGGGGGGAGGGTAGACCACCGCGGGCCGATCAAGATCGGGGCGGACGGTGGCGGGCTCGGATTGTATATAATTGGGAATCAGTAATCGCACTGGTCGGAGTTGGACACTGGTCGGAGTTGGGTAGTGGTCGGAAACTGGAGTGTGTAACAAGTATGTACCTATTGCGCAATTCAAAAAAGAAGGAAGCCAGTAGGTATCTGTCAGGTGCACGGTGCCTGAGATGTCACGCTAGAAATCGTCATTTCCGTAGTGCGCCCAGGGGCCTTGATTGGCCGTCTTGGCGACCACACTTCCTCACACGTGACGGCGTCTAACCTCTTAGAGTAAAAAAGAGGATGTTGAAACACCCTCCAGGACCAACGCAAGATATGTCACCGGCCAGGCCCGTCTGCCTCCGCACGCATGTTTCGATTCACTTCTTGCAGCGACATCGCGCTCCGAGCGTGGGAGTACGGTCTACATACACATCTCCGCGTGTTCTCCAGGCACTATGGAACACATCCATTCATAGGCAGATGACCTGGTGCCTGCGGGGAATTGGTGAGCGCTTTATTAGCGTTGACGGAGGTGAAGACTCGTATATCTATAGCAGCATCGTACAGTAGCTTGCGGCCAGGGGCTAACCTAGTACGTGCAGTCCGGTTTTTTGATGTGGGTACTGGCCTCCAACTCTTTCCAAAATTTCCTTTCATCGACGAATCTGACGAATCTGACGAAGCCGACAAAAGCGCGCAGCGATGGGCTCACTTTCCGATCCCGCTTCAAATGCCATTGTGTACTCCACATATGGGCTCTTCCTGTGAGTATCGATTCGTATCTTCGATCGGGCGGGTGTTTGCGCGTCGCTAACCGGCGAGATTCAGGATCATGGGCTGTTACATCGCCTGGAAGTATCGTGAACAATCGAAATCCGACTTCTTGCACTCCAATCGCACCCAGACCGGTTTGCATCCCAAGATTACTGTACTATTGAGTTGCCGACGGGGGATACCATTGCTGATTGGTGTTGCGCGTAGCGGTTCCTCTGGCACTCAACTTCATCGCATCCGGTGAGTGGTATAACTATGCCGCCCGATAGCGGCAACACGGGTATACCCACAACGCATGCAATACACAGGACACGGCCGTGACAAGGTTCGTAATAAACGGTGGATGCTATCTCTCCCGAACATCGTCGTCGGGAGGGGTGGCCGCGGTTTCACTACGGGCGCTTGGGGGACGCACGTACAGCCCCGGGTCTCCCGAGAGGGATGGCATGGCTGCATCTGTGGAAACCCTCAGGCTGAGATTGTACCGTCTGCACCCGAACAAGTTAAGACTTGCGTGGGAAACGTGTTGTCGCTTTATCCCTTCTCTCCCCCCATTCCCATGAACTCTCCCCAGGCTATGAACTGGTTTATTGATTTGAGTGACAGCAATGGGGTCTTCGATCCTTTTCTCATACCCCGAGATCGCAACCATCGCTGGTGTCCAGGGCTCCATCACCTATGCAGCTTGCTCGGCCCTCCCATTGATGATCTTTCCCGTCCTTGCGCCTACCATCAGGAGAAAGATACCCGAGGGTTTTATCTTGACCATGTGGGTCAGTGAACGGTTTGGTGTGACTGCGAGCTTGTACCTCAGTTTCTTGACGTGGGTGTTCCGAGCGATTCCGACATTGGCTGGGAAGCCGAGCGTTTCTGTGGAGGATCCTATCCCAAGTGCTGGCGGAAATACAGTTCGAGGAGACGCTAATTAATACAGTGTCGCAACAATGTTCCTGTACATGGTGGCCGAGCTGTCTGCGCTCGGGCAGGTCATCGAGGCAATGACTGGGCTCAATGGGCTTCCCGTGATTATTGTGGAGGTGGTCGTGACTACCGTTTATACTGGTATGGCTGTTATTTTTCATCGTGACGACCATTGCTGACTGTACGCAGTCCTGGGAGGATTCAAAGTCTCCTTCATTACCGACAACATCCAAGGCGCCATGATTGGTGTCTTGCTCATCATCTGCGCCATTGCTGTTGGTACATCCGTGACCATCGACACAGCGTTAATTGGCCCCTCCGGCCTCCTCGAGCAGAGTAAACTCGGCTACCAGCTGATCTCCATCCTCCTAATCGGGATCGTGTTCAGTGACATGTTTCTCTCCAATTTCTGGATGCGAGCCTTCGCCTCCAAGACGGATAAGGATTTGTGGATCGGGTGCGGTCTCGCTTCGTTCGCCGTCTTTATCATCCTGCTCCTCATTAGCTCGACTGGATTCATCGCCGCCTGGGCAGGCGTCTGGACTCCGGATGAGTATGGAGGGCTTGCCTTCTTCCTGCTGCTCCAGGGGCAGTCCGCATGGGTGGTGGGCTTTGTCGTCGTCATGGTCGTGGCTCTCAGCTGTGCCGGTACAGCTCCCGCCCCGCGCTCCCCGCTATTTTGCTGACTTCCGTAGTCTTCGACTCCCTCCAATCCGCCATGGTCTCCACAATCTCGAACGATGTTTTCCGCAGCAGGCTGCCCTTCATTTATATCCGTATCCTCGTAGCACTCATCACCATCCCGGTCATCGTCATAGCAATCAAGAAGCCCAGCATCCTGCAGATCTACCTGATCTCCAACATCTTCGCGGCAGCCGCTCTCCCCTCGATCCTCCTCGGACTCAATGAAAGATGTTACTTCCTCAACGGCTTCGACATTATCTGTGGCGGCCTGGGCGGAATGTTTAGCGTTTTCATCTTTGGCACGATCTACTACCAGGATGCTCGCCAGGGTGCGGAGTTGATGATCCTGAAGAACGGACTGTATGGAGATGACTGGAGCGCCTTCGGTTCGTAACAAGTGGTGGTGTTGGTGAATGAGTGGGACTAACAAGTTGGTAATAGGTGTTTTCATGGCCGCCCCCATCGGCTCGTTGATCTTCCTTGCTTTGACATCTGGTATCAGGCTCACATCGACTTGGGTGTTCTCCAAAGCCACCCACCGTCCGTTCCAGGCCCTTGACCGACCAGTCGGCCCGCCGCCGGGTGTGAAACGATAGAAGGTAATCTCGGTATTGCGGATGCACTCTTGATAGTCAGGCGCTGTGAGGAAGTTGTCTTTGTGAAATTGTGTGGATCGGTGGCAGGATTGACGGTCCTTATAAGTGGAAGTGTGGAAGTATGCAGAGAATGAATGCAACCGTATGACCCACATCAAATCGTTCAGTAGGCTTAGTGTCCAGTCCCTGCTCCCGCGTCCGTCGCTACACGTTTTCGTACAGGATGCGGTAAAACTCGCACCCAATGCGGAAAGGGCTACATATTACATCCAATTACCACCGAAATCTCTCTTCTTGTTACTACCTTCTCATTGTCCTCACACCTAGGGCCTTTGTCCTTCTCCTGCTCTATTTTACGTACCCACTTCATCCTTCGTATCACGACGGTAACATCTCTACATCTTCATCTCCTGGTCAACGGCATCTCTACATCGGCGACCACATCTCATTTAACCACATTCATCACTATCGTAAGCTCCACGGAATCCGAGTGCAAACAAGCAGACCACTGACTTCCCATTCTCACTAGTACGCGCCGAGCAGCAACAGCAGCTAGCAATGAGGTTCCCATACTACCATCCGTGCATGGCAAACTTCCCCACGAATGCCCTTCGCTTCCAAGCACAAGAGCTTCCCAACGCGCCGCCGCCCACGCCTATCGGAACGCCTGTCGTGCCCGTTTCGATGCTTGGCCGACCGAACAACGACGATATCCCCGTGGTATTCCTCAGCATCAAAGAACGGCTCCCGTCGGCTACGGGATGCGATCTGCACCAGTCTGAGGCCCACGGGTACTATGTTGGCAGCGGAATGCGTGTGGCAATGTGTCTCGTCAGAGTGCTCGGTGCGATCTTTAAATATGCTTGGAAGTTTGGTGAGCGTAACCTCTCCCTGCCCTGGGGGTCAAGTTGGGGTCGCCGGATGATGGGCATAGCGCCGTGGGTCGAGCCGGAGGATCGTGTTAGGGAGGGCGATGATGACGGCAGTGATGACGATATGGACGAGGGAGGCGGTGCTGTGGAAGTGGTTTCTCAACAGGAAGCCCGAAACGTGGGCGAGGGTGGTGAAAGCGGCGGCGACCAGAACGGCGAGAATGACGACGGGAACAGTGGCGGGGACGAGGGTGAGGGTGAGGGTGAGGACGAGGGTGAGGACGACGACGGGAACAGCGGTGGGGAAGAGGGAGATGAGGACGAGGAGGAGGATGGCGGCGAAAAGGAAGAAGTTAACAACGAAGGTGAAGAGATGCAGGTGGGGCAGGAGGGATGTGGAAAAAATGGAAAGGGAAAGGACCGCAGCGGGAAGGGAGAAGATAAAGATTGTGAAAAGATGGAGGAGGAGGATGACGAAAAAGAGGAAGATATGGACTTGGATTGAGACATGAGGGAGGCATCTCACAAGAGAGTGGAAACGAATGAACGACGAGAACATGATTGTGTGGGAAATGGGGAACCGTTTGAATTGATGTGATTTGCTGCTTCTAAGTTTTCTCAATCCTTTCGTTTGGGGGGGCGGGGGGCTGGCACACTGGGGCGCTCTGTCTTGCTACAACTCTATACAATGATTACGGAGACGTGGATACCTGTACCCGCGCGAGGACATTGCTTGCAGATATGCTAATAAAATTCTCTCCTCCTCACCCACTCCAGTTGGATGTGGCATACAAGTGCGGAATCATAACCAGGATTCGTCGCATGTTGTCAGTGGTGGAATGTGTGCTAATACTGTTTCTATCTCCAACGCGCTCACCCGCCTGGGGTGAGCACGTCGTAATCGAGATCTCCATCTTACGTGGGCTATAGTAACCGTACGATCTCTTCCAACCAATCCTTTTCTTTTGGTACATATGAGGGCGGCTTGGTGGAAGCCCCACGTCGGGCCTCTGGGTCTCATCTGAGATATTTGGATTGAATGTAACGCTCAGAAGCAAGACGGTGGGGCATTGCTTGAGTGGGTCGGTGGTATAAAGAGCACCGGTTTTGTTGTCTTAAACCAGCCAGAAGCGCTGCAAGTCAAAAATCCGGGATTGGGCAGCGTTGCAGCCACTAGCCGAACTCGGACAATAGCTGCTCCATTCCCGCGGTAGTATATTAGTTAGCATTTATCTTATTTTATTTTAAAAAAGTGGTTTGTGTATGAGCCTCCGGTACGCTCGCCAATGTCGTTTCCTTCAACCAAGTACTACATACTACCTAAAGTACTTGGCCTACATCATTCGAACTCGTCCATTCCATCGGTACCATTGACTGGGTCCAGAGCCCTTGCAGCCAGGCTTCATAGTCACACCAGGACCGAAAATCACGATAGCACGGCCCGTTTTTTCGATCAACTACTCCATTGGATCGCCATTCGAGGAGTGGATGTAGTTACAAAAGTCATCGACAGGTTAGTGATAAGTCGAAATGGTAGTTAATTTGTACATAACTATTTTCCTTTAGTGCATAATTTCCTTCATCAGTACAATTAGCTGCCACCTCGTGGTGCCAAGACTTCTTAATTGGGAATCGCGGCTGCCCAGCAGCGGGACTTTTGCAAGGACTCCTCATACTAACTAAATCTTTTTTCGTTTATCTAGAGTATTTAATTCGGATTTTGGTTGCGCCTCAACCACAGCGCTTAAAAACAAGAGGAAGATTTGAAAATTACCTCCCTCCCCCTCTCTATCGCTGTAAACCATTATTTTTTAAAATTAGGTGGTTGTTGTGAGCCAACCCATCGTTAAAAGTAGTGGTGTTTTCACTCCGGTTCTCTGTGCGCGTCCCCAACCATATGTACTCCACAGATAAGTGAACACTCGACCATTCCGCCACAGTATTAGCCGTGTCATCACCGAGAAGAATTACCAGCCTACCTACATACCTATTATCACCACCATATTCATCGCAATGATGACAGCATTCGTTTCCATTTCTGAGAATGCTACCTTTTGCGATGCTCTTCTCAACACGAGACGGCAGCGATGATGATGCACTTGATGCGTCTCGACGGCGATGATGACTGGCTTCTTGACGCAACACTGCAGCAGTAGCGGTACAGACAGCACAAGGAGAACTGTTACACGATTGCGACGAGAACAGCTATATATGTATGCGGCGTGACCGTCTACCAATTAGGAAAAAAACAACTTTCCGACGCTTCGACGCTTCGGAGGCTCGATAAAAAGTTGTGCTTCGCGAAGACCAACTTCAGCGTGTTACCTGAGCAGTTTTATTCACTTGATTCTCGCGATGCGCTCGCTGGAGTTGACATCATTCTGAAAATCGCACTCATATCACTTTTGTTTAATGGGAGAACTCTACATATGCGCCGTCGTGGACCGCGTCACTAAGGGCATCGTCGTTGTCATCCGCGTCCCGTCCCGTTGCGAGATCTTACCTCAGAACGTGTAAGGTGTATCGCTATTGCTATTGCGTCGCCCTCAATAGAGTCAAGAAGTGCCCCGCCATCGCCGCCGTTTCGCGTCGAGAAGTGCAACCCTATTCCTGTCGAGTTGCCCCAAATTTCGTCACGGAATGCAGAGAACTTACCGAAGAACGGTGTTTGTAGAAGTTGGTTTGTTTCGTTTGTACTCATTAGGGAGGTTCGATTCCATGCACCAGAACTAGAACTATGCAGGGGGTACGAAATCGGTTTAGCTAGTGTACGAAAAATGGGAGGTTCTGTACAAGAACTAACCTCAGCAGCGGTGTTGGACAACTTCCCGGTCGTGGCGGTCGCTTTTTTCTGTTCTGTGTCTGCATATCGTTCTTTCAGCATCTTCATCACCCCATAACTCCGCCAGATCTTGTCTGTTTCATTCGATTTTTAGTTGTTCGGCCTCGGTGCATCAATCTCTTTCGATCCGCCGCCTCCGATCTGTTTATACATTGTACGGGTCGCGAAAATCGATTTGGCTCTGTCAGCATTTTACGGTATAGTTTTTGACGACGTGTGTAGGACCAGCGTGTGGAGTAAAAGCATCGGTATAGGAGTATCGACAGCTAGGGAAACAGCTGCTATGACGGCTGGTGTAAAGTTTCAGCGGCACTCTAGGGATGACTTGAAGAACGCAGAATGAAATTTCTCGTGCAAAGTTGATGGAGTACTTCGTCGCATAGTTCACGGCGTTGACCAGGGCCCTGGTCTGCACAATAATTAGCATGCAAACTTTTCTTCTACATGGAAGGTCCTTGGTCCGTTGCTGTGGTGATAGTTCTAGTTCTCGTGCACGGAGGCCATCAGAACCTCCCTATTATTGCGTGCATGTGATAGAGTTCGCTTTTTAATTTTAACCCTATCCAAAAACACCTGTGGCTGAACGAATTCTTGCCGCTTGAAGTGGACACCCCTGCATCAATGCGCCCCGATCCCGTTCCCCTTAGGTTGGCTTGTGGGTTGCGTGCACCGCGCTTCACCTTTTGGCACCGCAGGTCACTCACCCAGTCGTGTGGGTGGCGGCACGTGATATTCTGCTCACCCACCTCGACCGACGCAACACGACGCGCTTGCAGCGACCACGCAAGATACGAAGGTCGCGATACTGGAAACGTGTTCTAGTTAAGATAGGAGGAATGGTTTTACGGCTACTTCTTATACCAGACCTCAGGCGGAGCTGTGATGAGGCTCTAGGTAGTTAGCCTCAGTTGGATGACGTATGTGATACATGTGCAACGCTGACGTCCGCCGCTTTCATAGCCATCGTACCAGCCAGTAATGGTTCAACTATCACCACCCGACTGCGAGCGAGAAGCAGACCCCACCTCCTCTGGGAGCCGCATTGCCATTCCATCGCCACCACCGTGAACCGCCAAACACCCCTCCCCCAACATGGCACGCCCTCTCGCTCCGGAGATTCTACGCGTCGTAACGTCTCCGTACACAGTATCCCTAATCAACCTCGACGCATCCCTCCGAGCCGCAGGCCCATACGAGATCCAAGCGTGGGCCGAATCCCACCCGTGCCAGACCAAAGCCCTCGCGAAGGAAACCGTCAACTCCCTCGAGGACTGTCCGTACGCCCTGCCGGTGATCGAGCGCCTTGGCGTCGCCGCGCAGCTGAAGGATGAGATGCTGTCGCAGAAACCAGCGCTGCTCGATACGCTCATCAGGAGCGCCCTGCGTGACGACTTGAATTTTGACAGGTTCTCACCGGCGCTGGTGGCACTGCTGAGCACGCCTCTGCCGCCGACGTTCTCGCCGCCCGCGAAACTGGTTGCGTTCTTCCTGAAGTGTCTGGATAGGGCTACACAGGCTCCGTCGATAGATACTATCCGCCCGCTCTACGTCCTTGTTGCGAACGGGTATAGCCATCTGGCGTTGCAGATGTCGGAGAACCAGAATTTTAACTTTGCGAAGCTGATGGCCGGGCTCCTGGTGGATAAGGGAAACGCGAACGTTAACTGGTTCCTGGTGTACTGTCTAGCCACACTTGCGCATATGCATCTTGCCTGCGACGCCAAAGTTAGGTTGTGGGCCATCAGGGAGTTATTTCGGGGCAAGAAAGGAGCGTCGGTGCTCGGACTGATCATCAATATTGTCTGTGTTCTTGCGTCACCAGATAACCAGGTTGATTGGCGAGAGAAGGTGCAAGTTGTCAGGATGGCAACGGTCGCAGCGAACGCAGTGAGCAATACTGTAAAATCTACTAGTGCTTCCAATTCCAATGCGGCGACCCTGAAGAGGATACTGGAGAAGACGATGGCGCTGGATGATGATCGGGTAGCATCGGAGATGCTGCAGTTCGTGTCGGCATTGTCGTTGATGACCCCTCGAGCGCCCCTCGATGCGACGATCCATCAGCTTGTGAAGAAGAACAGGAAAGAAGAAACTTCGAGCATGTTCCTTCCCTTAATATCAATCGAATTCTTTGCTGTATGCCCGCCCACAACGTCCCTCTGATCTGACCCACTAATCCTGACATTGTATAGCAAGCTGTTCACGTCGATCTCATAGGTGATATGTTGAGATCGGTTCTTAAGTGCGCATCGAGAAGCAATGAGGCTACAAGTCCGTCAATCCTCTTTCTCCGAGACCGTATCGAGTTCGTCCAACAGCTCAACAAGGCTGTTCCGGATTCTCCAAATTTGCAGCAAAGTGTGCTTGAGGCGCTGTCGATGGACTCGATTCGAACGCTTGTGGACGAGTTCGCCCGGTACGATGTCCACGAGCCCACAGCCACCGGAGCCTGTGGCGATGGCGAGTCATGCCAATGGGCTCTGGCAGACCTCATCAATCAGCTACAAAAAGCACTGTGTTCGTTTCTCTTGCGCTGCACCATTTACTCGCAAGCAGTTCGCGATTCAACGATACCACCGTCTCTGCCCGACTCCTTGATGGAAAAGCTTATCCGCATCTACGCCGCTCGGCACGAGTGCCCATTCGAAAACGAACTGGAGACCAAGACGAGTAGCCGCGACTTGCTGCCAATGATCGAGACATCCGCCTCACCGGAAGCCCGGATACCTTCGCACAATTGGCGGCAGAGTCTGACGGACGGACTAGCAAGAGAGGCGGGTCGACACCACCGGATTATCGTTTCCGCCGTCGGCGAGATCTGCCGGGATCTTGAGAGCCGCTGCGAAACCATCGACGAACCGCTACGCCCGGAGCAGGAGAATTCGCGGCGGCTGCAGAATGAGCTGGATGAGTGGAAAATGAAATTTGCCGATGCGGAGGAACGGATGAGGTGTATTCTACACAACTTTAGTGCCACAACCAAGGAGAATGCGAAGTTGGAGGCGGAGCTCGGTGGTGCTATCTCGAGAAACAAGGAGACTATGAGCCATGTTGAAGAGCTCGAAACGGCCCTGGCAAGGGAGAGGGAGGCGTCAGGAATTGCCATTGAAGAACTTAAGCAGGCAATCGAGCAGGCCAAGTCTGGACACCTGAAGAAGTTGAGAAAAGCGGAGGGTGCCGCAGAACGCGCAGCTATGGAGCATATGGCCGTGCTCAACGAGAGGCAGGAGACGATCGATAGGTTGCGAGATCATAAGGTGGAGATCGAGCAGGATATCGCGGACACGGAAGAGAAGCTACAAGCCCTTGTAATGGAGAAGCGGCACCTTGAGAGGGCGATGGGAAGCCTCCAGATCCTGGTCTCGGAGCTCCGGAGTGATTCACACAAGAGCGAGGAAAAGATGAGGGGGCTTCAAGAGGAGCTACAGTGGAAGTCGGCGCAAGCCGAGCGTTTGACAGCTGAGTGTAACAGTCTACGTGCTTCCAATGATCAATGGAAGGAGGGCGGGTTGATATTGGCCAGAAAACTGGAGGCCGTCGAGAAGGATGTGCATGAAAAGCAGGTGATGCTGGTACAGAAACTACAGGTTATCGGACGGCTGAATAGCATGATCGATGAGTTTGCTCATGAGAAGGGGCTCTGGGAACATCACCGGGAATCGTGTGAGAATACCGAAGGCGAATTGCGGGGAACCATTGAGAGGATTCGGCTTGAGATGGAGGCGGCAAATCAAGATCACGTTCGAAAGGCTGCAGAACTAAACAAGGAACTGAACATGAAGCACGTCCAACAGGTATGTTGATGCCAGTTTATATCCATCCTACCCAGGCTCTAATGGTAGCCACAGATTGCCGAAATTAAAAATGATTATGCCAACGAACTCGATGAGATGATCCTTAATTATGAAGCCAAAGTCGACGACCTTGAAGCCAAAATTTCGCTCCTGAGAGAAGAACACGAGCAAGAAAACAGGTCTCAGCAGGAGGAGATCGCCATCCTCAAACAAAAACTCAGAGAATTCCGAGTCATTCACGAGAGCCGCGAGAAAGAAGCGCAGTGCATCGGACGCCAACTACTCGGTCTCATGTCTAGCGCGAAGCCAGATCTTGTGGGGCTCTTCAACGACGATAAGGCATCGCTGGATGCGCTCTTGGATCCATCTTCCGCTCAGAAGGTGACTGCACCTGCCCGGCGTAGGCCGAGCGACAGTGAAAACGATCACAGTGATGACAGTCACCCCAAGCGGGCGAAAACGACACACTCCAACTCGCCCCCAACCTTACAACAGAATTCTCCACCACAGTCGAAACCGCGCCGTAACGGAATTGCCACGCAGTTCGAACCTGATGCAGCCAAAGAGCCTCCTGTATCTCGTGCCGAACCCGAACACGGCATGGCGCCCATCCCCACAAGTGCCCCCAATAACGACGACTTGGGTCTGCTGAACAACACGCACGACATGCAATGGCAGACTTCATTGCTTAGGGGTGCGATCGCGCGGGTATCGGATACTAGCAACGACGACCTTGACGACGACATGGATGAGGAAGACGTGATACCCGGGACCGCGACAGGCGCTCTGTGGGGTGGAACTACGAATCAGTGAGCTGTTGCTGGTTGTCTTTTGAAGTAGGTGTGGATTTAGTTAGTCTCGTAGCCGTCTGGCCGATAACTGCGTCGAAATGTGAGTGATATTTTTTTCGCCACCACCAAGCACAGCTCAGGGAAGATAGAGAATACGAAGCCGAGTTCAACACAGGTTTTCCTGATTCTATAGCTATCGTCATTGCGAAAACGCACATCGATTTGACTTGACGGAACAGTGTACATACGGCATGCGCCGCTCGCCGTGTCGTTGCCGTGGTCAGGTGGAAGTGGGGCGTGCTGCCTGCAACGATACCGCGCCACACTGAAGTCACCGGCACCAAGAGTAGGGTGGCTATGCGTAGATATTATTAGACTTTTCCGCGGGTGGTTGGCATTCAATATGCATACATAAGTAGTCTCCCAGCCTTCGACCCTGGCAACGGTGCGAATGTTTTTTGACATGTGATCGGCTAACATCACGCTACCGTTTACCCGGCTGGGAGTCACCGAGACTAGGCATTTATGTAAGACTTTTGCCGGGAAAAAAAGGCCCTCTGGGAGACGAAAGCCCGCCGGGCCCTCGGTCTGTGAAGGACCACAGACAGAAGAAGGAAGGCTCTGACGAGCCAGGAGTCATTTTGCGTCACGAGTGAAGGCGAGACCCAAAGCCACAGCGCCAGAGCTGAGCAAGAGTGTCAGACTCTTGGCTTACGGATGTCCCATACAGAAACGAGGTTTGTGGCTCTCCGGATCTCGGCGTTTACCGCCTGGTGAGGGGGTAATGGAGCGTGAGTGGGAGGAAGACGGTATGTATAATGAAAGGTGTTAATGGCTGAAAAGGGCTTAGCGTGTCTGTGAGTCGTATGGGAGGGGTTAGTCAGCTTTAGCGACTCATTAGCCTGAGTTTGCTCTATCCTGTCCCCATCACACAATTATACAATTTTCTGTCCCCACCACTTTCTTTCGTTCTCCTATTCTCTCCTGCGTCTTTGGGATTAGTCTTCACTGGTCGACGGCGATTACGTGATAGACAAGTGAAACGCGCAAGGCGAATCGATGGGGAACAGCTATGTACATACATAGCGCTGGGGGACACTGAAGTGTCACCAAGGGCATGAATTGGGCAAGTTGGCTCCCTTCTTCGAGGATGGGATGGACGCTGCGGAGTTTTACTGACAGGAAGCGAGTCCTGGCACTGCACGCAGATCTCTGCATTCTATATGAGTCCAAAGACAAAGCCTGAGCAAAGCCTCAAGGCACTACAGACAAACTTCCGCCAAGACCGAATCCTTAACCTTCGCCACAGTCCGCCCGGCCCTACCTTCGCCCCGCACCGACTACGATGTTGGCCGTGCGCCGATCGTGCAGATTTCGTTGGGGAAGTTTTCGCCGATGGCACAGACCGGATCACAGGCTGCCCGAGTTTCCCCATGGGGTCGAAAAGAGATCTGGCGGATCTTTACGGTTTAGTATTGCCGGGTGGGAAGGGATGCGGCGTTTCGCGATGCAAGTGCTGGGTGCTTGTTTGGGGGTGGATACCCGCGGTCGGAATGGGGGCGGGTCGAAAAGCCAGTGCAACTTCAGGGGTTTCTACGGTCGGTGAGAAGGAGAGCATTTCGGGGAGTATAGATATGAAGCCTGATACATTCCTGTCGCCACAACCGTGGCCTAAAGTGTTGAAAATATCGACGTGGTCACCGCTATAATCAGGTTCCCATGCGATACTTTTGCGCGATGACCCCGCACATGCCACAGCCCGACCCGGGCCAACGGCGCACAGGCGAAGGAACCACGCGCCGTCCCGCTCCGGGCTGCCGAATGAAACGCGTCGGTCTGGACGTGTCGGCGGAACTGTGGGCGGATCGCGATGTCTCCAGCGGGGAACGCTTTGGAAGACCAACAGGTGGGGGCGGTGCGGCGAAATGAACTGAAGTATCTTCTCTATGTACTCTCCCCGTCGCGGGTTCGCCAGGCTCGTCGTCGCCAGTTCAGTGGGTCGCGCGCCTGGTAGTTGATCTGACGGCACGCGCCTTTCGATTGGTGGCTGGGCCGTGATCTTCCTGAGATTTGCACTGCTCACCGCTTCTTTGTGAACGGCTCGGCTCTGGCCAATCCCAGTGCGCACACTGACATTTCGCAAGTCCAGCCGTTTGCCCTGGCTCGCGATATCCCCACGCCCATTCCCGCCCGATCTGCTTGCCACTCTCTTGTACCTGCTCTCTGCCGCGCACTCCTCTACATATTCTTCTGCGTTCGCCGCACTGCAGGCACGCGAATTTTGCACGGAGAGGACGTGCCCGATGTGCCCTCGAAGTCGATACGCCTCCCCTATTGTAGCCGAGCCGTGCGCGCAACGTTTGGTAGATGCGTTTGACCAACACAGATCGCAACCCGCAGAAAATACGAATGCACTGTGACTTAACCGTCGGCAGTCCCTTTCGTTCCGTAAGAGGCAATGGGGGTTGGCGTTATAGCCAGGCTGCGGCCATGGCTTTTTTTTTGTTTATTCATATCTACTCGCATACAGCCTCTCTAGAGTATGGCGGCGTAGATACATCAAGGTTTCCGCTGTACTAGAGTACAAATGCCAGTGGCCAACTCCGCAAGCCGGTCCGACCCCGTCATCCCGTCATCCTTCACTAAAGCGATCCCATCCAAACTCGACCACTAGTACCACCAACTCCCCCCGCCTCGCACTCTTCGCAGCGACAGCAGAATAGTCGCTACAGCACTCCGTTCGTCCTCTGCTACATCCACCCAGACCGCCGTCCAAACTATCACTCGCGAACCCCCTTCGACACTCGTCCTCCTGCTACGTCCTTTCCGACCACCGTCTTCCGAATAATCACTCACCCCTCCCTCGCCCCTTACAGCCCACATTCCTTTCGCAACCTCCCGCGATCACACTCCCCCAGCTCCCGCCGCTACGAATGGCAACCACCGATCCCCGCACTAGATATGCTTTCTTTCGCGGCACGACCGACGAAGCGATAACCGCGTCGATTGAGCGTTGCCTTCCCCTCGTTTGCGTCGTTGTTGACGGCAGCGGCGAGAGCTCTATCTGGGAATATGAGTACCTGGTCGACGATGAGGTACTTACCTGCTCGCTCGTTCACGACATCTCGCTTCGTGCGCTTCGCCAGCGCTGGAAAGAGGGGTGGCGCAAACTATTACTGACGCTTTCTTCGACTCTGTCTGGCGGTAGATCTTCGAACTCCTGCAATCCGAGGTAATCGTGCTCCGACTCGAAGCAGGCACTCACGACGCCCAGCTCCTCGCCGATGCCTCCGGAATCACGAAAACGCCTAATCTCTTGATCATCAAGTACGCCTCCTTCCGCGAGTTCTTTTGGCCCGTCGAAACTCAATGCTAACGTGTGGTAGAGATGGGACGACGGTGGTGCAGCTGCTCGCCGGAGTGTCGCGAGAGCACTTCATCTACCACATCAAGTACGCTCTGATCAGGATCGCGGAAGAGCGGTCCTCTCTATACCCCGCCCCCGTACAGTCAGCTGGCAACGTGCAACAGCAACTGCCATCTCTACCGCAGTCGCCCCCTCCCGCTACCGTCACCGCGACCCCTCCTACTGCCAACTCGGTCGTTCGTCCCGAGTCTCCGCGAGGAACCCCCTCGTCCTATCCGACAGCCCTTCCCAGTAACAACACCGCTGCCACTACCACAGATGCCGTCGCCTCTACTGCTTCGGCCGACGTGATGTCTACCGGTCGCCGCGAAAGTGTCCGTCTTACTTTTGGCGAGCAGCAGCGACTGAAGCAAGTGGCCGAACGAACCGAGCGACAGCGGATCCTGCAGCTGCTGGAGTACGACAAAGCCGAGCGCCGGCTCCGTGACAAGGAGCGACGGGAGAGTGTTGTGATGACGGAACAACTGCGACCGCGATTTCCAGAAGTGGCCGCCGCGGCCAGCGGCAGCGGTGATAGCGGTAAGGGTGATGTGGCGTTATCGTTCAGACTTACAGACGGCTCGAACGTCAAGTTTCGTTTCCCCCCCGAGGCGACGTTGGGTGCGGATGTGAGGGCATGGATAGAGGAGGTATTCGTTCTTCAAACAAATCCTCAAAGGCACCACTGATAGGGAAATCTACAGAACCGCACCGACGGCGATCGCCCCTACAACTTTATGGAGATTCTCGGCCCCGCGCGCAATCGGTCACTAAGCATCTCCGACGAGGGCGAGGCTCTCTCCCGCCTTTTCAAGCGATCGGCTACACTCGTCCTCGTGCCCACTCAGTCAACAGTCGTGGAGGCATACGGCAAGGCGCCAGTAGGGAGCCGCTACGGTGTTCACGCCGTCCTTTCCGACGCGTACGCGATGATCTCGGGAGCCGCGAATGCGGTGTGGAGATTCGCGCCTTTCGCTTCCAAGGCGGTCGACCCGCCGCCACCACCGCCGCGACGGGAGGGAAGACGTGTGGGCACGGCGGAGAGCAACATCAGGACGCTGGGGGATCGGACCGATGACGACTCCGAGATACGTCACTACAATGGAAACCAAGTGAGTCAATCCGCTTCTACCAACGGTGCCAGCCTTCTCAACGCATCGCTGACCCGTTTGCCCTCGTTCGCAGTCGAGCCTTGAGCCAAAACCAGACGACAAATGAGCCGTTTCGGTATTCCTTTTTTTTTTCTAGTCCTTCCCTTTTCATGTTGATTTTCTCTTATTGCGGGATCTGGTTTGGGGGGCGTTTCTTCTGTGTATACTTCGCTTCTGTTGTACTGCCGGTACTGCTGCAGCCGCTGCTTGCTGCCTGTCCTTACTTGTTGATGTTCCTTACACATTCTCGTTCACACCAAAACTCCCGCCCTTTTCCTCTCTTCTGTTTGCGTATTCTCTGCTCTGCTGTGTACTGTTTTTTTTCTACCCTCTGGAGATGGTAGAGGATGCGGTAGTGATAGTTGTATGTAAGTACCTGCGAACTGATGCCGATGTCGAGGTTTTACGCAATGGACTGTTGAATCATCATTATTACGGTGTTAGAAACAAGGGAACTATTCCGATGATCATGAAGGTGATGATAACCTGCGCACGAGGCGACCAACACACGTATTACTGCCTTGCGCCCCCACCCTGTCCCGCCCGACATATGTGCAAGGGCTGTCATGCCATCGCATTTCCATCAGCGAAGGCAGTTGACGAAGCCGCCCATATCGGTTGGGCAGTCACGCCTCGCGGCTTGATTCGCGAACGCAAGCTTACGCGCCTTTGCACCGTACATACAGTACATACCTTGCGTAGGTCACACGCGACTAACGATTAAACCAAAAACCAAAACATACTCAGCTGATGTTCATTCTCACGACCACGTTCTTGGCGTGGGCGTTCATGGTAAGCCCTGGTGAGGCAGGCTGTGTCGTGTCACGGCGAGGCGAGGCTGGTCCCAGTCTGACGGGACTGGTTTTTCTTTTTTTGTTTATTCATAGATACTCGCATGTATCTGGCCTTGCTATGTAGGCCTATGGCGGCGCACTTTTTATCCAGGTTTCCCGTCCGCTGCCCGCCTGAGGCGGCACGTTGTACGTTCCCCCTTGCCCTCTACATACCAGGCCTGTCCCAAGAAAACAATATGAGCACTAAAGAAATCACAAAGGAATGGAGAAATAAATGGAGGGCGCGCTCGAGGATCAAAGAAAGGGCGGAAGAAACCGTAACCCCTCACTCCTCTGTGGACGCCATGATCGAGGGTGTTGGGAGGAAGAGCGGCTCCTCCCCCAATTAGGCTGAAGAAGGGATCAAAGAATGCTGTGGACCGGCTCCGGCGGCTCGTGGAACGGATAAGCCTAGGCCCCTCACCGGCCAACTATCGGAAAGTTATGATGGCCTACGCCCAGTCGGTCCCGATGGCCGGCTTGGGGCTCTGGTGGAATGGCGACCACACCCAAGGCACCAACGAACGGCCTAGCAGACTTCAACTAGACAGGAAGCCCGCGCGATCACTGGCTGCCTCCGGACAACCAACCGGGGTGCACAATCGATGGAGTCGGGGCTCAGGTCAGCAGCCACCCAGCTATGTAGAGAACAGGCAGCGGCGGTTCGGGCTACAGCTGCTCGTCTTACCGCAGAGCGATCAGACCAAGGATATCGTGGGCGCCGCATGGTATCAGCAAACAACTAGAGTGCGCACTTGGGTACTAAGGCGGAGACAGAGCGCCCCCGGCCTGGGCTCACCGCATTCACGGACAGGTTACGGCTGGACAGCAGAGCTGCCGGATACATACGCGGATCGTATGGCAGAACGGCCGGCGCTGGGTAGGCATCAAAACCCACACGGACTACAGCCAGGAAGCCTACGAGGCGGAGTGCGCCGTCCTCGGCAACGCATTGGAAACCGCTGCAAGGTCACGGACGAGACCGGACAAGGCCACAATCTTCGCCGATGCCCAGGCTGCCATCAAGCGCACGGCCTTGGAGGAAAATGACCCCGATCAGATGTACGCGATCCATGCTAGAAAGCATATCGCGACCCTACGGAGAGCAAGACCGAACATTACTATCGGAATCCGGTGGTGCCCAGCGCACAAATGGGTCCTGGGGAGCGAGAAGGCTGACGGATGGCTCAAGCTCGCGGCGGAGGAAGCCGACGCTCGTGGGGGGTGGAATGGCTACGGTTTTCGGATCGGTACGGTGCACGACAAGTGCCTCTGCCCAGGTTCCTCACACACCTCAAGAGGGAGATCTCGGAGAAGACGTGGGACGAAGCCAGGTGCTGCACGGAAAGGTGGGTTACTGGCAAGGAGCACAGGCTGCCCGGCCAGATGGAACGGTGGATGGTACATATGTAGTTCCAAAAGGATTGCCTTTAGATTCTACCAGCTGAAGACGGGCCACTGCCCCACCTGGCCGAAAAGTTAATAGCGATTAAAGCTTCAATTAATAAAGGGCTATCGCACCTGAAATGGACGAAGAGTCGGGCGACCGGCTGGTGCTGGTAGTGCCCGTACAGAACACAAATGTGGGAGCATGTCTTCAAATACTGCTCCCACAGGATGGCCCAGCGGAAAATCCTGTGGGCGGAGGTTCGGGAGGGGGCCGGGAGGGGGAAATCCCAGTCTAAGATCTGGGGCCTCCTCGCCGGTGCGAAGTTTAGCCAGGCGGTGCTGGACCCCCTCTCCACCACCGATGTGGGGAGGCTGGTCCCTGCCCCGGCTGAGGAAGACGTGCAGGGCAGGGCGTCAGAGTGGGAACTCCGGGAGTGGAGGGAAAGAGAGGAGGAGAGGAGGGTGGAGGCCGAGGAGGCGGGTGCTGAGGGTGCGGAACAGCCGCTGTTCCTTCCCACGCCCTCCTTCATGGCCTCTACAGAGGAGGAGTAGAGAGTGTGGGCGTCTTTCTTTTGTCTTTTCCTTCGTATTTCCTCTATGATTTCCTTGATGTGCTTCTACTTTCTTGGGACGGGTCTGGGCGGAGGGCAAAGGGGGGTCTACAACGCGCCGCCTGCGGGCTGCTCGAGGACGGGGTTTGACAGTGGGCGGGAACCGGACTGTCTGTTATCGCCATGACCTAGCTAGATCGCGCGCGATTGACGACAAAATGTATGGTATAAAAAACGGCTTTTGTCTAAGATAGACCACTTTTCTCGAGTGATAGCTAGCAACACCCACGCCAGCAACACCCAAAATTCCATGCACCCTACATACGCGACTTCGACACATCCAATATGCCTCCTACTGGCGGCAATTCTCAGTCAATTTTTACCGATCGAACATGCTCTTGTGCACGCTGGCAAGACACTGGAATCCCCTGCGGCCATGCGATTACGACTCTCAACACGACCAAGCAGGCGCCTATGGACTTCGCGCCTTCCTACTGGTCACGCCAGAATTGGGTTGCAGCTTATGATTCGGCAATGCCACCCACCACCATGGACATGGTGCATGAGCTTTTCCTCAGCCAGGAGCGGGAACATCAACAGCCGCCAGTTGAAGGCGAGGCTACACAAGTGAGAGCGGAGGGCGAGAACCCCAGTGGCGGCGAAGAGACCTGAGGAGCCAGAGGAATCACTGCCGTGGAGAGGGAGGCTATGCAGTATGATCCACCTCCGACACGCGTCCTAGAGGACCACCGGCAAAGAGAAGGATGAAAAAAAAGTTAAAATGAGGAGAAAACTGGGAGGACACAACATTGGAGGGCTCCCGATATTCCTGACTGGGCCCCGCCATGTTGCTCAGCCTGTAAAGGCCTTGGTCACTACGCACGTATATGCCGCAAGATACATACATACTTAGCTGTACTAGCCTTAGTCTTAGCCTTTCCAAATAAAAGTTAATCGTAGCGAGACGCGAATCTGTGAGGTGTTGCTAACTATCACTCGAGAAAAGTGTTCTATCCTAGATAAAAGCAGTATAAAAAAGCATGGGCTGCTACACGTGAGGCGCTGGCGGGGTGGATGGCGTGGATCTGGAGGAAGTGGATACAGTTGATAGGGCGTACCGTTAATGATCTTTGATGGACTGGTCTGCCGGAACGCCCGACCGCGACTGCCCGGGGCTGTAGACTGGCGTTAAACCGATAACCTAGAAGACATCATTCCCTCGCGTTGCAGCTCGGATGGTGTTTTTTTCGCTCTGGTCGGAAGAGTAATTTCCCGGATGTTTTTTCTGTGAGGGGTATCCAGGAACCACTCCTTGGGTGGGCGGAAATGGAAAAGGGGGGAAGGAGGAGTGAAGCTGTGAAACGAAGAGGAGAAGGAGAGAAGTTGGATTTAACTGTGCAGGACAAAGCCTTGCCGCCACAACGCTGAGACTAAACTGAGCGACTCACGGTGTTCCCCGGCGCGATAGAGCCAAGTGCAAGTGGAAACGATGGTGCTGGTATTTTCGTCCCGCTGAAGGAGGTTTTTACTCGATATTCTTCGATCTGCACAAAATATTGTTACCTCACTACCCTACTTGCTGCCCTGTATACTAGTCCACACTGGCCATGCCCCCTTCCTCCCCAGCACACAGCTCTCCCTCAGCGCTCAACTCCTCCGCCTCCGGCGCCCTCTCTTCCTCCCGCTCCCGGCGCTCCCGGAGCTCCCATTCCGGCGCCTCACTCTCCGCTTCTTCCTCAGCCGGCACTCGTTTCCCCACATCTGTAGCAGAGAGGAAGCCCAGCACCACCTGACTGCACTGCCCACCTGCCAGGAGGTCCCGGATCTTACACCGGCCCTTCCACTTCCCAGTCTCCTTCCAAAACTCCGCCCACAGGATCTTCTATTGGGCCTTCCACTCAGGACATACCTTGAGTGCTCCCGAGTCTGGATCTGGTACCGGCACCCAGCACTACGGGGTGGGCCGGTTCTTCGTCCGGTGGAGGTACTACCCAGTAAAAGGCAGTGCCCCGTCTTCACCTGATAGAACCGTGAGGCGAGCCTCTCGGAACTCCCAGCCACAGTGCCGTCTGGACTCTGGCTTTTCGGCATCCTGTATTTCGTCTTGGAGGTCCGGCCACCAGCCCGCTGGCGCCCCTTCACCCACTTCTTCTCGGAGATCTTGCGCTTAATGTTTGCAAGAGACCTTGGGAGAGGCATCGCGCGTGCCTCTGCGCGGTCCAAGTAGCTTAGCCATTCCACCCCGCGGGCGTCTGGCTCTTCCGCCGCAATCTTTGCCCATTCGTCGGCCTTTTCGTTGCCGGCGATTCCGTTGTGTGCCGGACACCACTGGATCTCAATGGTGATGCCCGGCAGCCAGGCCGGGCCTTCCGCAGTGTGGCGGTGTGTTTCCTCGCCTGGAGTGCGTACCGCTGGCCGGGGCCAGGCTCCTCCGAGGCCATCCGCCTGACGGCTGCCTGGGCATCCGTGAAGATCGTGACCGGTTCCGGGGTTGGCTGTCGTTGGGTAGCCGACTCCAGCGCTCTTGCGAGGGCGGCGCACTTCGCATTGTAGGCCTCCTGGTTGTATCCCCTGTTTGTTTGTTTTTTGTTTGATCATACTCGCATTTAGCCTACCTATCTGGACGGCGTACATTTTGTCCTTTTTTGGTTGTATCTCCTGTGGATTTTTATACCTCCAAGGACTGGCCTCTCTTCCATATCACCGCGTATCAGGTAGCCCCACCGCCGAGCCGTGACCCGTCCGTGAACATGGTGAGCCCCGGTCGACCTTTCTCCGCCTCGGCTTTGGCTTCCTCCTCTTCCTCCAGCAGCAGCTCCACATCGAGGGCTTCCGGTTCCTCTAGCAGCAATGTGCTCTGCGTCTTGCCTGTATATGCCAAGGCGTTGGCAAGCCTCCGCCCGATGGCCGCCGGTGTGCCCACTATCTCCCGTGCCCGGTCCCCCCGTGGTAGGCTGAGAAACCGTGGCCCGAACCGCCCGTTCCGCAGCCGCGGCGTCGCCGCACTGAATCCTGACTCCATTGACAGAGAGCCAAGGTTGGTTGTCCGAAAGCAGTCTGTCGTCGCTCGCGCCTTCTGGTTGACTAGTAGCTGAAGCTCGTTTGCCTGGCCGATGGTGCCCAGGGTGTGGTCGCCCTTCCACCGCAGCTCCGATTCGAACATGGCGACTGACTGAATGCATGCCGTTATGACCTCCCTGTAGTTTGGCGGGAGATAGCCCCATCTGGCCTGCGAGCCGGCAGAGCATTGCCACCGCCGTCTTTCCCTCTTTCAGCCGAATGGCGTGGTGGTCTTTGAGCGTTAGCTGGGAATCTAGCCAGACTCCGAGCCACCGCGTCGGCTCCTTATTGAATGGAACAGTGTCGGAACCAACCTTCACTCTTGCCGTGGAGGGTGTCTTCTTCCTTCGAAAGATTGCCGCCTCGGTCCTTCCGTGGTCGAAGGCCACTCCATTGCTCATTTCCCAGTCGATGGATGTCGCTGCCGCCTGGGACAGCTTGGCTGACACAGCCTCGTCATCAGCCCCATCTACCCACCATCCAATGTCGTCCACGAAGGACAGCCCTCAGGTGCCTAGGATCACGCTCTCCACCTCGTCGGAGATTCCCGACAGGATGTGACAGAGAGGATCGGTGCCGCCGGCGACCCCTGTGGTATGCCGGTATCCACTGGGCTCGGGCTCGTGTAGATGAGGGTCGGTGTGAGTTTTCTATTTTTTTTCTTTATTCATACTCGCATGCGACCTATATAGATCATGGCGGCGTGCATTTTGCCCAGTTTTCCTGTCCGCAGTCCGCGCGGTGGCGGCACGTTGCAAGCTCCCCATGGCCATGAAGGGAGGCGTGGGTAGGAACAGCGGTAGCTCCCCCCCCCGACCCCCAATTCCCCCGCGGTACCCATCTTCTCCGCCTCCACCTCCCGCTCCTCTCCCCGCTCCCGGCTCTCCCGGAGCTCCCACTCTGACACCTCACTCCCGAGTCGCTGCGGTTCGGGCTACCGCTGCTAAGCCTACCAAGGGGGGACCAGGCGAGGGAAATCGTCGGCGCCCCAACGGCAATTGAACGAAGGCTTACCAACACCCTCACCTACGCTGGGAGGACGGAGAGTACTGTCCTACTCGAGGAGCCTATTACCCTCGACGCAAAACTACTGCAAGAGGAGGAAGCCGAGGCTAAGGCAGAGGCAGAGAGGCAACCGCCCGGCTTCACCATGTTCACGGACGGATCCCGACAAAACAATGGGGCCACCGGATATGCGGTGGTATGGAAGAACGGCCTCATCTGGAAGAGTATCAAAACCCACGTGGGCTACAACCAGGAGGCCTACGATGCGGAGTGTGCCGCTCTGGCCCGTGCACTGCAAGTGGCATCACAGAGGAACACAATCCCGGAACGGGTCACCATTTCTCAGACACGCAGGCAGCCATCCGGCGGATGGCATCGGACGAACCGGGGCCGGGACTGCAGTATGCCATCCAAGCACGGAAGCATATTACGGCACTGCGGCGGATGAGGCCAGATATCCCCATAGAGATCCGGTGGTGCCCAGCCCACAAAGGCATCGCCGGCAGTGAAAAAGCCGACGAGTGGGCGAAAGTAGCGGCAGAGAAGCCAGACACCCACGGGGTGGAATGGCAGAGCTACAGGCACGGAGACCGGACGGAGGTACGGGCGATACCCCTCCCTCGGTCCCTCGCAAACCTCAAGCGGGAGATCTCCGAGAAGAAGTGGGCGGAAGCGCGCCAGTGGGCTGGAGGCCGGACCTTCAAGGCGAAGTACCGTATGCCAAAGACCCAGAAGCCCGACGGCGTGGTGGCCGGCAGCATCAAGAGACTTGCCTCGCGGTTCTACCAGATCAAGACAGGGCACTGCCTGACCGGGCAGTACCTCAACTGGACGAAGGATCGGCCCCCCGCAATGTTGGTGGTGCCGGTACCCGACTCAGACGCGCGAGCACCTCCTCAAGGTGTGTCCGGAGTGGAAGGCCCAGCGGAAGATCCTGTGGGCGGAGGTACGGAAGGAGACGGGGAAGGGGAAAGACCGGTGGAAGATCCGGGACCTCTTGGTGGACCAGAGGGGTGGGCAGGCGGTACTAGACTTTCTCTCCACCACGGATGTGGGAAGGCGGATGCCGGCCGAGGTGGAGAATGACGCGGTGAGCGCGGTGTCTGAGCTGGAGGTGCGGGAGTGGCTGGAGGAGCAGGGAGCGGGGGGCGAGGAGCCGGGCACTAGGGAGGAACCGCCGCTGTTCTTACCCACGCCCGACTTCATGGAGTCTGCGGGATCGGTTTAGGGGGTGGACAGCGCCGTTCCTTCGTCTTTTCCTTTGTCTCTCACGCTCGCTCTCCTTTCTGTTGCAGTTTCCTTGGTGCGCACTACATTTTCTTAGGACAGGCCTGGGCGGAGGGCAAAGGGGAGCTTGCAACGAGCCGCCACTGCGCGGACAGCAGAAAGGACACGGACTGTATATAATCTCTCCATGATCTGATAGGTCGCATGCGAGTAATGAATAAACAAAAAAAAAACTCCCGGAGTCGCTCTCTTCCAGCGGGGGCACTATCCTTCCCACATCCGTTGAGGAAAGGAAGTCCAGCACTGCCTGTCCGCGTTTCCCATCGGCGAGTTGGTCCCGGATCTTCCACCGGCTTTTCCGCCTCCCAGTCTCCTTCTGCACCTCCGCCCACAGAGCCTTCTGCTGCATCTTCCATTCCGGACTCACCCTGAAGAGGTGGTCTCTCGTCTGCGGTGGGCACCGGCACCACCAGCACTGGGCGGTGGGGCGAGCCTTAGCCCAGTGCAGGTACTGTCCAGTGCGAGCGTGCCCTGTATTCAGCTGATAGTACCTTGAAGGAAGCCTTTTGGTACTCCCAGCGACCGCGTCGTCCGGCCTGTGGCTTTTCAGCATTTTGTATTTCTTCTTGGAGGTCCGGCCTCCAGCCCATCGCCGAGCTTCCACCCACTTTTTCTCCGAAATCCCCCGGCGGTCCAAGTAGTTTGGCCATCCCCCCCGTGGGTGCCTGGCTCTTCCGCCGCAATGTGTGAGTTTTCGTGTGCTCTTGTGATCGGTTGTGATAATAGGTGTGGTGCTCTGGAAAGAGCCACTAACTTCTGCCGCTTTTCTAAATTTCCACATGATCTAACTTTCCTCGGGGAACCCGTCAGGCCAGACAACAGCACCTCCGACCCACCACGACGTAGTCGACACGATGTATGCTCGCTCCCATGTTGCCGATATCTTTCCGGCATCCTTCTCCCTAGTTGACCGGCGTGGGCCGGGTGCTGGCATTCGGGACAACCTCTTCCTCCACCTGTGGCTTCTGGTTTAGTTTTGAGTTCCGACCCAGCTTCGCAGTTTAGCTCCCCCTTGCTCTGGCTGGTTAAGTTCATGTCAATAGGCTTGGACTGCTCGCTAGGCTCCGGTGGCGTGGCTCCTTCTTCGTCGCCACTTCCCTTTCCTTGTTGTAAACACGGCAGATCCCCGAGCTTGCAGTGTATTCCATGATACGACCCTCGATGCTTCGAGAGGTGGGCTTGCCGACGGTGTGAGGGAAACGGGCTTAAATAGGCTCGCTAAAGGCATAGAACTTGGATCTCCGCTGTCTGATATCAGTCTCTGGAAGAAATAGCTTCACTGGTGATTTGCCGCCCAGAGCCTGGTGAGGAGTTCAATTCTCAGCATAAGCGGAGCAGGCAACGGCCCCAGGCCAAAGGTATTTCAGGAGTTTGACATGAAGTAGTATGAAGTAGTGCCATTCTTGCCATGGTCGCAAGCGTTTTGATCGTTCATCTAGTCCCCTCAGTTATCGGTCTTGGGGGCTTTTGCTGTGCGTCCGGTGTGGGTCCCGATTGTGGTAATTGCTTCGAGGAGAGCCCTCGCTGCCCCGGCCCTGGAGGACAGTGTGCGCGAAAGGCAAGATGTCCGCACCTTTCACGCCAATCCTGTACGTTTACTTCTGCAGCAGCCAGGACGACCTCTTCTGACCCGTAGATCATTTGCTTGCCCCGAGTGATAGTTCTTGATTCTGGGTGGGTAGACCAACCGAGCCGGATATCCCGTGAATTCGGCAGCCCCGGAGGAGGAAGGTGAGGCCGTGTGAGGCAAGTATATATCTATTCCCTCCGTCAAGAAACAATAGATGGTGCAGGTCCAAGAATCTCCGCCGAGTCGAGAAGCCGTACCCATCGAACAGCACTATTATCTCGCGGTCGCCAATTGCCGGTTACATGCGAGCGGTGAGTCGTTAGCTGTCGCCGTTTGTTGGCTTCAGTATCCCGATGCCATCCCCCGGTCAGCTTCACTCAGAAGCGTGATTGGAGTGGGTTACATCTCGCCGCAAGCTGACATCTTCCGTTTGCCAGCGCCGTACAAGTTTTCACCGTGCTCAAGACCGGGCACTGCCTGACTGGGCAGTTCCTCAACTGGACGAAGAACCGATCCACCCCGCAATGCTGGTGGTGCCGGTACCGAACACTGCATCTTCCACTCCGGACACACCTTAAAGAGGTGGTCTCTCGTTTGCGAGGGGCACTTGCACCACCAGCACTGGGCATCGGGGCGGACCTTAGCCCAGTGCAGGTATTGTCCTGTGCGGGCGTGTCCTGTCTTCAGCTGGTAGTACCTACTGGATCCCTGGAGAAGGGTTGTTCTGTTCTGTTGCATGAGAGAAGTGTGAACGCATCCGAGTTCGTGTGTGAGTATGAGTACGCATGTGAGTTGCGCGAGCACGGGTATGAGTGTGAGTACGCATGTATATAAGATGGGCTCTCTTCTGCGAGCTGTCTGTTCTTCTTTCTCTCTCATGCAACTTGTATAACTTGTATACATATCTTGTTATCCTGTCTATCCTACCAATCAAAATCCCTCTCCGTCCCTGCTCCTTTCATTCTGGGAGAATTGATCGCCGAGAAGGAAAGGAGCAGGGATGGAGAAGGATCCCAATTCGCAGGATAGACAGGATATTCACTGTCGGCGTCCGTTCGCCCAGCCTGCGGCCCGCTCCTCTGTCCACGGCGTTTGCTCGTCCAGCGTTCGGTCCGTTCCTTTTTTCTCTGTCCAGCGTCTGCCGCCTCTGTTGCCTGTTCGACGTTCGCTGGTTCAGCATTTCGCCGCTTCCGTCTCCGGCGTTCACTCGTTTAGCGTTCGGCCGCCTTCATCCCCGGCGTTCGCTCGTTGAAGCGCTCGCCCGTTCCTCGCCCCTTCGACAGTTGCTTGCTGCACGTCGTATCATATTGCTCATTTGCCGGGTTGCTACTTGTAGTAGAGCGTAGAGCTCTCCCGCTGGAGTTCACTGTTGGAATATAGGGATCGATAGAGACGAAGGTAGTGAACTGATTGATTTATACAACGTCGAAGGAAAAACATTCTCTCTATATACAACGCGCCTGAGGGACTCGCCAAGGGGAGAGGACGGAAGACTGTCTCCCGAGCCGGTGCTTAGAGACTAAGGCTGCTGTCATCTCCGGACATGTTGCCTCTGGTCCGTCATCTCCGGACGCCCATTATTCTGACATTCACTCTTTTCTCTATAGTCGCCATCTGAGTGGGATAGCTGTTATGTCAACGGATGGCCCTGTGACCTCGGAGGGATAGGTGTAAATAGGTGGCGATGGTGTAAGATCGATCTTAGGTGCACCTAATCAATGTCAACTTCCCAAACTCGAGCAGACGAAGAGCAGAATTTGAACGGAGCGACTATCTCTTGGGTGCTGGCAAAGTGCCAGTGAGACTCCAGCTCTCGAAGCCGCATTGGTAGAAATAAGTTCATAATACTCTACCAAGGCCCACCGTAGAAAGGTTGATCCCTGGCTGGGCTGTGGGGGATGAGTCAGAATGGGAAATCCGGGAGCAGAGGAGAAGGGAAGAGGAAATGGGGCAGGAAGCCGAGGAGCTGGGTGTCAAGGAGTAGGGAATCTCGGACGGATTTCTTTTGACAAAACAAAAGATACCAGGGAACATTGTCATGACGGGAAGCCGTCTTTTGAGGCGGAGATCAGTTTGCCATCTTTTGTACAGCTGACTGCAAAGGTCCCATGTTCGAATGATTGCCCGTTCCAAGAACGGCTCGAAGCAGCGGGAAGATTCTTTTCGTTTCTGTGAGTTTTGCCGATGCCAAGACGCTAGCGTGCTCAAATACTATATATTGTGCTCTCGCTCGTTCCCCTCCATTCCTCCGACATGCCGAGCGAATTCGCTGCCGGTAACCAGGTACGTAAACTCCGAACCCACATAAACAAATTCTAACGTATGCAAGAATAGTCGAGGATGTCGTTTCAAGACTCGAGTACACTTTGACGAATATAGTGAGTTCAAAAATGGTGAGAGCTCAGCGAGCAGAGCAACCATTGGGGAGACGAAGGGGAGGAGCACGGACTGAGTCTGCGTCACAATAGCAGCTTGGTCGGCTCCGACCCTAACAGCCAATTCAAGGGGAGGAGCACGAATTAAGTCGACAACGCAATGGCAGCTTGGACGGTTCCGACCCTAACAATCAATTCAATGCGATCCTTTCAATGAAAACCGAAAGAAGATGCCACTGGGGCACCGAGCTAGCTGCTGGTGAGCAGGTATGTAAAGGTCAAACCTACTGCAACAAACTCTGACGTATGGAAGGACAGCCAGTGGAGTGGTTTCGATACTCGAGTGCAGGCTTCACAAAGTACGTCCTGAGGTTAGGACCGAGACGGAATCCGAGTGACCGGAACAACGACGAGAGAATGGCGGCGAGCCATTAGCCAACGGGAGAACGGCGACGAGAAGAATGGCGACTGTTGAAAGCACTTGTCCCGCTCAAAGGTGGAGGGCGCAGCGACGGAGAGTTAAGCGCCAGAGTTGAGTGAGGGCGGCTAGAGTTGGGAGAGCCCCTGATTGGGAATAGCGCGCGTTGCAGCAGCGGAAATAGAATTTTTTTGTTTAATCATATTACTCGCATACGACTTTGATAGATCACGGCGAGGATATGTACAGCCCGTTTCCTGTCTGCTGCCCACGCAGTGGCGGCATGTTGCAACTGTCCCAAGAAGTGGCTGCGCACCAAGGAATTCCCGCGGGAAAAGAGTACAAACAAGAGGAAAAACAAAAGAAGTCGTATTCCACCCCCTAACCTCCATCTGCCGATGCCATGAAGGAGGGCGTGGGTGGGAACAGCGGTGGCACCTCCGGCACCCAATTCCCCTGTGGCACCTATTTACCGTGTTATCTCACTCATGGTCCCCCCTATAAACGCCAGTAATATGTAGGTCATGACGCGCTTGGCGCGCGCTAGACCGCTTAGGCTTAGCGCACGGATATTTTTGTAACGTCAGGTGATCAGCCCCAGGGGTATCTCAGCTCGGCTTGGTGTGGCGGATGACCAAACATCAAGCTCGTGCAGCCGGTACAATTCCTCACGACAATCCTCTCGCAAGCTTCCTTACAGCCAACTGCCGATACGTCTAGAACTCCCAACACGTGCTCACTGGTTAATTCAAACAACGGCCAAGGCGCAAACACCCGATTGCTGTGCTTCCTCGCTGGGTTCCTCTGCCAGCGGCCTCTTCCTACAGAGGCAAGGGATTTAGAACAGTTCAGTTTAAGCTCAGAATATTGTCAGGCAGAACATGGGGTGCACGATGGGAATAGTGGGCAACAGAACCCTACACGTGAGGTACGAGTACAGTACGGGCTCCGGTAAAAGAAGCAGGTCATGAAATGGAAGAAGGTACGCTGTGAGATTACCAGACTATTACTGCAAGTTACTAATCATCGAGGTTTTCACTGAATAAGGCATTGCTACTGCAAGCGAATCAACCTACCCACGCGCATACGGCGTAGCAACCCACGCTGGGAGGAACTTGAGAAACAACTAGGTGCGCGCTGTGTTTGAGGAGCGAAAACTGGGACGGGTTGTACGCCGTAATTGGTTCGAGCGAACCTCGACGCGGTTATTCACAGAGTCCTATCCCCATTCTACTATCGTATTTCGCATTTAGACGGCTGGTTCTCTCGGTCCCTTCACCACAATGAAATTACACTCTGTATCAACCTCAGGAAACACCTCCGGTCCGGTACAGCAGCGTGAGATGATCATCAGCTTTCCACCAGCCGCACGCCGCGCCGCATAAATGACCGCACTGGCCGCACTACCAGCTGTAGGAAATCGGAAGTGCTGGAATGGTAGGGAAACCTCTGCACAGTTATCTCATTTCTTTCCCGAAAATTACCGGCACCGAGGGTGATGGTGATGAAGTCGCGGACTTGAGTACGACTTTCGTTGGCATGCAAATCAGATTTGTAGATAGAAGATTCTGCGGGCGGAGCGAGGTGCTCGCGAAAATTCGGTCCTTATGCACAAGCGCGATTTGATGTCGCGCTAGTCCCTAAGCGCGCTATTACCTATAACAGTGGCGTTTATAGGGGGACCTTATAAGTTTGTTTAATCATACTCGCATTCGTCCTATGTAGATCATGGCGGCGTACATTTTGCCCGGGTTTCCTGTCCGCAGTCCGCGCGGTGGCGGCTCGTTGCAAGCTCCCCTTTGCCCTCCGCCCAGGCCTGTCCCAAGAAAGAGTAGCTGTGTCCAAAGAAATTAACAAAGGGAAGAACAGAAGAAAGCCGTCCCCTAACCCTCGCCTGCCGATACCATGAATGAGGGGGTGGGAAGGAACAGCGGGAGTTCCTCCCCATCGCCCGTATCGTCCACGGCACCCAGCGCCTCCGCCTCTCCCTCCCGTTCCTCTTGCCGCTCCCGACGCTCCCGGAGCTCCCACTCAGACACCTCACTTCCGGCGTCGTCTTCCTCTTTCAGCGGCGGCACCAGCCTCCCCACGTCCGTAGAGGAGAGAAAGTCCAGTACTGCCTGCCCACATCTCTCATCGGCCAGCAGGTCCCGGACCGTCCACCTGCTCTTCCGCCTCTTGGTCTCCTTCAGCACCTCCGCCCACAGAGTCTTCTGCTGCGTCTTCCATTCCGGACACACCTTGAAGAGGTGGCCTCTCGTTTGCGAGGGGCACTTGCACCACCAGCACTGGGCATCGGGGCGGACCTTAGCCCTGTGCAGGTATTGTCCTGTGCGGGCGTGTCCTGTCTTCAGCTGGTAGTACCTCGAGGCGAGCCTCTTGGTGCTGTCGGCCACCGCGCTATCGGGTTTCTGGCTCTTCGGCATGCGGTACTTCGTCTTCGAGGTCCGACCTCCGGCCCACTGACGTGCCTCCGCCCACTTCTTCTCCGAGATTTCCCGCTTAAGGCTGGCGAGGGATCGTGGGAGAGGTGCCACCCGCACTCCCGTCCGGCCTGAGGAGCTTAGCCACTCCACCTCGTGGGTGTTCGGCTGCCCTGCTGCAATCGTTGCCCACTCATCGGCCTTCTCGTTGCCAGCGACTCCCTTGTGAGCTAGGCACCATCGGGTTTCGATGACGATACCCTTCCTAGCCCTACGCAGCGTGGTGATGTGTTTCCGCGCCTGGAGGGCGTACTGTTGCCCGGGGCCAGGTTCGTCCGATACCATCCGCCTGATAGCTGCCTGCGCATCCGAAAAGATGGTGACTCATTCCGGGGTTGTGCTCCTTTGCGCTGCCAGCTCCAGTGCATGGGCAAGAGCGGCGCACTCTGCATCATAGGCTTCTTGGTTGTTGCCCATATGCACTTTGGCGCCCGCCCAAGTTAGGCCCCGCTTCCACACCACCGAGTACCCGGTAGCCCCATCATCGAGTCGTGAGCCGTCCGTGAACATGGTTAGCCCAGGTCGGGTCCTCTCTGCCTCTGCTTTTGCCTCGGCTTCCTCCTCTTGCAGTAGCTCCGTGTCGAGGGTTTCCGGCTCCTCCAGGAGAACTGTGCTCTCAGTCGGTCCGCCGTGTACAAGGGTGTTTCTGAGCCGCCTCCCGATTCCTGTTGGGGCTCCCACCACCTCCCACGCCTGGTCCCCCAGAGGTAGGCTCAGTAGCCGTAGTATAAAGCGCCACTGTCTGTTCTCCAGCTGCGCAGTTGCTGCTCTGAGACCCGACTCCATTGAGAGGGCTCACAGGTTGGTTGTCCGGAAGCAGCCCGCTGTTGCCCGGGCTTCCTGGTTGATCAGCCGCTGGATCTCCTCCGCCCGCCCTTGAGTGCCCGTGGCATAGTCTCCCTTCCACCACAGCTTTGCGCCGAACATGGTGGCTGACTGGACGCACGCTGTCATGACTTTTCTGCAATTAGCTGGTGTGAGTCCCGTCTGCCCCGTGAGCCGCCGGAGTCTTGTCATTGCCTTCCTGCCTTCCTTCATTCGGGTAGCGTGGTGTTCTTCAGGGAGAGCTGGGCATCGAGCCAGATTCCCAGCCACCTGGTCGCCTCCTTGTTGAACGGGACGTTGTTGGTGCCGACTGCCACTGTTGCCCTAGGTGCTGACCGTTTCTTGTGGAACAGCGCTGCCTCCGTCTTGCCATAGTCGAACACTACTCCGTTCTCGGCCGCCCATTCAATCGAGGCTGCAGCCGCCGCCGAGCTTCACTGTCACTGCCCTACTGTCTGCGCCGTCCGCCCACCAGCTGATGTCGTCCACGAAGGACAGGCCCCGAATGCCTGATACCGCTGCCTCCGCCTTGTCGGAGATTCCTGACAGGTAGGTGGTGAAGAGGATTGGCGCCACTGGGGACCCTTGGGGGATTCCCGTGTCCACTGGATTTGCCTCGCACGTCTTGCTATCCAGAACGAGTTTCACCTGGCGGTCTGACATGAAGCTGCCGGTCCATCGGATGAGGTCTGGCTCAATCCCCAGTGCCTGCATGCGCTTGCCCAAGTGCGTTTTGTTGACGTTGTTGAATGCTGACTTGACGTCCATGAACAGTGCACCTGCCACCTTTGCTGCCCACGCCTGCTGGGTGCGGTTCATCAAGACTGCCACTGCATCCACGCAGGACTGCCGCTTGCGGCATCCGTACTGGCCCTCGTGGAGGGCGCGCTTGCGTTCCAGGTGGTCGGCGGGGACCTTATAAGTGAGATAATACGGTAGCTCATCTGCCCTCCTCTCCTCTTCCCGCTCCCACCGCTCCCACCGCTCCCGGAGCTACCACTCCGACACCTCAGTCCTCGCGTCTTCCTCAGCCAGGACCTGTCTTCCCACATCCGTAGTAGAGAGAAAGTCTAGTGCCGCCTAGCCGCCCCTCCCATCGGCAAGAAGGTCCCGGATCCTGAACCGGCACTTCCCCCTCCCAGTCTCCCTCAACACCTCCTCCCACAGGATCTTCTGCTGGAGCTTCCACTCGGGGCACTCCTTGAATAAGTGGTCCCGCTAGAATGGAGTGGAGAAAGAGCGTCTCGACGTTCGGAAGGTTGATCTGGAACTACGGGAATGCCCCGGTGGTGTACTGGATCCCTGGAGAAGGGCTATTGTGTTCTGTTGCATGAGAGAAGTGTGAACGCATCAGAGTTCGTGTGTGAGTACGAGTACGCATGTGAGTTGCGCGAGCACGGGTATGAGTGTGAGTATGCATGCATATGTATATATAAGGAGGGCTTTCTTCTGCGAGCTGTCTGTTCTTCTTCATTCTCTCTCATGCAACCTCTTGTATAACTCTTGCTATCCTGTCTATCTTACCAATCAAAATCCTTCTCCGGCGTTTGCTCGTTGAGGCGCTTGCCCGTTCCTCGCCCCTTCGACAGTTGCTTGCTGCACGTCGTATCCCTTGTTGCTCATTTGCCGGGTTGCTACTCATCTAAGTAGCGCAGCTGGTACGCCAACGTATGGCTTTAGGATTTCTCGGAAGGATAGTGTAAATAGCTGGCGATGGTGTAAGATCGATCTTAGGTAGAGCACCTAGTCAATGTCAACTTCCCAAACTCGAGCAGATGAAGAGCAGTAACTGAACGGAACGACTTTCTTTGAGTGCTGGCGAAGTGCCAGCGACTCTAGCTCTCGAAGTCGCATCGGTAGAAGTAAGTTCATAATATACTCTACCAAGGCCCGCCGTAGAAAGGTTGATCCCTGGCCGTGCTGAGGGGGATGCGCAGAATGAAACGTCAGAATGGGAACTCTGGAAGCGAAGTAGAAGGGAAAAGGAGAGGAGGTAGGAAACCGAAGAGCTGGGTGCCGAGGAGTCGGGAATCTGGGAACGGATTTCTTTCGACAAAACAAAAAAACACCAGGGAACTAGAGGGTTTGTCATGACTGGAGACCGTCTTTCGATGAGGAGATCGGAGTGCTGTCCTCCGTACAGCTGACCGCAAAGGTCTCATGTTCAAGTGATTGCCCGTTCCAAGAACGGCTCCAAGCAGCGAGAAGATTCTTCTTGTTTCTTCGAGTTTCACCGGGCAAGAGCCGCCGATGCCAAGGCGCTAGCGTGCTCGAACACTTATTTATTGTGTGCTCGCTTGTTTCCTTCCTTTCCTCCGACATGCACAGCTATGTAATTAGCTGCCGGTAACATGGTACGTAAACGCCGATCCCTCTCAATCAAATTCTGACATATGCAAGAATGGTAGTTAAAAAAATCGTTTCGAAACTCAAGATATTCTCGAACGAGAACAACCGATTCGAGAGCGCACATCTCGATGAATACGACGAGTTCCTCAGAGTACAATGAATCCATAACGAATTGAGCTCTCCCGACGGGGAAGGTCGCCGCTGCCAGCGAGTCGCTGGCCAGCATTGCCACCGGATAGAAGAAGACCGAAAGCCCGCCCCTTGAACGGGGGTGAGGCGAGAGCTCAGCAAGCAGAGCAACCATGGGGGAGAGATTGTCGACGAAGGGCAGCTGGGACGATTGCGACTCAAACAGCTCAATGCGACCCTTTCAATGAAAACCAAGAGAAGGTGCCAACTGGCGCACCGAGTTAGCTGCCGGTGAATAGGTATGTAAAGGTCTAATCTACTGCAACAAATTCTGACGTATGGAAGAACAGCCGATGCGATAGTTTCGAAACTCGAGTGCAGGCTTCACAAAGTCCATCTCGTCTAGTCCTATGTTACGGATTCCGAGCGACCAAAACGACGGCGAGAGAATCCCTTAGTCGAGAGAATGGCGGGGAGAGAAATGGCGGCCGTGCGGCATTGGCGGTGAGTTTAGCGCCAGAGTTGAGCGAAGGCGGCTAGAGTCGGGAGAGCGACTGTTGGGAGTAGCGCGGTACAACGGCGGGGATTGGGTGTTGTTCTGTGTTCTCTTCTTAGATACTCCATTAGACAGAAATTGACAGCCGTTTTCTCCTACATATTCTACCATCTCGATTCAGTAGACTTCTAAATTCTGAAATCCCCTCACCCTTTCGTGAACCTTCGCTCTCTTCTCAACAGCGACGAGCCAACGAGAGGAATATACAGTCCGCTAAGTCGCGTCGGCATTCTTAATGTTATCACGTCGAATCGGTCAACTTCCCGTTGTACTTGACACTCTGAGGGCTGTGCTAACCGCCTCATGAAGCTCCTCACCGTAGTCTTCGCGCCTTACTCGCCAGCAAACTCGTCGCGTCTTACTCGCCATCACATTCACCACGTCGTTCTAGCCATTTTACTCGCCGCCATCGAGTCGCTATCGCTATCGCCATGCTACTCAATGTCACGTCGTGCTCGCCGTCATCCTACTCGTCACGATTCTACTCCAGATTCCACTCTCGATCCTACTCGTTATCATTCTCCGCATCGCCACCACACTCCCGTCGTATTGGGCAACTTACCGCTGTTTCTCACACACACGCTTAGAGTTGTGCTAACCACGTCAAGAACAGCATATGCGGGTGATGGACGAGACGATGGATGCGACGCTGTGTGCAGTTGCTGTACATAGCTGCACGTTAGAATGAATGAATGAAATTGTATTGAAGCCCAGAGCGATGTTGCACCCGTTAGGCTTTGACAGCCACGTCCGAGTTAAAGAGGTTACGCCCCACGGCTCGAACGGTCAAGACACCCGGACATATGGGACGTTCAATATCACTTAGTGTGATAACTGCCAGTCTGCAGTTGCGCCGGAGGCCTGGATACGTGGATGGCATCGGCAGCCGTCTGAACTGCATTGCCTGCATTGTATTTGCGGAGGCCTGCTTGGATGGGAAGGTATGGGAAGGTAGAGTCCTCCGTACTGCATTCCAACGGATGTTGCCTATGTAGGTACGTAATTACATACTTGAAAAGAAGAGCAGACGCGTTGTAAGTATACACCCGCCGCGAGGCGTGAAGGTTGGGGTCCAAAGAAAATAAGGTCAGATTACACGAAAAAAATAAAGCAGAGAATGAGAACCGAAGTAGCATAACATAGTAGCCCACGTGACACATCTCATCTACTCTCACACGGCCTCGGTTTTGGTCCCTAATCTTCGTCCTGGGCATACGAGTGCTTGCGCATCTCTCCCAGTCTGAGTCGGGCGGCATTGAGCTTATTCTCAAGCTGGAGGATTTCGACCTGGTATCTTGGTAAGCTGACCGCAAGCGATACAAAGAGAAGTGAGGGGAAAACCTGCTGCTCCATCTCTTGAACCTTGAATTCGTGACCGCTGAGCTCGGCCCAGTTCACATCATCTCCTTCATCGCGGTTCTTGGCGGCGATGATGCTCTGCACCTGGCGGACGAGAGATTTGCAGGCGTAAGTAACAGCCTTGGACGCTCCCTCCAGTCGCTCCTGCGATTTGGACATGAAGTCCGCCTTGACACGGGATGCGGCGACCAGCTGTGCGGTCGAAGCTGCAACTTCGTTCGACGCGACGATCATCTGCTCGAGCTTGTTCCGTCCGCTGATAACACCATCGGCAGTCTCGATCAACATATTCGTCGACGAAGCAACAGCCTTCGAAGCGGAGATGAGGCCTTCCGTCCATCGATTGTTGCGCTTGTAGAAAGCCGCACGAGAGCTTCCTCCCTTGCCCTTCGCCACTATCTCTTGCTGGGATATCGTAGCGGCCTTGATGAGCTGAGCGATAGCATTGGTGACGGCAATTGCGGCTTGCAGGATAGACCTGTCATAGCGATGTTAGTTCCCCAACGACAAGTGAACAGAGACACCGCTTACTCGTGGATCCTCAGCTCGTAGGTAGAATATCCGTCCTTTGGTTTGTTCTGAAGCTGCGCCAGACGGGCGGCGGCAGCCTCAATTGCAGCGGCAGCTTTACCCAACTCGCTATCAACGTGTTCGCCAATATCCTTCTTAACGTCCGTGATCTTGCTGCCCGTGCCGACGTACTGCTCAGTAAGTTTCGTCAGCTTCTGCAGGCTGGCTTGGACCTCCAAGTTATTCGTAATAACGATGTCGGTCTTCTGGTCAAAGCTCATATCGTCAAGGCGAAACGACTGCAAGTTCTGGAAGAACTTGATGGAGTGATCGGCAGACTGGCGGGCTGCCGAGATCAGCGTTTCAACCTTCCTCTCGTCAGAGATGAACCGAGTTACTCCCTTCGAGTTGAAGAGGACGTCGGCAATGGCGCAAGCAAACGTGGTGACGTTCTTGATGATCGGCTGGTAACTGCTTGGGCCATCCGCGATGAAGTTGTTGAACGTGGTTGCGAATTCGGTGGCACTGAAGGCAGCCTTTTCGATCTGCGACAGCAAATAACCGCCGGTGGCATTGTGGTTGCCGGCGCTCATGGGCGATTCAAGCTCGTACAAAGCATCGTCGATGCGCTGGACGCCACTCTGAAGGACCGAATCTATTAAGAGAATTAGCAAACGTATGATGACTGGCAAACAACAGAACCTACCGATGATCTCGCGCAGTCTCTTCAAATGCTCGAGAAGCAGGGTATCCATGATTTCATCGTCCATCTTGGGTTCCTACTGGTAGTCAGCACCAGTCCATAGTTGGCTAGAGGATAAACGCACGCTAGCAGCTATCTTCTGCGCATTGTTGACTTCCAACAAAACTTGATCCATTCCAGCTTTGTAAACCTCAAGCTCCTCTTCTTTGTCCTTCAATTGCCTCTGGAGATCCTCACTCAGATCCGAGGTGCGAGAGTTGAGGTCATCAATCTGGCGTTGCTTGGATCGCAGCAGCTCCTCGAGATCCGCCACCTCACGGTTATGCCGGGAAAGCATCGCAGAGAGCTCTCTCCCCTTGGAGCTGTCCTGGTTTTTGACCTTTTCCTCGGTCATCCTGAGTTCACGCTTCAAAGACTCGACCTCGTCCTTTTGCTCCCCCTTGACGCGATCCAGATTGTAAAGCGCGCGATCTCTCTCACGAATCATATCGGCTAACTCCAAGTTCTTACTTTTCATCTCCCGCTCAAGTTTCTCCCGCTTTTCAATGGCTTCTTCGGCGGAGGCCGCCTTGAGCTGTTGTTGCTTGAACTTTCCGAGCAGATCTAGGTGCTCATGTCGAAGCTGGGAGTAAATCTTGGCGAGGGCATCGTATTTGCTCTTCCACAAGTTGACCTGCGCTGTAAACAAAAGGTAAGGATGCTGATTTCAGAATGCAAGGAGCATGAGGGAATGGGACTGACCTGTGAGGGACTGAAGGTGAGCCTCCTTTGATTTCTGAACTTGCTGGTTGTTGAGATTGAGGTTAGAAATTTCATTTTCGAGCGCCTTCACTTTCTATACGTGCAAGAAATTTAGCTTCAGCAGGGCGTCAGGAGAATGGTATATGAGGGACAAAGTTCTCACATTATCGTAGGATTCGAGTAGAAGACAGTTGTTGTCCTGTTGTCCCTGCAATTCCAACAGCTGTCTCTCGAGTTCCGCAACGTGACCCTGGGCCTGTCTCGCATACTGGTCCCGGATTAACTGTTGTTCGGCTAGCCTCTGTTGCTCGGCCAGCATCCGCTGCTGTTCCTCAAACTCCTGCTGTTGCTGCCTCAGCATGGCGTTCTGCTGCTGTTGCTCCAACTCCCACTGTTGGCGCAGCCGCTCCTGCTCCGCATCAAAATCTTCAGTAACTTGGATGTTCGACCAAAAGTCGTCTATTGACTCGGGCTCCGGTGCGGCCGGTGGAGGAGGCGGTGACTTTGGCGCAGGAGTCTCTTTTGCGATAGTCGGTCGCTTTGGGAGCACCGGAGGTGCGTCCTCTTCGCTCGTCAAGTTTGGCGGGTCCTGTAATTTTCATGCTCAGCAAAAGCATTTCATTCCAGGGGAATAAGTCTGTGCAATACCTGAGGGAGCCGTGGTATGGTGATGAGACTTGTCAGGTAGCGCACGCTCGAACACTCATAGTAGAACCGAACCAGTCGGTGGTGTTGGCCTTCGTATCGCTGCCGAAGGGGAGCCAAAGCCCCATCATCGCCAGTAGTGATGATGTGCATAGCCCTCAGCATGCTGGTAATGAACTTATAGATGCCGTAACTCTCCTGAACTAGCGGAACCAACGACGAAATTCGGCACTCGTTGTTAATTCCATGGCGGAAGTGCGAAAATACGAGCTTCTGAAATGTCTCGATCTGATCCTGCAGAGTCATAAGATCCGATATCGTTTCATATCTAACACATGCCATCAACACGCCGTCCGACAGAGCTATTAGAGAAGTGAAGTACCCCTCGTTCGGATCGTTCGTAGACTTCAGACTGATGTACTCCTCGTACTCAAACAGTCCGTTGAATTCCGGATGGTACCGATGGAACTGTAGCTTCGCGCGCAGGAAATGGATGTATTCACGAATGAGGGGACCGTAGCCTGCAACACCTCGTCGGACCTCCATCAGCAACATGCTCCCTGGCTTCAAGGAGTATTCTGGAGAGGAAGCATACCGCGCAAGCCATCGCCGAGAACGCCTCTACCTAGTGTCTCAATCCAACTGGCGTGGTCCTGAGCTTCACGGATTGATACCGGATGTCCCTCCTGTAAGACCTTGTGTATTGTGATCAACGCTTTGAACGTTTGCACTTCGTCGGCCATGATGGGTTGCCTGTATACGACTTAGCATCGGTTGCATTCACTCCTTGACGCGCACCACCACAAAGAATCCCATACACTCTCATGCCTGCCCAGAATGACTGCGATGACTTATGATCCCATGTATAGACGATACATGAACGAACATGTTTCCCTGAGAATGAGCTTTAGTAATCGAGTTGCGGGGATACGAAGGCGAAGGAAGCGATCCGACGTGTGGCGAACAACAGTGACGTACGTTTGGGAGCGGTCTCCTCGACGTTAGTGGCTTTCTTGATGTTGATAACCAAGTCGGATTCGGACCTAATAATGGATCGCATAAAGGTTAGCGGGCTGTACTATTCAACGCGTCGCGGGGGGGAGGCGGCGTGGGAAGATCGATGAAGGGGTGCTACCGGCTCATATCCACGTTTCTAGTACCAGCGTATGACATGATTTGCTTCTTGCTGCGACGATTGCAGTGGAGAAGCTAGTGTATGTGGAGGTGTTTTATACAGCTGCTGGATCTCGAAGGAACAATCGCGGAGGTAATGTGGTGAAACGAGATGGATGGGCTTGTGCTCCAGCCAAGTTGTAGTCTAGATAGTTTGTCTTGAGCTACGCAACGGGCGACCAGGAGCTGTGCAAGAGCGGAGCCTCAGGCATCAACACGTGATCGATTAGATTAGATCCCGAGATCGAGGAACCTTTTTTTACACCGAGAACTCTGATGTGCCGAAACCAACTACGGTCCGGTTCTCCACCAGCTGCAGGCAGCCGCTAGGGCTACACATGGTATATACGTCCAGTCCGGCCGCAGCATGGAACGACGGACACCTCGCCCGACTGTCAGCGGGGCCCGAGACGAGAACGCGCGTCCGTTATTTGGTGGTGGGGAGGCAGCGTGAAGGTATCAGACTCCGATTACTCAGAATAGCGATGCAAGCACTAACTACACGGGAAACAATGTGGAAAGCCTATCAGAAGGGCAAACAACAATGCAGCTCCCAGCCATTCGTCTCATGCCCATAGCAGCCACATCATCCACGCATCCCTTTCACTCAACGTCGATCAACGCGCACACACGTATCTCGCCCCACAGGCCCAACATACTCAGAAAGCTCGCAATGCAGAGGAGATATATGGCCGGCGAGGATTCGCGTGGCACTCTCATTTTTCGCAGCGTCGCGTGGTAGCATATTGTCTGGACCTGCATCGGCGCCAATGTTAAGGTCAGTGGGCGGTAGGTATATCACGGAGGCAGTAGCTGTCTACAGTCAGACCCTTATCTGAGCATAAGCAGCTATGGGAGAACGAGGAGGAAGACGAGAGGGGAAACGTGGAAGGAAAGGGCGGTGCTGCCTACACAAGCAATGAATATCCATGCCGGCAGGAGCATCTGCGAATCGTTCAGGCCAATGAGGGCGACCGCCCAAGACGTTAGGTAGGCGTTGATGGCATTGATAGAGAAAAGGCGCACAATGGTCGCTGAAACCAATCAATCACATCAGAGACGATCAACACCCGGAGAAAAAGGAAAAAAAGGAAACATTTTCGAGCCGCGGCCGCGGTCCAGGGAGATTTTGGGTTCTATCGCCGCATCTCCGCAAGGCGTGGGTGGATCCTGTTTGCACTTGAGTGAAGGGTAAAAGTTCCGAACGAACCTATCGGGGTATAAAATATCAACCTTCGCCGAATCAGCAGATGCCAGGCGCTCGGGCGGTAGGGTTTGTAGTTACCATCGAGCCATGAGATTGTTTATGAATAGGTAGGATACAACCGCAGAGACCGAACACTTATCGCTCGGGTGTCAGCAGATGCTTGCACACGGAGACCGACATATTGTGCAATAGTCCCTCATGAGTGCTCAAACTCGAGTTGCATACGTACCCACACAGATGCTAGCCACAACTCGACCTCAGCACAGACAAACCCCTGCCCCGCCTTCGAATTCCAAGCTTCGTAGATGCATCTGCTAAGGCCGAACAAGCTAGGTCCTAGGGAAAGGCCGCGGCAGACCATCAGTGGAAACCGATATCCTTTGGGAATACCGAGGACCGACGCCACTCTGGGATGCTGGAAGTCCCCATCATCGTCGTCTTCCTCGTCGGCGGGGGCGGCGGCGCAAGGAACAGTGGTCGGCGAGGGAGCCAGGTCGATCGTGGGGAGCGACACTTATAATGTCGCGCAATGGGGCGGTGAGCAGGGCGGCCAAGGAGGAACAGCAAGCCGGCGGGTCGGTAGGGGTGCTCTGGCTGGGGGGCGATGGACGGCGAAAAGAACGAGGGCTCTAGCTGTACAGAACCGTAGGTGCGTGAGCAGATTAGCAGGCGAGCGACGCGCGCAGATAAATGTCCGGGGATATTACTGCTACGGACCGAGAGTGGGCCGACGGTATATAGTTGTCGGGTGGAGATAGAGCAACAAGAAGAGAGTAATTGAAAGCGCACCTATGAGATGAGGGGCATGCGGGCGTCTGCTGAGATGTCAAACTCACGAACCCCGTCGGAGCAACAACTAACACCACACTGCAGAGCCGCATTGCCTCCTCCGGAGCGCGACATGTCCTCAACAACCACCATTACTATCGTACGTACACGTTGCCAATACCCCATGACTCCGAAGGTTACTGATATTTGCTATTGCAAATAACCTTACTCGCGCCGTCCTTCGCCTCGCCTCCACGTCTGCTTCGACGCGACCCGGGAGCCCTTGTTCCCATCGGTCGACTCTTCGGATATCCACCGTCTTGCCCCGGAAAATAACATCACGCCGTTGGGGTGGAAGCGCTTCTATCAAAACTACAAATAGTGGGGACTGCCTATAATTGTAGCAACCTGTAGGTCATCGAGCATCTGAATATAGCGGTCAATTAACAACAACTAAAAACGAATTATCGTTAGTTGAGGTGGATGGGAAGTGATGCGGGGAAAGGGGCGGCTTGGCGAAGAGGTTTGTAAGGTGTATTTGTGAAGACTCGGAAAGGCGTGTTCGGCCTTGGGCGGAACGTATGTGTGAGTAAAATTTCCATGTCCCTTACTGATACGTCGAGGGATATTTACGGGTGGGAGAGAATTCATCGCTTGCGCCCTAGCAGATGGCGTGCTGGCGAAGAGTAGATGGGCTCCGGAGTTTATCGCGTCTCACAAACACAACAACCGGAAGTTTCACACCCGAGGAAGTCACGGTAAATAGCATCCCCCTTGGGCTTTTCCCCGCGAAATTGCTAGTAGAAACATTTTTCACGTATGAGATGGTCTCCCATATTTCAGAATCCTTTAACCCCACAATTCATTGCTCCTCATTCTACCTTCTACCTCCAATTCCGTTTGTGAGTTGCCCATTACCAGCCCATTCGCCCTTGCGCTTCATTTCGCGGATAAGGATATGGCGCGACCCAATGATGACCACCACATATGCACGGATTTTTTTGCCAGCGCCGACTGACCTCACGGTGGCGCCTGTAACATACGAGCGAAGCTGCTGGTAGACATCTTTCTTAAGCCACTCCTTGACGGTTGGTGGATTGAACTTCCTCTTGATCGGAAGCTTGAGGATGCTTGAGGATTTGCGGTAAAGTCATTGCGACAAGCTGTTCTGCCGCGTCAGTGCGGCTATTACCCCTGAGAATCAGGAAGTCGATCGGAATATTCTTAAGCTCCACCACCGTGTAGCATTCATCGGATTCTTCAATAAGCAAGTCGACCACGTTGGCTGTCTGAAAGCCTGCATGCATGTCAGCCGCGCCAGCTGGAGCTGGTGGGTGATACGTACCTCCAAAACCTCGAATACGGCGCTCGCGGTGGGCGGGATTGCCAAACATCACCGCCCCCAAACGATCTCGGTGGTCCCCTTCAGATTTCCGAAATGCGTGGTTGCCGACATCGTGTTGTTGAATCAGGCAAAGATAACCCGAGAGAACCCGATCCAGCTCACCGGTTGCCGAAAGAGCCCCGAGTGCGGCTGACATGGACTCATAAATATGCGATCGATTGAGTACAGTCTTTCCGAATCGAAGTGCAGCAACATCGTTGGGTATCTTTAAAGGTGAGGCCGCCCGCGTAGATCATGAGCAAGCGCCATGCAGAAGAACAATCGTTTCCAGTCGCCAGAATGCTCTAAGCAGAACGAGAGCGTTAGAACCAGAAATCCATCAACATAAGCGCGACTCACCAATTCTTCCAGCCCGAAGTCCGTAAGTACGCTCTCACACCCCAACTCCCGGCAGCCACTTCTGCCTACCTGAAGCGCCAGCCGAACACCGCTCACAGCCGCACGCGCACCCGCACAGCCCACCAAAACACCCCCGGAGACTCCGGAATCCGGAGGATCGATGAAGTTTGGGCATTTCACCTCCGTGTTGTTGTACGTACTGATCCCAATCAGCACTGGAGAAGTCTGGCAATTTTTACCATGTCGGAGGCGGAATGGAGAGGTTTGGATGAAGTCGGCGATGGAGGTTGGGATCGAGGTAACGGTCGAAGCAGTGGCTGGGTTGAGTGGTAACCGTGAGCGAGGATTGTATCTACATATGTAGCTGGAGGGAAAGTGAGGTTCGGATAAAGTCACAAGCCATCGCGCCAAGGCGCTAAAAAGTTTCATTCCCACGTGCTCCACCGCATCAACGTGTATGATAGATATGTACATAGATACATACACATGTAATCTGGCCACGGTAGGCAAACTGGCACAAAAGTCGTGGCGCTCCACCGCTGAAGGCCTAGCTTATCCACAACCACACCGGAGGCATCGGAGAGAGGTCTGGGAAAAATTCAATCCTACCAAAGCTTACGGAGGAGGGACGCTTTGGAACCACGTTAGAAAGTTGTCTTCTCTAAGAATGCCGCGCTTGCCAAAGCATGCTGGAGCAACAACCACACGATTTCTTGGAGAATCTATCGCTCGCCGGATCTTCCAACGCTTGCTCCATGGCTTGCTCAACGGCGTACTCGTATTCATCGCGAATTTTAACGGAGCCTTACCGAGCTGCTGTTGTGTGTAGATAGGTAGATATTAGAGAGTTTGCGCTTTGCATCTACACCAGACGGAAATTCAACACTCACGCAACACCTCCACAACTCCAATTATGAGTTGCTGTCGCGCTCTCCTCCAGTGCGAGAGGGAATTAGTGTATCGCCATGCCCAAGTTGTACGAAAAATCCTACTCGGAAACACGAAAAAAGAGGGTGTCCACCGAGGACTGGGAGAGTGCGGCTGGATACCTTACCAAGTGAAAATTAGAAAAACTACTTTCGGTAAATATTCTCGCATACTGAATATACAGTAGAGACTAATGTAAGGTATATTCACACGCTGTGAAATAGATCAACTTGTCGATCCGCCCTCTACTTGAGTGTGCCGCTGCGGTGACTGCCCACGTGTTCCGTACTCTCACTAACCTCCCTCCACTTCTTCTCTGTGGTGCAGTTGAATGGCTTCACAGCAAGCACCCCCTTGACTAACTCACGACCTTCCCATGCTTTCCATTGGGATCCCCGGGTAGAAGCACGCTGTGTTGTAGACTCCTCCTCTTCCTCCTGCTCTTCCTCCTCTTCCTCCTCTTCCTCGACAAGTTCTTCCATATCCTCACTCATTTCCGACATATCTTCCTCCAGGAGAGTCTCAGCAAGCTCCCTGCTGGGCCTTGAGTCCTACACATCGCTATTTATTAATTGGTGGATGTCCATGGTCGCACGATATGGACAGGATACCGTATTGGCGCAGCGCGGGGTGGATAGGAGAGGGCAGCGCGTGGATGGGAGGTTGTACGGCATTATTGGGGTGCTGGCTTTTTTTTTTTTTAACAGAGTGCTAAACAGAGCTTTCGCCATGTACGTGTTCCCTCCACCGGGAACATCCGTTGAGCGATGAACTTACAACGACTAAGCTAAATTTGCATCTAGATGCAAAGCACAAACTCTCTATTGACATGCAGCTCGCAACCGAACAGGCCCTGGACTATCTACCCCCAGATGGCGCGGATCCAGAGCAATCAGATATCTACAGTCTGCTGTAGCGCCCAGCTCTGGGTTAACAGCATAAAGAGAATTTCTTTCGTTTCAAATTTTCAGATTCCGGTTACTAATCGATGATTCGATGATTCGATGATTCGTAATTCATAATGAATTATCTTGCGTCGAGTTGTGACAGGCGTTGTCCGTTCGAAGTTTTCTTTGCTTCTTCCTCACCGCACAATTTTTTTATTTGTCATTCCTCACGTGCGCGACCCACGGGGATTTGCTTCTTCATTACACGCGTGCGTCCTATATTATATTATATTTAGATCATGGCGATATGTAGATAGACACACTCCACGTCCCATCCGCCGTCCGCAAGCGGCTCGTTGTGGCCTCCCCTACCCTCCGCCCTGGCCTTTTTCCCCCGGAAAATAGAATGCGCACCTAGGAAAGTAGTTATGCAGACTGCATAGGAAAGACAAAAGAAATTCCGCGCAATGGCGGCTCGTTGCAAGCTTCCCACCCCCCGCCGTCGGCCAGGCGTATGAAAGCGCATCAAGGAAACATCCCCACGCTCCGCCTATCTACATTTTCAGTCACTCCTTCTCCGGCAGAGGCCATGAAGGGGTGGCAATGCAAGGAAGAGCAGTCGCTCCTCGTCCTCCTCAGCGCCCAACCCCTCAGCTTCTTGCCGTCTCTCCTCTTCCCTTATTCGCCGCTCCCTCCGCTCCCATTCTGCTGCCTCGCTCTGCGCGTCGTCCTCAGCCGGGGGCGGGACTCCTCCCATATCCCTGGAGAGGTAGATAGTCCAGTAGAGAGGGTGTACCCAAGTCGAGCACGTACGTAGGTCGAGCGCTAACACACTAAGAGGGCACTAGTGTACTCTTGGCGCGAGTGATATTTAGGTACAAATATTTTCTTTTTCTTTAGCGGTAAA
>Ga0307508_10000420_pt1 | contig 50353 bp, 50 predicted proteins | sample 9_EM_MG_FD_203089 | JGI IMG/M metagenome (GOLD analysis project Ga0307508, IMG submission 203089) | Populus trichocarpa ectomycorrhiza microbial communities from riparian zone in the Pacific Northwest, United States - 9_EM | ecosystem: Host-associated > Plants > Roots > Unclassified | place... | reverse complement strand
CGGCCTGGGCCTACTGGCGGATCACCGAGTCGAGGACCGGGCAGGCCCGCACGGGCACCGCGGTCCAGCTCGCCCTGCGCGCCCGCTCCGACCTCAACCGGCCACTGCACCGAGGCCGGACGGGCAATCTGACGGTGACCGTGACCAACGAATACGACTTCCCGATCCGGATCCGGGTGATCACGCCGGGCGTCGGGAACGTCGTAGCGGACGACGAGCACCGTGACGCCGGCTGCCTGGACACCGGAGTGGGCATCACCCGGCCTCGGTTCGACGTCTCCTGGGATGTGCCGCGGAACTCGATCGGGGCGTTCACCGTCACCGGCGGCCTCGCGATGCGCGGCGACGCCAACCTGACGTGCGAGAACGCCGTCTTCACCGTCCCGGTGCAGGCCACCGGGTACAGCATCGACAGGTCGTGACGTCCGGGCTCAGGTCACGATCCGGTCGGAGCCGGGATTCACCGGCTTGTAGGGCTGGCCGTTGTGCGCCGGCAGCGTGTGCACGTCGGAGGCGTCGATCACCGGGATGCGCAGCGGCCGGCGGTGGCGCCCGTTGCGGACCGGCACAACCGGGATCTCCTCGGACGCGGTCGGCTCGGCGTACGACGGCTGTTGGTGGTGGTGCCTGCCGCCGGCGTCGTCGCGCGCCGCATGCAGGGGCGGCTTGGCGCCGGTGACACCGTTGCGCGGGTACCGGCCGGCCTGCTCGTCCGGCGCGACCACGGCCGTACGCAGGACCGCGCTGGCCCGTGCCGCCGACGCCCGGGCGACCTGCTCGTCGTGCGCGGCGGCCTCGATGCCGTCCGCGACCACCTTGGCCATCGCCTCGCCGTACGTCCGTGCGTCGTGGATCTCCCGCTCGTGGATGAGGGCGGCCTCGTGCTCCCGCCGCCGGGCCACCCGAGCCTCGTTGCGCTCGTAGGCGTTGCCCCGGGAGACGAACTTCAACCCGACGGCGGCGCAGTCCAGCGTCACCAGAAGCAGCGTGATGCCCAGGTAGAAGACCCCGACGCCCCAGAAGTCGGAGGTGACCAGGTGCCACATCGCGGCCGTCCGGGCGCCGAAGCCGGCGTTCGCCTTGACCGCTGTGGCGTTGGTCACCCGCTGGTCGCCGATCTGCTGGGTCAGCTGGGACTGCTCGGTGGCCCGGGCGGCGCGGGCGGTCCGCTGGGTGTCCAGCAGCCGTCCGGCCTGCCGGTCCAGCGCCGCGGCCTGGTCGTCCAGCGCGCGAGAGCGCTGCACGAGGTGAAAACAGTAGCCGCCGACCGGGCAGCCGGCCGAATGCGTCACCCCGTCGCCCGACGAGTCGGCGACCGCCTGCTGGTAAAGCTGGCGGGCGTCGCGACGCTTCTGCGCGGCCCGCCCGGTGAGGTCCTGCACCGCGGCGTCGTCCGCGGCCTCGTCCTGCTTCAGCTGCTGCATCCGGGCGGTGAAGGTGGCGATCACCCCACCCGTGTCGATGGAGCTGAGCTGCTGGTTGTGCACCTCGTTGAGCCGTGCGTCGATCTCGCCCTGGTAGCGGGCGAGCATCAGCGGCTCGGTGATCAGTACGGCGAAGAGCAGGGCGAGCGCCAGCCGTCCGGCATAGAGGCCGAAGGTCGGTCGGCGCAGGAAGTCCTTCGGATCGGTGGAGTCCAACTGCTCGTAGCTGATCGACACCCGCCCGACGACGGCGCGGTCGTACGCCACCACCCCGGCCGCGACCAGCGGCCCGACCATCCACCGGTACCACGGATGGGTGTAGTTCGAGCTGGCGTCGATGAACGCGGCGCCGCCGATCGTGGCGTAGACGAAGTAGAGCAGCACAAACATGCCGATCGAGCAGTACAGAACGCGATCGGTGTGCGTGGTCACGCTGTCCGGGTTGACGTTCGCCACCCTCAGCAGCGTGTCTCGGCGACCCTTCGGCATGTTGCCGAGTCTCGCCGATCACACCGGCACGTGTGCCCAAAACGGGCGGATCAGTCGCTAATCGCGCAGCAGGTCGGGTTTGGTGATAGAGACCGGACGCGGCCTCAGCTCAGCCGCTGGACGGCGGCGGAGACGCGCTCGTCGGTGGCGGTCAGGGCGATGCGCACGTGCTGGGTCGCGGACGGGCCGTAGAAGGCGCCCGGCGCGGCCAGGATGCCGCGCTCGGCCAGCCAGTCGACGGTCTGCCAGCACTCCTCGCCCCGGGTGGACCACAGGTAGAGGCCCGCCTCCGAGTGGCTGATCTCGAAGCCCGCTTTGGTCAGCGCCGTCCGCAGCGCGTCCCGTCGGGCCGCGTAGCGCTCGCGCTGCGCCGCCACGTGCGTCTCGTCACCCAGGGCCGCGACCATCGCCGCCTGCACCGGGGCCGGCACGATCATGCCGGCGTGCTTGCGGACCGCGAGCAGCTCGGCGATCAGGGCGGGATCGCCGCCGAGGAAGCCGGCCCGGTAACCGGCCAGGTTGGACCGCTTGGAGAGCGAGTGGACGGCGATGACGCTGGAGTAGTCACCGCCGGTCACCTCGTCGTCCAGGATCGAGACCGGCTGCGCCTCCCAACCGAGCGCCAGATAGCACTCGTCGCTGGCGACGGCCGCGCCGCGCTCGCGTGCCCAGGCCACGACCTTGCGCAGGTGAGCGGCGGGCAGCACCCGTCCGGTGGGATTGGACGGTGAGTTGACCCAGACCAGCTTGACCCTGGGATCGGGACCGAGCGCGGTGAGCGAGTCGGAGCGGACCACCGTCGCGCCGGCCAGCCGCACGCCGACCTCGTACGTCGGGTAGCAGACCGACGGGATCACCACGACGTCGCCGGGGCCGATGCCGAGCAGGGTGGGCAGCCACGCCACCAACTCCTTGGAACCGATGGTGGGCAGCACCCCGAGCCGGCCCGAGGCGCCGCACGCCCGCGCGAGCCAGGCGGCGATCGCCGCACGCAACGTCGACTCACCCGCGGTGAGCGGGTAGCCGGGCGCGTCGCTCGCGTCGGCGAGAGCCTGCCGGATCAGCCCCGGGACCGGGTCGACCGGCGTACCGACCGAAAGGTCGACGATGCCGCCGGGATAGGCCGCGGCCTTCGCCTTGGCCGGCTCGAGCTGGTCCCATGGATAGTCGGGCAGGGCCGACGAGAGGGCGGTCAGCGTCACTCGGCTTGCGGGGGCTGCGCGGCGACGAACGCGGCGTCCTTGTCGATCTTGCCGACCTTGGAGGCGCCACCGGGCGAACCGAGGTCCTCGAAGAACTCGTAGTTCGCGTTCGTGTAGTCCTTCCACTGCTCGGGGACGTCGTCCTCGTAGAAGATCGCCTCGACGGGGCAGACCGGCTCGCAGGCTCCGCAGTCGACGCACTCATCGGGGTGGATGTAGAGCATCCGGTTGCCCTCGTAGATGCAGTCGACCGGGCACTCCTCGATGCACGCCTTGTCGAGCACATCGACGCAGGGCTCAGCGATGATGTAGGTCACGGGTCTTTCCCTCCAAAGCCACACTCTTCTAAATCACAACAGTGTGGGACCGCCGATAACAATTGCAGAGCCTAGTATCTCCGCCGGAGGAGGTGACACGTGCTCCGTCGGCAGGATGTGGGACACCGGGTGGTGGTACGCCGGATTGTAGGCGATTCGAAGGACCGGCCGCTCTTCACGGACGCCCTTGGTGAGCTGGTCGACCTCACCGAGACGGATCTCACCATCGCGACCGACAAGGGCACCTTGCGCGTGCCGCTGCGTGAGGTGCACCGGGCCAAGCGCGTGCCGGCCGCACGCCGACCCCCGGCGGCCGACGTAGTGGCGCTGGAACTCGCCGCCAATGATGCCTGGCCGGCGCCGATCCAGGCCCGGCTCGGCCGCTGGATCCTGCGTGCCGGGCAGAACTGGACCGGCCGGGCGAACTCCGCCCTGGCTGTCGGCGACCCCGACCGCACGCTCGAGGAGGCCATCGACGCGGTCGAGGTCTGGTACGGCGAGCGCGGCCAGCAACCCCTGATCAACGCGCCGATGCCGCTCGCCGCCCCGGTCAACGCCGCCCTGGACGCGCGCGGTTGGGCGACGCGCCCGCTGACCCTGGTGCAGACCGCGCCGGTCGATTCGTTGATCAGGATCCCGGCCCACGCCGACCTGCCTCCGGTCGAGCTCGCCGATTCCCCGTCGGACGACTGGTTCGCGATGGTCGCCGACCACAAAGGCGCCCTGCCCGAGACCGCTGTGCGCATTCTCACCGGCGTGCCGGAACTGGTCTTCGCGCACGTCCGCGACGCCCATGGTGACCTGGTCGCCATCGCCCGCGGCGCGGTGACCGGGCCCGATCGCTGGCTCGGCATCTCGCTGCTGCAGACCGCGCCGGCCGCGCGCCGCCGGGGCCTCGGCCTGCACGTGCTGCGCGGCCTCGCGCAGTGGGCGGCGCAGCACGGCAGCGCGCGTGCCTATCTGCAGGTGGAGGAGCGCAACGCGGCTGCGGTCGCGCTTTACGGCAAGGTCGGTTTCGGCACGCACCACACCTACCTCACCCGGGAAGGCGGGAGTTAGCGACGGACGGGGCGGCGGGGCTTGGCGGCCCGCAGCTCGGTGAACGCCTTCAGGGAGCGGGAACGGTAGTCGCGGCCGAGCACGACGGCCACCCAGTAGCCCAGCAGCGTCCCCACGATCGCGAAGCCGCAGTAGAGCCAGATCTGCGCGAAGAAGTTGCCCGCGCCGCCGCCGAACGGCTGGCCGCCGCTGATGAACGGTCCGACCAGGACGGTCAGAAGCATCGCGCTGACCGCGCCGACGACCAGGTCGGGCACGAGCCACTGGCTGGGCCGGCGGCGCTGCGCCACGATGAAGGTCCAGACCGCGGTGACCAGGCCGACGACCGCGAACATGACGATCGACGCCTTGGTCTGCGCGCTGTCGTCGGTCTTGAAGCCGAGGCGGATGACCACGCGGGTCACCGCGTTGACCGCGAACAGTCCGACCGCCAGCACCGCAATCGGAAACCAGCGCTGCTGCCTCATGTGTCCTCCCCGGGAGACCTTGTGCTGACCGCGACGAAACGCGCACGGATCGTGGCTCGGCATACTAGCGCCAGAAGAACGTGTCGCGCCTCACCTGCCGGTCATCTTTGCGGATGACGCGTCCACGAATCCTGGTGGAAGGCTGCAAGTCTGCTGGCAGTTGGCCGCCACCGGCGACCGGGCGGGTCACGGCCGCGGGATCGCCTTGAGGATCATGCGGTACGCGTAGAGCGCGAAGGCCAGGCTGCCGGCCAGAATCATCCCGAGGGCGACCCAGTCGTCGCCGTTGAGCAGGAAGTCGCCCTCGTGCGTCCGCACGCCGGCCGCGAACAGCATCAGCAGCGTCCAGAGTGCCCACGGCGGCCCGAGCGCCCACCGCCGACCGGTCGTGCTCACCGCGAACCAGGCGATGCCGAGATTGCCGGCGACCGCCAGCAGGACCGACACGCCGAGCAGCGGGCCGCTGCCGGACCCGATCGGGTCACCGCGCCAGACTGTGGTCAGGTCGCCCGCGCGCAGCGTGCTGAGCAGCACCTCGAAGGCCCCGCTCAGGAGCGCCGCGACGACCGAGACCACCACGCCGGCCACCCGGATCGCCGGATCCCACCCGCGCCACGGCGTGCGCGGGCTCCCGGCCGTGCCAACCTCCGGCGCCGGGCCGGCGCCGCGCGCAGTGCCAGCCTCCGACTGCGGGCCAGCCTCCGGCTGCGGGCCGGGATCCGGCTGCGGGCCGGGATCCGGCGCCTCCCGCTGGGCGCCCGGCGTCGGCGCCGGGTCTGCGGCCCGGGGCGCGGCCGGCGGGTCGCCGGTCGGGCGGGTGTCGGCCGGTGGCATCACGCGGCCGCGTCGGCCGTCGCGGGCTGCTCTACGGCGAGACCGGCGAACAGGTCGCTTTCCCACTTGTGCGGGCCCTCGCCGGGGCCGCGCGAGCCCTTGGCGAGGGTGAAGTACTCCACGCCCATGAATTCGCCGCCGAAGTCGCCGGCGATGGCGTACAGCCAGGAGTTGTCCGGGATCTGCGTGGCGTGCGCCCGCATCGCGGCGACCTTGTGCTGGTAGTAGTCGGTGCCGTCCATCCGGGCGGCGATCTCCTCGTCGCGGTGGCCGAACGGCAGGTCCTCGACCTTCTCCACGTCGCCGAACGGGTTGTCGTCGAGCTGGCGGAAGGCCTCCATGCCCGCGGCCAGCACGCTGAGCGGCATGGCCGTCCAGTAGATCTTTTCCGGCGCGTCGTCGCCGGCGAGCTCGGCCGCGCGCATCGCGACCCGGTGCGCCTGGATGTGGTCGGGGTGGCCGTAGAAACCGTTCGGGTCGTAGGTCACCAGGACCTGCGGCCGGATCTCCCGGATGATCTCGAGCAGGCGGCCCGCGGCCTCGTCGAGATCGGCCTGCCAGAACGCCCGCGGGTGGTCGTTGGTGGGCAGGCCCATCATGCCGGAGTCGCGGTAGCGGCCGGCGCCGCCGAGAAATCGGTGGTCGGTGACGCCGAGAGCCACGCAGGAACGCTCCAGCTCTACCACGCGGTAGCCGCCGAGCTGGTCGGCCTGGGCGGCCTCGAGCTGGGCCAGCGCGGGCACGTGGATCTCGCCCTCCTCGCCGAGCGTGCACGTCACGAGCGTCACGTGCGCGCCGGTGGCGGCGTAGTGGGCCATGGTCGCGCCGGTGCCGATGACCTCGTCGTCGGGATGCGCGTGCACCAACAGCAGGCGCCGCGCGGGCAAGGCATCTTTCACCCGCGCAACTCTACGCGGGAGAACCGGCGGCTTTCCGCAAGCCGTGCGGGCAGTTCGCGACCGTGAGCGGCCTTGATCGGCGATGCTGTGCACGTGGATTACCCCGGACTCGCCGGTCGCACCGGCCACTTCAGCTACGGCGCCCCGCGGGCCGTGACGGTCGGCGCGGACGGCGCCCGGGTCGTCTTCCTGCGCTCGGCCGGGCCGGAGGATCCGGATGCCGCGCTCTGGACGCTGAACGTCGCGACCGCGGCCGAACGCCTGGTGGCGCCGGGGCCCGTCGACACGTACGCCGTGGACCGCGACGCGCGCGTGGCCGCGTACGCGGTCGGCGGCCGCCTGTGGCGCGCCGACCTGATCACCGGCGAGGTGACGCGGGTGCACACCGAGGCGCCGGCCCGCGACCCGCGACCCGAACCCGCCGGCCGAACCATCGGCTACGTGACCGGTCCCGACGCCTCGGCGGCGCTGCGCGTGGTCGGCCCCGACGGCGACCGGCTGCTCGCCGGCGAGCCGGGCAACGCCTGGCGGGAGCACGGCGGCACGATCGCGTGGGGCGTGCCGGACCCGGCCGCGGTCCTCTTCGGGCGCGACCGCGGCTGGTGGTGGGCGCCGGACGGCAGCCAGATCCTGGCCGCGCGCACCGCCGGCTCGACCAGCCTGCACCTGCTCGACCTGGACGATGGCTGGGTCGACGTGCACTGGGACCGGGAGACCTACCCCTATGTGGTGAACGTGCGGTGGGCCGACGGCGGCGGACCGCTGATCACCGTGCTGCGCCGGATGCAGCAGCACGGGTTGGTGCTGGCGATCGACCCACGTACCGGGGAGACCCAGGTGCATGCGGAGCTCGCCGACGCGCGCTGGGTGGAGCCGGTGGCCGGGACGCCGCGGCATCTGCCGGACGGGCGGGTGCTGGTCGGCGGCGAGCTGGCGCACGACGGCTTCGACGCGCGGTGCCTCTTCGCCGACGGCAGCCTGCTGACCCCGCCGGGCCTCTACGTGCGCCGGGTGGTCGGCACGCTGCCGCGCTCGGGCGCCCCGTCCGGCACGCCGGATCTGATAGTCGAGGGCGCCGAGGGCGATCCGGCGGCTCAGTCGGTCTTCCGCGTGCGTACCTCCCTGGGCGGGGGCGGCGCCGAGGCCCGCAAGATCACCGTGACCCCCGGCTGGCATCGTGCGGTGACCGGCGGCGACGTCCTCGTCGTCGACGACGTCGTCTGGCGGGGCGAAGCCCGCGTCGCGACGCTGCGTTCCGGCGCCGCGCAGCCGCCTTACCACCCGCAGCCCCTGCTCGAACGCGTCACCGACCGGCGGCTGCCCGCCGCGGTGCTCTATCCCGCCGCGTTCGTCGGCGGATCGAAGATCCCCGTGCTGGTCACCCTCGACGAGGGGCCGGGACGCCAGCAGGTGGTCGCGGACCCGGCGGTCTGGCAGGAGCGGCAGTGGTGGGCCGACTCCGGCTTCGCCGTCGTGAGCATCGACAGCAGGGGTACGCCTGGTGTCGCGCCCAGCTTCGAGAAGGTGGTGCACCGGCGCCTGATCGACGTGGTGCTGACCGACCAGGTGGACGCCCTGCGCACCCTCGTCGGAAAGCATCCCGACCTGGACCTCGGCTCGGTCGCGGTGCGCGGTCGCGGGCTGGGCGGATGGCTGGCGGCGATGGCCGTGCTGCGCCGCCCGGATGTCTTCCACCGGGCCGTGGCCCACGATCCGGTCGTGGACTGGAGGCGGTTGCCGCGGCCGTTCGCCGAGCGGTACCTGGGCGACCCGGCGGACTCGGCCGACGTGTACGCCCATCACAGCCTGCTGGCGGCGGCCGCCGAGGCGGACCGCTCGCCTGCGCTGCTGGTGGTCGGCGCCGAGCTTGCGGGCTTCCCGTCGGCCCCGGCTCTCTCCCTTCTGGAGGAGTTAGCCTTCCTGCGGAGCCACGATGCGGGCATCCTGGAGCGACCCGGGAAGTAGTCGCGAGGAGAGTTGTCATGAGACTAGTCTTTGTGAAAGAGTCTGACCTCGATCACATGGGAGGCGCCATGACGACCGCGATCTTCAGCGACGGGCGAGCGATGAGCGAGGAAAAGTTCCTCGGTCTCGGGGAGACGTTCGAGCGCATCGAGCTCTTCGACGGGAGCCTTCTCGTGACTCCAGCCCCCACCCCTCGCCATCAACGCATTTCCGGCAAGCTCCTGATCGCCCTGGAGCCCGTGGCCGAACGCGCCGGGCTACACGCGCTGGAGGCGGTGAACGTCCGGCTCCAAACCGACCGGATTCCGATTCCCGACCTCGTCATCACAACAAAGATCAACTTCGACGAGTTGGTGATCGACGCCGCTTCGATCCGGCTCGTCTGCGAGATCACCTCGCCCACCAGCACGGCCACCGACAAGGTGCTCAAAATGCACTACTACGCGACGGCCGGCATCCCGTGGTACCTGCTGATCGAGCAGGACACCGGCGCGTTGCGCCTCCACGAGCTCGACGGCGCGACCTACGTCGAGCGCTCGGTCACCAGGGTGGGTGAGGTCCTCCGGCTGACCGAGCCCGTCGTCGCCACGATCGACCCGGCGGAGTTGCTGCCGCCGGGCTGAGTTTTGTCGTACCGGTCCCCTAGGGTCGGCACATGGACCACTTCGACGAGGCGTGCACGGCGGTTCAGGCCGCCCTCGACGCCGGGGCCCGCTATGCCGACGCCCGCATCATGCTGCGGCGTACGGAGTTCATGACCGCCCGCGACGGCGACGTCGAGGACCTCGGCTCCTCCGAGAGCGCCGGGCTGGGCGTCCGAGCCCTGGTCGGGTCCAGCTGGGGTTTCTACGCGGTGCCCGACCTCTCCGATGCGGCCGCCCGCGCCGCAGGCCGTCGTGCGGCCCAGATCGCCACCACCAGCGCGCTGGTTCCGGGGCCGCCGACCGACCTGGTGCCGGCCGGGGCCGGCGAGGCCACCTGGGCGAGCGCGTGCGAGATCGACCCGATCGCCGTGCCCCTCTCGGTCAAGGGCGACCTGCTGGTGGCCGCCACCGCCGCGGCCAAGTCCGCCGGCGCCGACCTGGCCGAGGGCATCTACCAGATCTGGGATACGCGGAAGTGGTTCGTCTCCAGCGACGGTCACCGCATCGACCAGCACATCCGCGAGTGCGGCGCCGGCCTCACCGCCAGCGTCCACGGCGACGGCGAGATCCAGCGCCGCTCCTGGCCCTCCCACCGCGGGCAGTACGGGACGCGTGGCTGGGAGCTCGTCGACGAGCTCGACCTGGTCGCCAACGCGCCGCGGATGGCGGAGGAGGCCCGGGCCCTGCTGACCGCGCCGCTCTGTCCCTCCGGCGAGACGACCCTGGTCCTCGGCGGCGAGCAGCTCGCCCTGCAGATCCACGAGTCGGTCGGCCACGCCATCGAGCTCGACCGCATCCTCGGGTGGGAGGCGGCATTTGCGGGCACGAGCTGGCTCGACCTCAACCAGCTGGGCTCGCTGCGCTACGGCTCCGAGCTGATGAATATCACCGTCGATCCCACCATTCCCGGCGCCCTGGGCAGCTTCGGCTTCGACGACGAGGGCACGCCCGCGGCCAAGCGCGACGCGGTCCGCGACGGCATCTGGGTCGGCGTGCTGGCCGGGCGCGACTCGGCCGCGGTGGCCGGGCTCGACTACGCCGGCAGCGTGCGCTCCGACGGTTGGGCGCGGCTGCCGATGGTCCGGATGACCAATGTCGGCCTAGAGCCCGGGCCGCACACGCTCGACGAGATCATCGCGGCCACCGACGACGGCGTCTTCATGGATGTCAACCGGTCCTGGTCGATCGACGACCGGCGGCTCAATTTCCAGTTCGGCTGCGAGATCGGCTATGAGATCAAGAAAGGCCGGCTGGGACGGATGCTGCGCAACCCGACCTACACCGGCATCGGCCCGAAATTCTGGCAGTCGATGGACATGCTCTCCTCCGAGACGACCGCCTGGGGCACGCCCAACTGCGGAAAGGGCCAACCCGGCCAGGTCGGCCACACCGGCCATCCGGCGGCGCCGGCGCGCTTCAGCGGCGTGCGCGTGGGGGTGCGCGCATGACGAGCGACATCGCCCGCACGGGCGCCGAGTTGGAGCTCGCGGCCCGGCTGGTGGGCCTGGCCCGTTCGATCGCCGGGCCGACTGCCGAGGCCGAGGTCACGGTGCGGCATGACGCCGAGGCGCTGACCCGCTTCGCCAACTCGATGATCCACCAGAACGTCGCCGACGCGACCACGACCGTTCAGCTCCGGCTGCATCTCGACGGCCGCACCGCGGCGGCCGCCACCACGCTCACCGACCCCGACGGGTTGGCGGCGCTCGTCGAGCGCACGATCGCGGCCGTCCGCCTGAGTCCGCCCGACCACCTCTGGCCCGGTCTCATCCCGCCGACCCCGCTGCACCACTCGGCCGGCTATCACGGCTCCGGCGAGCGGTCGGGCCTCGACTTCGGCTTCGACGAGGCGACCGCGCGGGCCGCGCCCGGCGAGCGCGCGTCCCGGGTCCGCGACTTCGTCCGGGCCGCCGGCGGCTTGGAGACCGCCGGCTACTGCCGCACGGTGTACAGCTCTGCCGCGTTCGCCAACAGCGCCGGCCAGTCCGTCGAGGGGCGCGCGGCCGAGGCCGCGATGGACGGCATCGCCCGACTCAACGGCTCCGACGGCGTCGCGCGACTGGCCAGCGGCCGCCTCGCCGACCTCGACGGCGCGGTCCTCGGCGCCCGCGCGGCGGCGAAGGCCAGGGCCGGCGAGCGCCAGGTCGAGTTGCCGCCCGGCCGCTACGAGGTGGTTCTCGAGCCCGAGGCGGTCGCCGACCTGCTCGGCAACCTGGCGGCGTTCGGGTTCAACGGCAAGGCGTGGTCCCAGCGAGAGTCCTTCGCCGAGCTCGGCGCCGACCAGTTCGACCCGTCCATCACGCTCGTCGACGAGCCGCTGGGCAGCCGCAGCGAACCGGCGCCCGGGCTGCCGTTCGATGTCGAGGGCACGCCGCGTCAGTCGCTGGTGCTGGTCCGCGACGGCGTGACCAAGGCGGTCACCCACGATCGGCTCTCGGCCGCCGCCGCGGGCGCGGAGTCGACCGGGCACGCGTCCGCGGGTTCGCGCACCTGGGGCCCGACCGCCGCCCACCTGCGCCTGGAGGCGGCCCCCGCGGCGACCGAGCCGGTGCTGCCTCCGGCCGACCCGACCAGCCCGACCGCCGAGTCGGCCCGGCCGCTGGTCGCCCGGATGGGCCGCGGCCTGCTGATCACCGACTTCTGGTACACCCGGGTGCTCGACCAGCGGAGCCTCGTCGTCACCGGCCTGACCCGCAACGGCGTCTGGCTGGTGGAGGACGGAGAGGTGACGTCCGCGGTGGGCAACATGCGCTTCACCCAGTCCTACCCGCAGGCGCTGAGCCCCGGCCTGGTCCTGGGCATCGGCAGCGACACGGTCCTGTTGCCCGACCGTTGGTCCGGCGTCCGCTATGCGGCGCCGGCCCTCCACCTGGCCTCCTGGAATCTCACGGGCAATGCTTCCGGCTGATCCCCAACCCGGGCCCCGCAGAGCCACCGCAAGACCCGTTACCCGGGCATTTACGGCAATCGGGCAGGGTCGGCTCGGGCCGGCTTCCCGGCATTGACCGGCGTGTTTCACTAGGGCGGTGAGCGAGACGCCACGCGAGCCGGCGGACGAGGGCGCCGCCACCAGCCACTTCCCGTCCCGGCCGGCCCAGTACGACCCGGCCGACGAACCGGTGACAGGCCCGCCGGCGGGCACCGCCGGCTTCTCGGGGGAAACCGGCGCGCCCGCACCTGGTGCGAGCGCGGGCAGCCGCGGAGCAGCGGCGCCCGGCGCGGGCGACCCCGCGGCAGCGGGCAGCCCGACGGGCGGGACCGCCACGGCGAGCCCGAGCGCGGCCGCAGAGGCGGGCCGCCGGCGGATGTTGAGGTTTGCGGCGGCCGGCGGGCCGCTGACGCCGCGGGACCGCCGCCGCCGGCGGTTCTTCCTCGCCGGCATCTCGGCGGCCGCCGCGCTGGTGGTCGCCGCACTCTGCGCCGGGGGCATCTCGGTGGGCTCTGCCGTCAACGGCATGCGCAACCGGGCCGCGGACGCCGGCGAGGCCCGGCGCCTGCGCGAGGACGACTGCCTGGAGCTGGAACGCCGGCTCAACCGGCTCGTCCCGCCCGGCTCGGCGGTCAGTCCGGCGGCCCGGGCGGTCGCGATCCGGGACGAGAACGCCGCCGTGCGGATCTACGTCGACCTGTTGAACAGCCAGCGCGACGAGGACGCGTGGCGGCAGCTGCTGGACGCCCGGACCGTGTACGCCGACGGTCTCGACGGGCAGGCCAAGACGCGTACGCCCGCCTTTTACGTCGCTCCCCGGACGACGGCGGGGCAGGCCGTCGCCGACGAGCTCGAGCAGTGGTCGCCGGCGCAGTGCGCCGGCTCGATACACCGGCTGGCGGCGCCCGAGCTCTAAGTGCAAGATCCACTACCGATCTCGTCGATGCCAACGCGAGCGAGTCTCAAATTTTGTGATGTAGTCCGCATCCCTGAGCCGCAAACCGTCCTACTCGCGGCGTAACGTGTGCCACACATCACGGACGCACGGCGGCTGTGGGGCCTTCACGCCCGTTAACAGCCGGGTCACATGCAGATAGGCACCGTCAGGGAGATCGAATGACGACGACGGCAACGAGGCCGGACGCGGGGCGCACGCGCGCTGCGATCGCGGCCAAGACGTTGCGTACCGACCGGTGGTGGTTTCCGCCACTGGTCACCTTCGTGGGCCTCGCGGCGTGGGTCACCTACGCGACGGTCCGCGTGTTCCTGCACAAGTGGTACTACGTGGGTGAATATCGCTACCTCACGCCGTTCTATTCGCCGTGTCTGACCGACCGGTGCGTGCCGGGGTCCGCGGAGTTCGGCACCCCGCTACCGAAATTCTGGCTGATCCCGGAGGCCGCGTTCACCCTGCCGCTCCTGCTGACGTTCAGGCTGACCTGCTACTACTACCGCAAGGCCTACTACCGGGCCTTCTGGCTGTCGCCGCCGGCCTGCGCCGTGCCCGACGCACACCAGAAATACACCGGCGAGACGCGCTTCCCGCTGATCTTCCAGAACATCCACCGCTACGCGTTCTACGCCGCCGGGCTCATCTCGCTGATCAATACGTGGGACGCGATCCGCGCCTTCCACAGCCCGGGCGGGTTCGGCTTCGGCCTGGGCAACGTCGTCCTGGTCGCCAACGTGGTGATGCTCTGGGCCTACACGTTGTCCTGCCACTCCTGCCGGCACATCGCCGGGGGCCGGCTCAAGCACTTCTCCAAGCACCCCGTGCGCTACCGCTTCTGGACCTTCGTGTCCAAGCTCAACACGCGGCACATGATGCTCGCGTGGATCACGCTCGGCACGCTCGCGCTCACCGACTTCTACGTCATGGCGATCTCCGCGGGCTGGTTCTCCGATCTGCGATTCGTGGGCTGAGGAGGCCGAGATGACCACTCGTATCGAGCGACACCACTATGACGTCGTCGTGATCGGGGCCGGCGGCGCCGGCCTGCGTGCGGCTATCGAGGCCCGGCTGGCCGGCAAGCGGACGGCGATCATCTCGAAGTCGCTGTTCGGCAAGGCGCACACCGTCATGGCCGAGGGCGGCGCGGCGGCCGCGATGGGCAACGTCAACTCCCGCGACAACTGGATGGTGCACTTCGGTGACACCATGCGCGGCGGCAAGTTCCTCAACAACTTCCGCATGGCCGAGTTGCACGCCAAGGAGGCGCCGGCGCGCATCTGGGAGCTGGAGACCTACGGCGCGCTCTTCGACCGCACCAAGGACGGCAAGATCTCGCAGCGCAACTTCGGCGGCCACGAGTACCCGAGGCTCGCGCACGTCGGCGACCGCACCGGCCTGGAGCTGATCCGCACCCTCCAGCAGAAGATCGTCTCGCTGCAGCAGGAAGACTTCGCACAGACCGGCAACTACGAAGCCAAGATCCGTGTCTTCGCCGAGACGACGATCACCGACCTGATGCTCGACGGCGACCGGGTGGCCGGCGCGTTCGGCTACTACCGCGAGTCCGGCGAGTTCATCCTGCTCGAGGCCCCGGCGGTCGTGCTGGCCACCGGCGGCGTCGGCCGCAGCTACAAGGTCACGTCGAACTCCTGGGAGTACACGGGCGACGGCCATGCCCTGGCTCTGCGTGCCGGCGCGACGCTGATCAACATGGAGTTCCTGCAGTTCCACCCGACCGGCATGGTCTGGCCGCCGAGCGTCAAGGGCATCCTGGTCACCGAGTCGGTCCGCGGCGACGGCGGCGTGCTGCGCAACTCGGACGGCAAGCGGTTCATGTTCGACTACGTCCCCGACGTCTTCCGGCGGCAATACGCGGACACCGAGGAGGAGGCCGACCGCTGGTACACCGACCCCGACAACAACCGGCGCCCACCCGAGCTGCTTCCCCGCGACGAGGTCGCCCGCGCGATCAACTCGGAGGTCAAGGCCGGCCGCGGCACCCAGGCCGGCGGCGTCTACCTCGACGTCTCGACCCGGATGCCGGCCGAGGTCATCACCCGCCGCCTCCCGTCGATGTACCACCAGTTCAAGGAGCTGGCCGACGTCGACATCACCAAGGAGGCGATGGAGGTCGGCCCGACCTGCCACTACGTGATGGGCGGCGTCGAGGTCGACCCCGACACGGCGGCGGCTTTCGGCACTGTGCAGGGCCTGTTCGCGGCCGGCGAGGTCTCGGGCGGCATGCACGGCTCCAACCGGCTCGGCGGCAACTCCCTCTCCGACCTGCTGGTCTTCGGCAAGCGGGCCGGCGAGTACGCCGCGGCATACGTCGACGCCCTGCCCAAGCGGCCCCGGGTCGTCACCGCCGACGTCGAGGGGGCGGTCGACACCGCGCTGGCCCCGTTGCATCGGCAGAGCGGCGAAAACCCGTACACGTTGCAGCAGGACCTGCAGGCGGTGATGGGCGACCTCGTCGGCATCATCCGCCGGGAGGGTGAGCTGACCGACGCGCTCAAGCGCCTGCAGGAGCTCAAGCAGCGGGTGGCAAACGTCGGCGCGGTCGGCGGCCGCCACTACAACCCCGGCTGGCACCTCGCGCTCGACCTGCGCAACATGCTGGTCGTCTCGGAGTGCACGGCCAAGGCGGCGCTGGAGCGCGAGGAGTCCCGCGGCGGGCACACCCGGGAGGACTTTCCCAAGATGAGCCCGGAGTGGCGCAAGGTCAACCTGGTCTGCTCGCTCGACGAGAGCGGCGACGTGCACCTGGAGCACAAGCCGCTGCCCAAGATGCGCGCGGAGCTGAGCAAGCTGTTCGACCGCACCGAACTCTCGAAATACCTGACCGAGGAAGAGCTGGCCGAGTTTGAGGCGCAGGCCGGGTCCGGCGCGGCGAGCAAGACGGAGGCGAAGTAATGGGCACCAAGCGCCACTTCCGCGTCTGGCGCGGCGACTCGTCCGGAGGCGACATCCAGGACTACGACGTCGAGGTCAACGAGGGCGAGGTCGTGCTCGACATCATCCACCGGCTGCAGGCGACCCAGACGCCCGATCTGGCCTGCCGCTGGAACTGCAAGGCCGGCAAGTGCGGATCCTGCTCGATGGAGATCAACGGCATGCCGCGGCTGGGCTGCATGACCCGGATGTCGACGTTCGAGGAGGCGGAGACGGTCACGATCACGCCGCTGCGGACCTTCCCGATCATCCGCGACCTGGTCACCGACGTGTCGTTCAACTACCAGAAGGCGCGCGAGACCCCCGCGTTCGCGCCGCCCAAGGCGCTCGAGCCGGGCCAGTACCGCATGCAGCAGGTCGACGTCGAGCGCTCGCAGGAGTTCCGCAAGTGCATCGAGTGCTTCCTCTGCCAGAACACGTGCCACGTGGTTCGCGACCACGAGGAGAACAAGGCGGAGTTCTCCGGCCCGCGCTACTTCATCCGCGCCGCCGAGCTCGACATGCACCCGCTCGACGCCCGCACCGACCGCAAGGAATACGCGCAGCAGCACCAGGGCCTCGGCTACTGCAACATCACCAAGTGCTGCACCGAGGTCTGCCCCGAGCACATCAAGATCACTGACAACGCGATCATCCCGATGAAGGAGCGCGTGGTCGACCGCCGCTACGACCCGCTGGTCTGGCTCGGCCGCAAGATCTTCCGCCGCGACCAGCTCGAGGACCAACCGGCCTACGCGACGGTCGCACCGGGCCCGTCCCACACGGCGGGTGACGGCGCGGAGGTCCACACTGCCGGCACGCCCTTCACCGGGCCACGCCGCGGAGCGCCCCCGCCGCTCGGACCGGACGGCCGCCTCGACGTCTCCGAGTTGGCGGCCAGCCATCAGGGCGGCCCGTCACCCTTCGGCGACGAGCAGGAGTTCCCCCTGCCGACAGACGAGCTCACCTACAACCCGCCGTCGCCGTCCGACGACGACACCCCGAAGCACTGAGCGCCTCACCGTGATCGGTCGGCCGCCGGCTCGCACGCCGGCCGGCCGACCTTCCCGGTACGCGTCGCCGGCCGCCCCCACCGCAAGGGGCCGGCCCCGGGGAGCTCGGGTGGGTATCGGCGTCGCCGCGCGACCGCGCTGATCGGCGTCGCCGCGCGACCGCGCTGATCGGCACCGCCGAGTGGCGGCGCTGACACGCGGGTGTGCAGGGGGTCAGCGCAGTTCGCGGGGCGGGTCGTCGCCGGCCGCCAGGTCCAGTTGGGCGATGGCCACGTCGTACCAGGCGCCGTTCTTGAAGCCGATGCGGCGGTGCACGCCGACCGGCCGGAAACCCAACGCCGCGTGCAACCCCGCCCGACATCTCCTCACGCCGATCTACGCCGGCTTGATGACCCAGGTCGCTGGGAGCCTCCAGTACGAGTCCCGTCAGGTATGCGCGCGATCGCCGGCAGACGGCACCTTCGAGCCGAACCCATCACCATGAGTAGCGAGCGCATCGCGCATGAGCGGATGCGGGTTGTTTACCTTCGAAAGGGGTTCCACGGCGGCGGCCGGAACCGTCGCAATCATGTAGTCCTCGGTCAGGTCCGACTGCACGACGATCCTCGGGCCCCTGCCTACGTGGCGGACGACGAATACGGTCTCGCGTAGCCACGCTACGTCATGTTCAGCAAGACTCTCAGGCACGACCCCCGTCCACCTCGGCGTTACCGAGCGTCGCATCGCCTGCAGGACTCGCGTGTCGACACCGATGTAGGACGCCGCGAGCTGGTGCCGCAGGTACAGCGCCAGTTCGGAGCCGGGTAACGGGCTGTGCGAGAGACGGATGTGTGACAGCGGTCACGCGTCGTGCCGCCTTACCGTGACCGGATGGCGGCGAGGCGAACCGCGGGATGCATTCTCTACGTGGCCGCGGCCGGATATGGGAAGACGCGGGCGCTGACCGCGCCGGGCGGCCTCTATCAGCATGCGGTCGACATTTTCGAAATGTCGGAGATGTGTGGTGAGCACCTGGCCGTGGATTGCCTCGAAGAGCTGCCGGAGGCAGCACTGGAGCGCCTCGCGGGTCGGCTCCACGGCGTGCCGGACGTTGTGGGGATCTCGCTGGCCTCACGCCGACCGCTGTCCCGCACGGCGCTGGCGGCTCTGCCCATGCCGGTGCGCGAGCGGGATGCCGACACCCTCGCCCTCTCCGCTGCCGAGCTCAGCGCCGGTCGGCCGGCATCGGCGCCGGTGTGGTCACCGCGCGACACAACCGGCCCCGCCGCGGGCCGGCCGGGGCTTCCGCGCGACATAGCGGACCCGACAAAGCTGACAGCCGGGGTAGCGCTCGCGCACGACGAGACGGATCTCCGGGAGCTCACCGCCGGCTGGCCCGCCCTCGTGACGTTCGCACGCGAGGCGACCGACCCCAAGGAGTTGACCGACCCCGATGGCACGATCGCCGCGTGGCTGCGGACGCAGGTGCTCGGTGGGCTGCCGCCGGCCGTACGGGATCTGCTGGAAGAGCTCGCGGCGCTTGGCGCCGTTTCCCACGCGTTCTGTGTACGCGACGCGCCGAGCGCGCGCTGGTTGCGCCGCACCGGGCTGCTCGTCCCCACTGGCCGCGGCTTTCAGGTGGTCCCGCTGCTGGCCAAGATCCTCGGTGGGCCGAGAAAGCCGGGCCTGATCCGGGCGGCGGGCTGGTACCGGGCCAACGGCGACCCGATCAACGCGGCTCACGCGTTACACGCCGCGGGTGACCTCGACGGGCTGATCCCCCTGTTAGAGGAGATCGGCGACCGGGTCCCCGAGCTGCTGGAGACCGTCCCGGCCGAGCGCCGGACCCTGCACCTGCAGCTGCTGCTCGGCGACGCCCGCCGGATGGCCGGCGACGCGGTCGGCGCGCTTGACCTCCTCGTGCCGTTGCTGACCGCGGAGAGCCCGCCGGGCCTGCTGTGGCGGGCGGCCATGGCGCACTACATGCGGTCCGAATTTCACGCGGCCTTGCAGCTGTGCGACGCGTATGTCGCGAAAGAGGTGACGACGGACGGCACCATCCTCGAAGCTTGCCGTGCCTGCACCCTCGCCATGCTCGGCAACACCGTCGAGGCCCGGCTTGCCGCCGATCAGGCGTTGTCGACCGCGGCCTGCGATCAAGCCCTGGCCTGGGCCCACCTCGCCGGCTCGATGACCGCGGTCGGCGGCCGGCGGGCAAAGCACCTTGCCGACGCCTTGGCCGCGGCCGAACGGGCAAACGACCGCTGGATCCTGAACCGGGTCCTCCTCAACCAGGTCACCGGCCTGCTGCGCGAGGCACGCTACGCCGAGGCGAGGGAACCGGCCGAGCGTGCGGTGACGAACGGCGGCCCGCCCGGCATGCTGATCGTCGCCCTGTGCAACGCGAGCGAGGCCGAGCTGCGCCTGGGCCGTTACCCGGAGGCCGCCCGCCACATCGACCACGCCATCGAGGTGGCCCGGCCGCTGGCGCTGCACCGCGTAGCCATGGGCCTGCTCAAACTCGGCGACCTACACCGTGCCCTCGGGCATCGGGAGCGCAGCCGCACCGCCTATGAGGAGGCGGCCGAGTTGGCCCGCACGGCCGGCGAGTGCCAGGTGCTGATTCCGGCGCTGGCCGGCCTGGCCCGGGCCGGGGGCGACCGCGGCGCCGCCGAGGAGGCCGAACGGCTCGCCGCGCCGCTGCTGGCGCCGGTCGCGCTAACAGCGCGCGGCTGGGTGGCGCTGGCCGAGGGTGACCTCGCCACTGCGCGCGAGCGCGGGACGAGAGCCGTGGCTGCCGCCCGCGCCAGCCGCCGTGTCGACTGCCTGGCCGAGGCGCTGGAGCTGACCGCAACCGCGAGCACCGATCTCGCGGAGTCGCGGGCCGCGCTCACCGAGGCCGAGGCACTGTGGCGGCGCGGCGGCGCCGAGCCGGACGCCGATCGGGTGCTTGTGCTGCTCGGCCGGCTGCCCGGCGGCGACGGCGAGATGCGGGCCGCGGCCACGGCCGCAAGCCGGCGGATCCACTCGCAGCTGCCCGAATCGCCCGCCGCGCCGGTGCGGATCCGAGTACTCGGTGGCTTCGAGGTCCACGTCGGACCGCAGCCGGTGCCGCTGACCGCGTGGCGGTCCCGGCAGGCGCGCTCGCTGCTGAAGATCCTGGTGGCCCGGCGCGGCCGGCCGGCGGCCCGGGCCGAGCTGTGCGAGTTGCTGTGGCCGGATGACGCGCCACAGAAGACCGGGCATCGACTGTCGGTGCTGCTCTCCTCCGTGCGGACCGCCCTCGACCCGGCCCGGGCCTGGCCGGTCGACCAGCACGTGGAGGCGGACGGCGCCGGCCTCTGGCTCTGTCTGCGGCGCGTGGCAGTGGACTGCGAGGAACTGCTGCGGGACGCGGAGCTGGCCGAGCGGCTGGTGCGCGAGAAGCGGCCGGACCGGGCCGCCGTGGTGCTCGCCGAACTGGATTCGCGCTACACCGGTGACGCATTCGAGGACGAGCCCTATGCGGACTGGGCCCGCGGCCTGCGCGAGGAGGCGCGGACCGCCTGGTTGCGGTCGCTGCGGTTGCGGGCCGAGCTGGCCGCGAGCGCCGGCGACCCGGATCAGATGGTGGCCTGCCTGGTCCGGCTGTGCGCCGCCGACCCGTTCGACGAGCCGTCCCATCGCCGGCTGGTCACCGTGCTGGTGCGGGCCGGGCGGCACGGGGAGGCGCGGCGGGCGTTCGGCGAGTGGGCGCACGCCATGCGGACAATCGATGCGCCCCTACCGGACCCGCGTCTGCTCAAGCCGTCGGCGGCTCACCACAGTACGGGCCCGACGTCCACACGCCCGCTACGTTGAAGTATTCGAACACCGCGTAGACCCGCGCGTCGATCTCCTCGGTGTCGCACAGATCGGTGCCGCCGAGCGGTACCCCGATGTCGTAGCCGTCGCCGCCGAAGAGGCGGTCGGTCACCTCGCCGTCGCCGCCGACGAGGGTGTCATCGCCATCGCCTCCGGCCAGTTGGTCGGCACAGTCACCGCCTTCGATCAAGTCGTCGCCGGGCCCGCCGAGCAGAACGTCGTTGCCGCCGAGCCCGCGGATCTCGTCGTTGCCGCCGAGACCGTAGATGACGTCCGGCCCGCTGCCGCCGACGAGCACGTCGTCCTGCGGGGTGCCCATGATGACCCGGCCGGTGCCGTCGTCGGCGCAGGGGTTCATTGCGTACGCCGGCGTGCCGCCGGCCAGGCTCGCGGCGGCCAGCGCCACCGCCGACAACGCGGCCGCCCAGGTGCGTACTTTTCGCATGTCGTCTCCTTCGAGAAGGTGAATGCGGCGAGGTTCGCACCCGGGCGTCATCGTGGTGTCATTACCCGATGCAGACCGCTTCCGTGACCAGGTCCCAGCTGTTGCCCGACCCGGAGGCGCCGATCTCGTTCCCCTCCGCCTCGCCGACGCCCTGCGCGATCTTGGGCTGCAGGTCGTCCAGCGAGCCCGCGCCGGTCAGCCCGTCGAGGCGCGCGCCCACGCCGGCCACCTGCGTGTTGGACGGGCAGGAGCCTGTCGTGCTGAGCTTCGGCGTCACCGAGTTGAGCGCCGTGACCGGGGCCGACAGCAGCGAGTGGTGGGCCGGCGGCGACGCGCAGATCGCCTGGGTGCTCAGCGTGAAGTCGCCGACCGTGGTGTCGTAGGGATACACGGTGCTCGACACCCAGGCCAGGTTGGAGTCGTAGTCCAGCTCGTCGACCGCGACCTTGCCCTCTCCCTCCTCCAGCCGATAGCCGCCGCCGAGTGCGATCTTCCCGGCCGGGCACGGGGCCGTGAGGCTACCCACGGAGGTCGTCGCCGGCAGCGAGGTGGTCTCCACGAGCTGCAGGCCGGTGACGTTGCCAGCCGGCGCGCAGATCGCCCAGGCGTCCAGCGACCAGGCGGTGGTCGCGTCCTCCGCCTCGATGCCGAAGACCGTCACGGTGGTCAGCGCGGCGTCGACGTAACTCTTGGTCATCAGCACCTTGCCGTTGGTGTTGCTGTTGACCCGCCCGCCGAGACCGACGACGTGGTCGCCCGGGTTGGTGCAGGAGACAGTGGCGGTTTTCGGCGAGCTGTCATCGTTCAGCGCGCTGGGCGCGTTGACGCGATAGAGGCTCAGCGCGGCGAACGCCGGAGCCGCCGGAATCGCGACGACGCTTCCGGCGAGCAGCGCGCCGAGCACGGCGATACTTCTGATCTTCATTGGGGTGTCCCTTCCGGCCGTCGTTCGGCGACGGCTCTCGGCGATGACGTTCCGGACCGGCGTCATCGTCGCGTCAGATTCACGTCATGCACGGCGCGATCGGCGACGGCTACGTGGGCCACAGGGGCCCGTGCCCACCTTGCCCGAGAGCGGCCGGGACGCCGAATCGCGGCAAGTTGCCAAAAGTCACTGACGCGATCTCGAACAGGCGTACTAACATGGCCCGATGACCAGCGCCTATCAACCGTCGATGCTCGACTTCACCACCGGGCCCGCCACCGCTCTGGAGTCGCTGCCCGGCCGCCTGACCCGCCACCGGCTGACCGCGGGCGCCTGGGTCGACGTGCTGCCGGCCTGGCTGCACGGGTCCGACGCGCTCTTCGAGACGCTGCTCGACATCGACTGGCGGGCCGACCGCCGCCAAATGTATGACAACGTCGTCGACGTGCCGCGCCTGCTGCGCTGGTTCGACGCCGACGAGACGCTGCCGCACCCGGTGCTGGTCGAAGCGCGGGCGGCGCTCTCCGCGCACTACGCCGACGAGTTGGGCGAGGAGTTCGTCACCGCCGGCATGTGCCTATACCGCGACGGGCGCGACAGCGTCGCCTGGCACGGCGACACGATCGGGCGCTCGGCCCGCCATGACACCATGGTGGCGATCCTCTCGCTCGGCTCCCCGCGCAACCTCGCGCTCCGCCCCCGGGCCGGCGGCCACGAGACGCTGCGCTTCCCGCTCGGCCACGGCGACCTGATCGTGATGGGTGGCTCCTGCCAGCGCACCTGGGAGCATGCGATCCCCAAGACGGCCAAGCCGGTCGGCCCGCGCATCAGCGTCCAGTTCCGCCCGATCAACGTGGCCTGACACCGGCGCCCACGGCGCGGCGCGGTCGCCACCGCGACAACCGAACCTTCCGGGGTCAAACGGATCGGCAGGCGCACAACCGATCACCCCAGCAGAGCGGATCACCGCAGGCTCGGCCGAGCCTCACAGGCCCAACAGGCCCAACAGGCCCAACAGGCCCAACAGGCCCAACAGGCCCAACAGGCCCAACAGGCCCAACAGGCCCAACAGGCCCAACGGTGCGTTTGCGCTGAGTGACTTTCTCGATCTTGGTCAGGCTGCCAGTTCGTATTGATGCTGGTAGCGGCTGGTGTGGGTGCGTTGGAATTCCTGTTGGACGGATGCCGAAGATCGTGCAGCGACCAGTTCGCGCCCAGCGACGCGTTCGCCCGAGCGAACATGGCCCGCGCCGCGTGATAGGCCAGCGTTCGCCAAGGCCGAAGCGGCAGCCGAGCGGGCCGCCGTGGCCGCAGCGGCTTGCGCAATGTCCACCACAACGGATCATCGGCACCGGTTGTCACCGAGCCGTGCACCTGCTGCTGATAGAGCCGAAGCCACACGAACGCGTGGGGCGGGGCCGGCAGCGGCTGGATCGCCCGGCTGCCCTTGCGGATCACCGTGACGAGTTGGCTGCCGGCATCGACGCCGCCGCACCTGACCCCGAACAGTTCCGAGGCCCGCGCGCCGGTCGAGATCCGCAAGGCCACCAGCGCCCGGTCCCGATGCGGCGGGAACCGGGCGGTGCCAGATTTCGTGGAGGCGCAACCCGGTGGCGGCGCGATATCTCTGGGGCCCCGGCAATCCGCCGATGTGAAGATCGGCGACATCACGATCCGTCCTACTCGTCGGGACTGGGCCACAGATGGACCATCGGCATGCGTCATAGGAGCATGACTTCGAAAAAGCTGTGGCGCGGTCTGCTCGTCAGCCTCGCGGCCACCGCCCTGGTGGGGTCGGCAGGTGTCGCGTTTGCCGGTACGTCGCCCGATGGGCGAGTTGTCCTGCCATCCCCGGTGAGCGAACCGCCGACCGGCGAGTTCACGGCGGCCGATCCGAGTACCGAGCTACACATGCGCGTGTTCCTTGCCGGCCGAGACGGCGCCGGGCGGGTGCGCACCACTGTGGCCGTCTCCAACCCGGACAGTCCGCACTACGCCCACTATCTGACCCCGGCGCAGTACCGGCAGCGTTTCGGAGCTACCCAGGCGCAGGCCGCCCAGGTGCGGGACTGGCTCACCGGCCAGGGCATGACCGTCACCGTGAGCACCGAGCACTACCTGGCGGCGGACGCCACGGTCGCTCAGGCGGCAACCGCGTTCGGCACCGAGTTCCGGGCCTACAGAATCGGCACGGGCAACGAGTCCTACTGGCAGATCGTGCCGGGCGGTGACGTGTCAGTGCCGGCCGACATCGGTCGGGCCGTCGCCGCCGTCAACGGCCTGACCGCGTTCGCCTGGAGCGTGTCGGACCGTCAGTCGGCCGGCAAGCGGCAGGTGACCGTACGGCGGCAGGCGCTCGAGGCCGCGCAGACGGAGAAGGCCCGGACCGCGGCCGGTGGAGACGACGCATACCCCTGCTCCCATTACTGGGGCGAGCACCGGGTGAGCATTCCCAAGGCGCACGGCCGGACCACCGCGCCCACGGAGATTTGCGGATACACGCCCACCCAGATGCGCCAAGCCTATGGCCTGAAGGGCAGCCCGTACACGGGAAAGGGCGCGACCGTGGCAATCGTGCTGGACGGACGCTCGCCCACCATGGAGGCCGACGCGAACAGGTTCTTCACGGCGCACGGGGTCGCCGGGTTCAAGCCGGGTCAGTACACCGAGAACCTTCCGCCCGATTTCGACTGCTCCGAGTGGCCCGACGGCGACAACCCCGAGGAGGCGCTCGACGTGGAGACCGTGCACATCATCGCGCCGGACGCCAAGATCGTCTTCGTGAGCGCCGGTTGCGCCTACGGCGAGTACGACTTCCTCGACGCGCACACCCGCGTGGTCGACGACCACCTGGCCGACGTGGTCAGCGACTCGTGGCCGGGCATCGAGTCGGGCACCTCGCCCGCCCTGATCACCGCCTGGGAACTGATCCTGCAGGAGGGCGCGATCGAGGGGATCGGGATGAACTTCGCCTCCGGCGACTACGGCGACGGCAGCGGCGACAGCCTCGGTAAGGCGATGGTGCCGTTCCCCACCTCCGACCCGTGGGCGACCGGCGTCGGCGGCACGAGCCTGGCGATCGGAGCCGGCGGCGAGGTGCTGGGCGAGTGGGGATGGGGCGACACCGTCACGGCGATCACCGATTCCGGGTACGCCGTAACCCCGCCGGGCACGTTCCTGATGGGTTCCGGCGGCGGGCTCAGCACGAAGATCGCCCAGCCGGCCTATCAGCGCGGCGTGGTTCCCGAAACGCTAGCCACCGCGGGCGGCACGGTCCCTGCGCGCCGGGTGGTGCCGGACGTGTCCGCCGATGCCGGGACGTTCTGGCTCGTCGGTTACACCGCGCCAGGTGAGCCCGTGCCGGTCGAGCCGGGCGCTCCCGGCCCGGCCGATACCGACCCCGCTCCTGGTCCGCCGATTTACGCCGAGCGGCCCATTGGCGGCGGCACGAGCGGATCGTCGCCGCTGATGGCCGCGCTCGAGGCGAACGCCAAGCAGGCCACCGGCCACGCGCTCGGCTTCGTCAACCCGGCCCTGTACAGGCTGGCCGGCACCCGCGCACTGCACGACATCCTCCCGGTGAATCCGCGCCGCCCACCGATCACGGCGAGCATCAAGTACTGCAACGGCGATGCCGACGTGGAACCGTGCCTGACCACGCTCGGCTCGGACCTGGGCCTCACCGTGACCCCCGGCTTCGACGACGTGACCGGCATCGGCACCCCGACGAATGCCTTCGTCGCGGCGTTCCGCCGCTTTTGACCGACACCGGCCGGGCGGCGACGTCCGGCCCACGTCGGCGGCAGCCAGGGCTGCGGTCTGCCGCGTGCCTCCGTAGGGACTGGCGCGGCAGAAACGGTTACGGAAGTCCCGTGCGGCGGAATTGAGGATTCTGGAATGACGATAAATGCTTCGGCTCCGGTCGTGCCTGCGGCGATGAGCCCCGAGGAGCGCGACCGGTTCGACCGCGACGGCCACCTGGTGATCAAGGGTCCGCCCAACGCGGCGCAGGTCGTCCGCTACAAGGAGGCCCCCGACAACGTATACGCGGGCGGGCAGAGTGCCAGGCGGATACGGGCGATCCTCGAAAGCGCGCTCGCGATCAGCCTGGTCCTGGGCGCGGGGGCGTGCACCTCGTCATCCGGAGGCCAGACGCCGACAAGCAAGGCGGTCACGACGCCGGCGTCGCCCGGCCAGTCCGGTACCGCCTACAACGAGCCGGCTGCGGTGTGGACGCGGTGCCCGGACATGCCCGAAAAGGTGACCGGGAAGCCGAACAGCGGCTACACGTTCGATTGCGCGACGATCCAGGTGCCGCAGGACTGGCATCATCCCGATACCGGCAAGACCTTCGATATCGCGCTCGTGCGGGTACGCGGCAAGAACCAGCACAACCGGATCGGATCAATCCTGGTCGACCCGGGCGGGCCCGGTGGATCCGGCATCCGCAAAGCCGTTCGCCTGGTCACACCGGGACAGAACGTCCCAGCCGCGATCAGCGACCGGTTCGATCTCGTCGGGTTCGATGCGCGTGGCGTCGGAGCATCGACCGAGTTACAGTGCCTGACCCCGGAGACGCTGGACGCGATGTTCGGGGCGGACCCGGATCCGCGCACGCAGGCCGGGTACGACGCGGTCGTGGCGATCAACAAGGCGGCCGAAGCGCCGTGCGCCGCCAAATACGGTGCGCAGCTGCCGCTGTTCTCGACCGAACAGTCGGCACGCGACATGGACGCGATACGCCAGGCCGTCGGCGACCAGAAACTGACGTACCTCGGATACTCGTACGGGACGCTGCTCGGCGCGGTCTATGCGCAACTGTTTCCGCAGCATGTACGCGCGCTCGTGCTCGACGGCACGCTCGATCCGCAGATGAACTGGGTGCAGCGGTCCGAGTCGCAGGCCGCCGGACTCGAACACGCGTTCAACAACTTCACCAAGTGGTGCAAGGCGAACCCGCGCCTGTGTCCGATCGCAGACGATCCCGCCGGCGAAGTCGCGGCAGCGCTCAGCCGCGCCCGCACGTCGCCGGTGACCGGGCCCGACAGCCGCAAGGCGACAGCCGGGTGGATCTTCACCGGCGTGATCGGATCGCTGTATTCGAAGGACTCGTGGGCAGCGATGGCGGAGGGCATCGCGCAGCTCAAGACCGGAAACGCAAACAATATCCTCTATCTCGCCGACGCCTACGCCGCGCGGTCGCCAAACGGGCAATACACCAACCTGTTCGACGTCGCCACCCTGGTAACCTGCACCGACTACGCGCAGGAGCCGACGGTCGCGCAGATCCGGGCGTACCAGTCGCAGTGGCGCGAAAAGTATCCGCTGTTCGGCGCGCCGCTCGCGATCGGCATGCTGCCCTGCGCAGCGCGCGTATGGCCGGGCACCCACGACCCGTACCCGACCGGGCCCGCCACAGGCGCGCCACCGATCGTCCTGGTCGGCACGACCGGGGATCCCGCGACACCGTACGCGCAGACCGCCAAACTCGCCTCGATGCTCGGCAACAGCCACATCATCACCTGGGACGGCGAAGGCCACACCGCCTATCCGCAGACCACCTGCGTCAACCACGCGGTCGACGCGTACCTGATCAACCTGACCGTGCCGAAACCCGGCCTGACCTGTCCCGCCGCCTCCTAGACGAGCCGAAGCGGGTCCGGGCCCTACAGGCCCGACAGGCCCGACAGGGCCTCGCAGGCCCAACACAGCCCCGCAGGGCCGAGCAGATCGGCCTCCGGCGCCGCGAACCCGCCAGACGCAGTGGCGGCGGGGCGCAAGGCTGGTTAATATTCGCACTCCGAGTGCAGAAAAGCTGCGAGCAAGTAGCGGCAGGCTGCGGAGACCTAGCGAGAGGGAGCGGCGATGGCGGACCAAGTGGCGATCGTGACCGGGGCGAGTCGAGGGATCGGCTTCGCCATCGCGCAGCGCTTCGTCGCCGAGGGCTACAAGGTCGCCATCACGGGACGTGACGCGGCCGCGCTCGACCAGGCTGCCAAGGACCTGGGCGGCGCGGATGTCGCGATCGGCGTCCCCGGCAAGGGCGACGACGCCGACCACCGGGCCGCCGTGATCGACACGGTCCTCGGGCAATTCGGCCCGATCACCACGCTGGTCAACAACATCGGCATCAACCCGGCGTACGGTCCGCTCGCCTCGCTCGATCTCAGCGCCGCCCGCAAGATGATCGACGTGAACGTGCTCGGCACGCTCGGCTGGGTCCAGGAGGCCCTGCGCGGCGGCCTCGCCGACGGCGGCGGCTCGATCGTGAACATCTCCTCGGTCTCCGGCGTGCGCCCGGCCCCGGGCATTGCCTTCTACGGCGTGACCAAGGCGGCCCTGATCCATCTCACCGAGGAGTTCGCCGTCGAGTTGGCCCCGCGCGTCCGGGTCAACGCCGTCGCTCCGGCCATGATCAAGACCCGCTTCGCCAGCGCCCTCTACGAGGGCCGCGAGGAGCAGGTGGCGGCGGCCTACCCGCTCGGACGGCTGGGCGTGCCCGAGGACGTGGCCGGCGCGGTCGCCTTCCTCTGCTCGCCCGACGCAGCCTGGATCACCGGCCAGACGATCGTGATCGACGGTGGTGTGACGCTGAAGGGGATCGGCCAATGAGGCGCGTGGTGGTCACCGGCGCCGGCGGCGGCATCGGGGCGGCGATGGCCCGCCGGTTCGCCGCCCAGGGCGACGAGGTGATCGTCAACGACCTCGACCCGGCCGCGGCGCGGGCCGTCGCCAGCGACATCGGCGGCCTTGCGATCCCCGGCGATGCGGCGAGCGAGGACGACGTGCGCCGCCTGGTCGAGACCGCCTGGGCCGAGCTCGGCGGCGTCGACCTGTTCTGCGCCAACGCCGGCGTGCTCACGGCCGGCGACGAGAACACCCCGGACGAGCTGTGGACCCGCGACTGGAACGTCAACGTGATGTCGCACGTCTATGTGACCCGCGCCCTGCTCCCCCGCTGGCTCGATCAGAGCGACGAGGAGCATGGCGCCGAGCGACGCCTGCTGATGACGGTCAGCGCGGCCGGCCTGCTCTCCCTGCTCGGCAGCGCCTCCTACGCCGTGACCAAGCACGCCGCCCTGGCCTACGCCGAGTGGCTCCGGGCGACGTACGCCCACCGGGGTTTGATCGTCCAGGCGCTCTGCCCGCAGGGCGTGCGCACCGACATGCTGGCCCGCGGCAACGAAGAGGGCAGCGCGAGCGCCGCGCTGCTCGCCGAGGGCGCGCTGGAGCCCGACGAGGTCGCCGCCGTCGTTTCGAAGGCCCTCGAGGGCGACAGCTTCCTGATCCTGCCGCACCCCGAGGTCGCCGAGTATTACCGCATGCGGGCCGGCGACACCGACCGCTGGCTGGGCGGGCTGAACAAGATGCAGCGCGCGTTCGAAGCGGGTCGGCTGTGAAAGGGCTCGACCTCGAGAGGCTGCGGGACTACCTGGGCTCGCCGCGCGATCTGACCGGACGGATGTTCGCCGGCGGCCGGTCCAACCTCACCTATGCGATCACCGACGGGCAGCAGCGCTGGGTGCTGCGCCGCCCCCCGCTCGGCCACGTGCTGCCGACCGCGCATGACATGGCGCGCGAGCACCGCGTGCTCGAAGCGTTGTCGAAGGCCGGATTCCCGGCGCCGCGTCCGATCTTGATCTGCACCGACGCTGACGTGATCGGGGCGCCGTTCTACCTGATGGAGCACGTCGACGGCGAGATCTACCGGGACGTGACCCGCCTCGCCGCGCTCGGCCCGGCGGCCGTGCGCGAGCTGAGCCTGTCGCTTGTGGACACGCTCGCCGACCTGCACGCCCTGGACCCGGCGGCGGTCGGGCTCGCCGACTTCGGCCGTCCGGAGGGCTTCAACGAGCGCCAGGTCCGCCGCTGGAAGAAGCAGCTCGACGCCTCCCGCAGCCGGGACGTGCCGGGCATCGAGGAGTTGCACGCCCGCCTCGCCGTGGACATCCCGTCCGGCGGCGGCGCCGTCGTGCACGGTGATTACCGCCTTGACAACGTGCTGATCGGCGACGGGTTGCGGATCAACGCGGTGCTGGACTGGGAGATGTCCACGCTTGGCGACCCGCTCAGCGACGTCGCGCTGATGTTGGTCTACGCCGGCGTGCCGCTACAGATCACCGACGACGAATCGACCACGCCGCTGACCGTGCCCGGTCACCCCTCGGTGCCGGAACTCGCCGCGCGCTACGCCGAGCGCAGCCGGCGCGACGTCAGCGACCTGCACTGGTACGTGGCGTTCGCGGCGTTCAAGCTCGCGGTCATCCTCGAGGGCGTGCACTACCGCTACGTTCAGGGCCAGACCGTGGGCGAGGGTTTCGCGACGATAGGCAACCTGGTCGGCCCCCTGGTGATGCGGGGACACGAGGCGCTGGAGGGGAACTGATGGAGTTCGCGTTCGACGACAAGACCGAGGACTACCGCAAGCGGCTGCTCGCCTTCATGGACGAGTTCGTCTATCCGGCCGAGTCCGACATGCACGGCGAGGGCTGGGAGATCCCGCCGGTGATCGGCCGACTCCAGGCGCAGGCCCGGCTGGTCGGGCTGTGGAACCTCTTCCTGCCCGGTGAGCACGGCGCCGGCCTGACCAACCTGCAGTACGCGCCGCTCGCCGAGATCACCGGCCGCAGCCCGTCGCTCGCGCCGGCCGCGCTGAACTGTGCCGCCCCCGACACCGGCAACATGGAGGTGCTCGTCCAGTTCGGCACCGACGAGCAGAAGCAGCACTGGCTGCAGCCGCTGCTCGACGGCCGGATCCGGTCGGCCTTCGCGATGACCGAGCCCGACGTCGCCTCCTCGGACGCGACCAACATCGGCACCCGGATCGAACGCGACGGCGACGACTACGTCATCACGGGCCGCAAGTTCTACATCTCCGGCGCGATGAACCCGAACTGCAAGGTCTTCATCGTGATGGGCAAGACGGATCCGGCGGCCGCCCGCCACGTGCAGCAGAGCATGATCCTGGTCTGGCGGGACACGCCGGGACTCACGATCAAGCGGGGCATGACGGTCTTCGGCTACAACGACGCCGACCACGGTGGTCACGCCGAGATCGTCTTCGACGGCGTACGGGTCCCGAAGGACAACCTGATCGGCGAGGAGGGCAGCGGTTTCGCCATCTCCCAGGCGCGCCTCGGCCCCGGCCGGATCCATCACTGCATGCGCCTGATCGGCATGGCCGAGCGGGCCCTCGAGCTGATGTGCACGCGGGCGCTGTCCCGCACCCCGTTCGGCAGGCCGCTGGCCGACCAGGGCGTGGTCCAGGACTGGATCGCCGAGTCGCGGGTGCGCATCGAGCAGGCCCGGCTCCTGGTCCTGAAGGCCGCCTGGCTGATGGACACGGTCGGCAACAAGGGCGCGCACACCGAGATCCAAGCCATCAAGATCGCAGTGCCGGGAACGGTCGAGTGGATCGTCGACAAGGCCATCCAGACGTACGGGGCGGCCGGCGTCGGCCAGGACACGCCGCTGGCGGGGCTCTGGGCCGGGGCCCGCACCCTGCGCCTGGCCGACGGCCCCGACGAGGTACACAAGCGTTCCCTTGCGCGGCGGGAGTTGAGCCGCTACCGGGGCCCCTCGTGACCCAGTCACCGCCGCGCGTCGACGGTCGCACCGCCCGCTCCGAGCGGACCCGGAACGCGATCGTCGACGCCCACCTGCGGCTGATCCGCGAGGGCGACCTGCGACCCACCGCCGACCGGATAGCCCGGCAGGCCGGGGTCTCCCTGCGCGCGCTGTGGAGCCACTTCGCCGACATGGAGGCCCTGTTCGCGGCGAGCGGCCAGCGCGTGCTGGACACCCAGGACGCCGCGCACCGCCCGATCCGCCCCGGCCTCCCGCTGCCCGCCCGCATCGACGCGTTCTGCCGCCAGCGGGCCCGCCTGCTGGAGCAGCTCGCCCCGGCCGCCAGGGCGTCCGCCCTGAAGGAGCCGTTCTCCGAGGTCCTCCTGCATTACCGGCGCACCCACGTGGCCCGCGTCCGCGACGAGTTGGCCGCCCTCTTCGCCGCGGAGATCGACGGTGACCGGGAACTGCTGGACGCGCTGACCGCCGTGTGCCTGTGGCCGGCCTGGTCGACCTGGCGGGACGGGATGGACCTGCCGGTAACCGCCGCCCGAACCGCCCTGACCCGCACCGTCGCCGCCCTGCTCACCAGCTGAAACGGACGGTCACCAGCTGAAACGGACGGTCACCGGCTGAGACGGACGGTCACCAGCTGAGACGGACGCTCACCGGCCGGGCTCGGGGCGAGGCAGGGCGTTGCGCAGGCGGACGGCGCTGCAGCCGATCGACGGCCCGGCCCGGGCGGATCAGAGCTGGAGGACTGAGCGGGCGCCCTCGCCGCGGACCATGCGTTCGAACGCCGCCGGCACGTCCGCCAGCCCGATCCGGTCGGTGATCAGGTGATCCAGCGCGAGCCGTCCGACCAACACGTCCGCGGCCAGCGCCGGAACCTCGACGTCGGGGTCCGCCGATCCGTACACGGAGGACCGCAGCGTCCGCGCCGAGGAGAAGATGTCCAGCGCGCTCAGCGCGACCATGTCGTCGGCCGCGCCCATGCCCACGACCGTCACCTGTCCACCGCGGCGGGTCGCCCGCCACGCCGCCCGGATCGTCGACGCGCGCCCGACGCACTCGAACGCGTGGTCGGCGCCGAGGCCCACGGTCCGCGCCCGGACGTCCTTGGACAGGCTCTCCGAGGAGACCACGAAGTCGGTCGCCCCCGCGGCCTCGGCAAGGCCCTTCTTCGCCTCCGAGACGTCGACCGCGATCACCGCCGAGGCGCCCACCGCACGCGCCGCGGCGACGGCCGCCAGGCCCACGCCGCCGAGTCCGATCACGACGACGGACTCGCCCGGCGCCACCCTCGCGGTGTTGCGCACCGCGCCCGTGCCGGTCAGCACGGCGCACCCGAGCAGCGCCGCCAGATCAAAATCAAGGTCCCGGGGTACGCGGATGACGGCGTTCTCCGGCACGACGACCTGATCGGCGAACGCTCCCAGCCCGAGCGCCACGTGCACGGGCGCGCCGTCCATCGTGATCCCGTTCTCCCGGGCCGCGACGCCGGACGAGGTCGCGCAGAGCCACGGCTGCCCGTGGGCGCAGAACCAGCAGTCCCGGCAGGCCGGCTGCCAGTTGAGCACCACGTGGTCGCCGGCCGCCGCCCGCGTGACGTGCTCGCCGGCCTCGACCACCTCCCCGGCCGCCTCGTGGCCGAGCAGGAGCGGGTGCGGCGGCCGTAGCGTCCCGTTCACCATCGACAGGTCGGAGTGGCAGACGCCCGCGGCTCGTACCCGCACCCGAACCTGGCCGGGGCCGATCTCCGGCAGCCGCAACTCGGCCACCGCTGGCGCCTCGCCGGCGGATCGGACGACGACGCCTCGGACGTACGCGGTCACCTCTGGATCGCTTTCACCTGCTGGAACTCGGCGAGCCCGTAGCCGCCCAGCTCACGTCCGATCCCGGACTGCTTGTAGCCGCCGAACGGCGCCACCGGGTTGAACGCGCCGCCGTTGACGTCGACGGCGCCGGTCCTCATCCGCCGGGCCACGCCCAGGGCCCGCTCCGGGGAACCCCACACCCCGCCGGCCAGGCCGTACCGTGAGTTGTTGGCGATCTGGACCGCTTCGTCGTCGGAGGCGACCGGGATGATCGACAGCACCGGTCCGAAGATCTCTTCCTGGGCGAGTTCGCTGTCCGGGTCGACGTCGGCGAAGACGGTCGGCGCGACGAAGTGGCCGGTGCCCGGCACGGGCGCGTCGAGCCCGCCGGCGACGAGCCGGGCGGTCGCCCGCTCGACGAAGCCGCGCACCCGGTCGCGCTGTGCCCGCGAGACGAGCGGCCCGAGCCGGGTCGCCTCGTCGAACGGGTCGCCCACGGTGTACCCCGCCGCGGTCTTGGCGGCGAGCGCCACCGCCTCGTCGTAGTGCGCGCGGTGCACCAGCATCCGGGTCCAGGCCGTGCAGGTCTGTCCGGAGTTGAGGAAGGCGTTGCCCACCCCGACCTTGACGGCCTTGGCCAGGTCCGCGTCCTCGAGGATGATGTTGGCCGACTTGCCGCCGAGCTCCAACGCGACCTTGGCGATCCGGTCGGCGGCCGCGTGCGAGATCGCCCGGCCGGTCGCGGTCGAGCCGGTGAACGACACCATGTCGACGTCGGGATGGCCGGCGATGGCGGCGCCGACCACCGGCCCCACGCCGGTGACGAGGTTGAGCACCCCGGCGGGCACGCCCGCCTCGGCGGCCGCGTCGAAGAGCAGGTAGGCCACCAGCGGCGTCAGTTCGCTCGGCTTGAGCACGACCGTGCAGCCGGCCGCGAGGGCCGCGGCCACCTTGGCGACGATCTGGTGCAGCGGATAGTTCCACGGCGTGATCGCGCCGACCACGCCGACCGGCTCGTGCACGACCAGGGAGTGGCCGATCGTCTCCTGGCGTACCGGAAGGAGCGCGAGGTCCGCGTAGCCCCGCAGGACCTTGAGTGGAAGGCCCGCCTGGACAGCCTTGGCGACCTTGAGCGGCGCGCCCAGCTCGAGCCCCACGGTCTTCGCGATGTCGTCCGCCCGGACGGCGAGCGCCGCGTGCAGCCTGTCGAGGACCGCGCCGCGCTCGGCCATCGGCGTCGCAGCCCAGCCGTCGAAGGCGGCCCTGGCCGCCGCCACCGCCCGGTCGACGTCGCCCGCTGTGCCGGCCGGGACGTGCCCGAGGATCTCCTCGGTGGCCGGGTTTTCGACGGCGATCCTCTCGGCGGACTCGGGCGACTGCCAGGAGTCGCCGATGAACAGCCGGTCACGATCGAAGGTCATGGACATGTCCTCGTTTCGAAGCCGAGCGTCAACGACCCGATCGCCGAGCCGGTGACCGGGTAGCGCCTGAGCGCCGATGCGCGTGGCCGACATCTCGCTCCGGCCCGCATACGCGGCTAGTTTAAGCCGCATGGACTTCTCCCTCAGCGACGAAGAGCGGGCTATCCGCGACACGGCCCGGCAGTTCATCACCCGCGAGGTCATGCCGCTCGAGCAGGAGGCCCTACGGCGCGAGCGCCGGCACGAGCCCGGCCTCGACCATAGCGAGCTACGCGAGCTGCAGCTGAAGGCCAAGAAGTTCGGCTTCTGGGGCCTGTCGACCCCCGAGGAGTACGGCGGGATGGACCTGCCCGCCGTCATGCAGTCGCTGATCTGGACCGAGATCGGCCGCACCTTCGTGCAGTTCCGGTTCGGCGGCGAGGCCGACAACATCCTGTACTACGCCAACGACGCGCAGAAGCAGGAGTACCTGGCGCCCACCATCGAGGGCGAGCGGATCTCCTGCTTCGCGATCACCGAGCCGGGCGCCGGCTCCGACGCCGCGAACATCAAGTTCAGCGCCCGCCGCGACGGCGACGACTGGATTCTCAACGGCGAGAAGACGTTCATCACGAACGGCAACGACGCCGACTTCGCCATCGTCGTCGCGGTCACCGACGCCGAGAAGGGCGTCCGCGGCGGCGGCACCACCGCCTTCCTGGTCGACCGCGCGATGGGCTGGCGCTCCGAGTTCATCCAGACGATGGGCGAGGGCGGCCCGGCGTCGCTCGTCTTCTCCGACGTACGCGTCCCCGCGCGCAACGTCCTCGGCGAGATCGGCCAGGGCTTCGAGCTGGGCATGCAGTGGATCGGCAAGGGTCGCTACCTGATCCCGTCGACCGCGCTGGGCATCGCCGAGCGCGCGCTCGGCATGGCGATCGAGCAGGCGAACGCCCGGGAGACCTTCGGCAAGAAGATCGGCGAGAACCAGGCGATCCAGTGGATGATCGCCGACTCCGAGGTGGAGCTCGAGGCGGCCCGCTGGCTGGTCCTGCGCGCCGCCTGGACGGTCGACCAGGGGTGGGACCCGCGGCACACGTCGTCGATGGCGAAGCTCTACGGCGCCGGGATGATCAACCGGGTGGTGGACCGGGTCATGCAGATCCACGGCGGCATGGGTTACACCCGCGAGCTCCCGATCGAGCGCTGGTACCGGCAGGTGCGCCTGATGCGCATCTACGAGGGCACCGACGAGATGCAGCGGCTGATCATCTCCCGCGACCTCCTCCGCGGCTACACCAAGATCGGAGCACACCTCGCATGACCACCTTGTCGCTGGCCACCGTCCTGGCCGAGGCCGCCCGCAAGTACCCCGACAAGCTCGCGGTGGTGGACAGCGCCACCGGCGCCCGGGTCACCTACGCCGATCTCTGGGCGCGCACCCGCTCCTACGCGGCGGGCCTGCGCGAGCTGGGCGTCGGCCCGGGCGACAGGGTCGCGATCCAGATCCCCAACCTGCTCGACTTCCCGATGGTCTACTACGCCGCGCTCGCGGTCGGCGCCGCCCTCGTGCCGATCCACCTGCTGCTCACCCCCGACGAGGTCGCCTACGTGCTCGCCGACAGCGGCGCCGGCCTGCTGATCGCGCACTCGAGCCAGCTGGCGAACGCCGCCGCCGCAGCGCAGCTGGCCGGCGTGCGGGTCGTCACGGTCGGCCCGTTGCCGCCCGACCTGGCCGCCGCGCCGCCCCGGCTGGAGGACGCCGCGGCCGCCGTGCCGCCGCTGCGCAGCTACGTGAGCCGCGAGGCCGAGGACGTCGCGGTCGTCTTCTACACCAGCGGCACGACCGGCAAGCCGAAGGGCGCCCTGCTCACCCACCTCAACCTGGTGATGAACACGATGGTCAACGTCTTCGACATCCACGATCTGCGGGTCGACGACATCGTGATGGGCTGCCTGCCGCTGTTCCACACCTTCGGCCAGACGGTCGGCATGAACGCCACATTCCGGCTGGGCGCGACGCTGGTGCTGCAGGCCCGGTTCTCCGGCGAGGCGGCGATCGACCTCATGGTGCGCGAGAAGGTGACCATCTTCCACGGCGTTCCGACGATGTACGTCGCGCTGCTGGAGGCCGCGCCCAAGGCCGACCGGCTGCCCGACCTGCGGCTCTGCGTCTCCGGTGGCGCCTCCCTGCCGGTCGCCGTACTGGAGAGATTCGACGAGACCTTCCACGCCAAGGTCTTCGAGGGCTACGGGTTGTCCGAGACCTCGCCGACCGCGACCACCAACCAGCCGGCGTTCGGCACCAAGGCCGGCACGGTCGGCCACCCGATCTGGGGCGTGGAGGTGGAGGTCGCCCGGCCGGAGATCGACGAGCGGATCGAGTTGATGGCGACCGGCGAGCTCGGCGAGATCGTCATCCGCGGCCACAACGTCTTCGCCGGCTACCTCAACAATCCCGAGGCGACCGAGCAGGCGGTGGTCGACGGCTGGTTCCGCACGGGCGACCTGGGCACGAAGGACGAGAGCGGCTTCATCACCATCGTCGACCGCAAGAAGGATCTGGTGATCCGCGGCGGCTACAACGTCTATCCCCGCGAGGTGGAGGAGGCGTTGGCGCGGCACCCGGCCGTCCAGCAGGTGGCGGTGATCGGCGTGCCGGACGCGGTGTTCGGCGAGGAGATCTGCGCGGTCGTCGTGCCGGACCCGGGCGGGGTCACCGCCGAGGAGCTGATCGAGTGGTCGAAGGAGAAGCTCGGCCGGCACAAGTACCCCCGGCAGGTGCGCTTCGTCGAGTCGTTGCCGCTGGGACCGAGCCACAAGGTGCTCAAGCGGGAACTGCGGAAGACCTTCTCAGCCGAGCAGGCTGAGCAGGCCGGGTAGTTCCGCGACGATCGGCCGGTCCGCGGGCAGCCAGTTCACCGTGTCCAGCTCGTCCGCGGCCAGCCAGCGCATCGACGCGTGCTCCAGTGCCCGCGGCGTGTCGCCGTCGAGCAGCGTGACCAGGAAGACCCGGAGGACGGCCCGGCCGTGCGCCAGCGGAACGTCGGGCCCCACCCGGGCGCCGACCTCGACGCGTACGCCGAGCTCCTCGACGCACTCTCGGGCGAGCGCCTGCTGGTCGCTCTCGCCCGGCTCGACCTTGCCGCCGGGGAACTCCCAGCGGCCGGCGACCTCGGGCGGCGCCGACCGCTCGCACGCCAGCACGCGACCATCAGTGATGATCACTGCCGCAACGATGACTCTGAGTGATCGCGGCTGGTTGACACGCTGTTCCGGCGGCATGGCGTTTCAGCTTCCCACAAAAGTTTACCGATCAACTGTGCCCGAGCCGTCCCGATCGTCACGCAAACACGTATATGTGGGCGTGGACATGGTTGACGCCAAAGACAAGACTGTTGGCACCGACCATGACGACACGGCGACAGTTTGGCCACAAGCCGGCAACGACGCCTAGGGGGTGCGGCGATGCGGGCCAGAAGACAGCGGACGAGAGGCACTGACTACCTCAGCGACGCGCTTACTCTGCTGAGTGGGTGGACCCGGGACGGCGTCCAGCTCAAGCGAGAGCTCGCGTGCGACGAGAGTCAGCATGCCGCATTGACAGAACGAATCAAGGTGGCGGCGGACACACTACACATTCGCCCCAGCATTCGGCGTCTCGACGGTCACACTCAGATCCTGCTGGGAGATCGAGACGGCGAGGCGATTACCGACGGTGAAGTCACTTTGGCGGCTCGCATCGAGGATTTCTACCGGACTGTCGTCGGATTCCAGTAGGCGGAGCTCGACGCCGTCAGGTACGAGGTCGAGCTCCGCGGCATGAAGACCAAGCACTAAGCGTCGTAGCGCAGCACGCGGGTGGGCAGCGGAGTCTCGGTCACCGTGCCGTCCGCAGCCCGGGTCAGCTCGTACCCGAGTGGCCCCGGCCGGTCCGCGACGACTTCGACCAGCTCCGTGCCTCGATAGACGAGCCCGGCGCCGTCGTCGGTCGCGTACCCGTCGCCGAGCGTGCCCTCGCCGATCAGCTCGTGCATCTTGGGCCGCCGCTGCACCTCGGCGTCGTAGTGCACGCCGTTGCTGTACGGCAGCCAGCCCAGCCCGCCGGTGAAGCCGCGCAGCTCGAGCCCGTAGCTGTCGGTGCTGCCGCCCCGGTGCCAGCAGATCGAACCGGCCGAGACGCCGCTCATCACGACGCCAGCCTGCCACGCCTCGTGCAGGATCTCGTCGACGCCGTGCACCCGCCAGACCGCGCAGAGGTTGGCCACGCTGCCGCCGTCCACCCAGACGATGTCCTGGCTGAGCAGATGACCGCGGATGTCGACCACGTTGGGCATCGGAAAGAGCTGCAGGTGCGACATGGTGAACTCGGTGCCGGCGAAGGCGGAGTAGAACGCGCCGATCCGGGCCTCTGGGTCGCCGGTGGCCTGGGCCAGCACGCAGATCTTCGGCGCCGCGGTGTTGCCCGCGAGCTCGGCGGCGAACCGGTGGATCGCCCCCGGTCGAAGAGACAGCGGGCCGTACCGGCCGGGCCGGAAGAATGCGCTGGTGGCCAGGATCGTGGGGTTCTCAGCAGTCACCGGATCATCATGGCGCAGGCGTCGGCGGTGTCCAGCACGAGATCGGCCGCGACATCGATCGCGCCGGTCAGGCGCACCGGATCGCCGTGCACGCCGGCGAAGACCTCCTCGACCCGCTGCCGGAAACGCTCCGGAGCTCCCGGCAGCACCGCCGCCGCGGCCACCGCGCCCTTCTCGTTGATCAGCCAGCATCGGGCCGCGCCGTGCAGCGCGAAGGCGCAGACGCCGACCAGCCGGAAGAGGCAGCCGGCGATGTAGGCGCAGTCGCCGCGCGGCACGGCCTTGCGGGCGACCGCGACCAGGAAACCGGTAGTAGAGGCCGAGGTCGGTGTCCGACTCGGGGATGTGGTCGCGCCGGGCCCGGCTACCGCCGAGGATGACCCCGATCACGCCCGGCACGGTGACGAGGCGGTCGGCCAGCTCGGTGAGGCCCTCCTCGCTCAGCGACACCGGCGTGCCTCGATCAGAACGCGCTTGGCGTACGACACGAACATGCCCTTCACCGTGATCTCCTCGTGCAGGGCCCGCAACCGGTCCCGGTATTTCCCGATCGTGAAGTCCGGCACGGTCCAAATCACCTTTCGGAGGAAATGGGCGATGGCGGCGATGTCGTAGAACTCGGCGCGCAGGCTCTCCGCGCGTACCCGCAGGACCTCGAAGCCGGCGGCCTCCGCGGCCGCGGCGATCTGCTCGGGGTGTTGCCGCGTCGGCGGCGGGAGCAGGCCCATCATCGCCTCGGAAAGCTCCCGGTTGCTGCCGGCGCCGATCTGCTGGGACAGGAAGACGCCACCCGGCCCTAACACCCGCGCCGTCTCGTCCCACCAGGTGCGCACCGGGTGCCGGCTCACCACCAGATCGAACGCGCCGTCGCGGAACGGCAGCTCGGGCGCGTCCGCCGCGGCCACCACGACGCCGCCGTAGGGCCGCAGGGTGCGCGCGGCCACCGCGACGTTGGGCGGCCAGCACTCGACGGCGGCCAGCAGCCGGGGCCGGCGAGCGGCGACCGAGGCGGCGTACGCAAACACTTCGCCGCCGCCGGTCTGCACATCCAAAGCTGCGTCCGCCGAGGCCAGCCGCTCGGCGACGAGCCGGGCATAGCCCCAGGACGGCCGTTGCTCGGTGGCCCGGCCCTCGAACCAGGAGAAATCCCATCCCTCGAGCGGCACGGCCCGCGCCTCATCGAGCAGGACGTCGCATGCGTTCACCGGAGCAGTCTGGCCCGCACGCCGGGCGCACACATGCGATTTCCCGCTCAGCACGCCCCGGCGCCGGTGGACAGCACCGCCAGGTCCGAGTCCTGCACGCTGACCGAGCCGCCGAGCTCGATCGCGTTCTCCTCGTCGCGCCGGCGGTCCTCGGGCCGGCACGCCGTGTTGTGGCCGAGCGGATCGCAGAGGTCGAGCCCCTCACCGCAGTGCCGCCGCCAACGGTCCGGCGCCGGGGCGGGATCCGGCGCGTAACGGCCGCCGAACGCGACGATCTCGGGTTGCGGCTGCCGGGTGACGACGGTGTCGAGCAGGCGCCGGGAGGTCGGCCGCCCGCCGGTGAGGGTGACCAGGTAGCGCAGCGTCTGCTCACCGGCGATGCCGGGCGTCTGGACCTGCTGGGCGCCGTGCGGCAGCGACGGATCGCGCACCATCCGCGTCTCGAACGGGATCTCCCGGGTCTGCACCTCGGTCCGGGTGGTGACCAACGGTCCGGAGGGCGCCGCGGCGGCCGGGACGGCCGCCGCCTTCACCTGCGCCGGAGCGGCCCAGCCGCGCGCGGCCGGGCGGTGCGGCCTCCGGGTCGCGGTCCGGTCAGCCTCCTCAGACGTACGCGACCTGGCCGCGTCCGCCCCGAACTGGGCCTTGGCGGCCGGCGCGGGCGGGTCGAGCCGTTCCGAGTCGAGCTGGCCGGCCGGCGCCGCGTCGGCGCCCCGGCCAACCGCGGTCGCCACGGGCGGGCGGCTCTTCTCTCTGGTCAAGGCCACCATGCCGGCCGCGCTGCCGCCGATCGCGATTAGCAGCAGGCTGGTGCCGGCCGCCATCCGCACACCGAACGGCAACCGGGCCCACCAAGACTTTCGTGGCATTTCGAGCAGTTGCCGCAATGAGTCACTAGTTGTCTGGTTTTGCACCAAAACATTGTGCAGTCCGACGCCCTCCGCGCAAGCACCCCGCGGCCGCCCCGAATGGTTGACGGCGCGAGTTACGGACGGACATCGGACAGTGCGGCGGGCCGCCTCGAACGGCGACCCGCCCCGCTGTTTCCCGGGCTCTGGGGGTCAGGCCGCGGCGCGCAGCGGCGCCAGGGCCGAGCTCCACGCGACGACCTGGTCGAGCACGACGTTCAGGGACTGTTCGTGCCGCTCGCTCGGCAGGAACTTGGTCCAGTTCTCGAAGTCGGTCACCAGCGAGAGCGCAACCTGTGCGCGTACGTCCGCGAGCTGGAGCTCCCCGGCGATGAGCCGGAGGTGCTCGACCGCGCGGGTGCCGCCCGCCGCGCCGTAGCTGACGAAGCCGACCGCCTTGTTGTTCCACTCGTTGTAGAGGAAGTCGATCGCGTTCTTGAGCGCGCCCGAGGTGGAGTGGTTGTACTCCGGGGTGACGATGATGTATCCGTCGAACGATGCGATCTTGTTGGCCCACTCGATCGTGTGCGGCTGGCTGTACTGACCCATCGCCGGCGGGGTGGCCTCGTCCAGGTGCGGCAGGTTGTAGTCGAGCAGGTCGACAAGCTCGTACTCCGCGTCCGGCCGCTTGGCAGCGACGTCCAGAACCCAGTTGGCGACGGTCTCGCCCTTACGGCCGGGCCGCGTGCTGCCCAGGATGATGCCGATCTTGGTCATAGGGTGGCTCCGCTCAGTTGCCAGTGCATATGTTGCTTCGTCAAGCAAATGATGGTTCGTCGAGGTCGTAGGATCAATGTCATGTCCGCCACACCCCCCTCGCCACCGGTTCGGCCGGCCGGCCTGACTCCGCTGACCCCGGAGGAGGAGTCGGTCATGCGGGCGTTGGGCCGGCTGATGCTGGTGATGCCGCGGGCGCTGAACACGGATCTCGAACGCGAGCAGCGCATGTCGGCCAGCGAGTACAGCGTCCTGCGTAACCTATCCGAGTCACGCTGCGGACGGATGCGGATGAGCGAATTGGCGCAGGCCTGCGACATGTCGCTGAGCGGCATAACGAGGCTGGCCGCCAAGCTCGAGTCGCTCGGCTACGTCAAGCGCATCCGATGCGAGAACGACGCCCGCGGATCCAACGCGGTGCTCACCGAGAAGGGCCTGGCCCGACTCCAGAAAGCCTGGCCGACGCACCTGGCCAGCGTCCGGCGACACATCTTCGACAACCTCGGCGACCTCGACCTGGCCAAGCTCGCCGCCGCCTTCAACGCGATCGCGAGCGGCGCCTGAGCCCTCCCGGCAGAGTCGGCTCCGTCTTCCGCGGCACGGTCGGCTCGGTCTTCCGCGGCACGGTTGGCCCCGTTGACATATTCCGTTGTGGGTATACGATCGCTCACATGGCACGAGCGGCAACGACGACGGACGCGTTCAACGCGGTGGCCGAGCCCCGGCGGCGGCAGATCCTCGATCTGCTGGCCCAGGGCGAGCGGCCGGTCAACGACCTGGTCGAGATGCTCGGCCTAGCCCAGCCCCAGGTCTCCAAGCACCTGCGCGTGCTGCGCGAGGTCGACCTGGTGCACGTGCGCGACGAGGGGAGACAGCGGATGTATCGGCTGAATGCCGAGCCGCTGCGGTCCATCCACGATTGGCTGAGCAAGTACGAGCATGCCTGGGCCGCTCGGTTCGACGCGATGGACACCGTTCTGGCAGAGCTCAAAGAGGAGGAAGACGATGACAACGACTAGCGGTACGGCCAAAGTGACGCTCCCAGCCGACAACCAGATCCTGATCACCCGAGAGTTCGACGCTCCCCGCAGGCTGGTGTGGCGGGCCGTCACCGAGCCCGAGCTCATCAAGCGCTGGTGGGCCGGCGACCGCGGCACGGTCACCAGCGCCGAGGTCGACCTGCGAGTCGGCGGCCGTTGGCGCTACGTGATGACCGCCAACGCCGGCTTCGAGGTGGCGTTCCACGGCGAATACCGGGAGATCACGGCCCCCGAGCGGCTGGTCAACACGGAGGCCTTCGAGGGCATCCCCGACCCCGACGAGAATGCGGCGCTCTGCACGGCCACCCTGACCGAGAAGGACGGACGCACCTACTTCGAGGTCCTCGTCGAGCACCGCAATCAGGCCGGCCGGGACGCCCACATCAACTCCGGCATGGAGGCCGGCATGCAGGAGTCCTACGACAAGCTGGAAAAAGTCGCGGCATCGCTCGCCTGAGCGAGCACCCACCGGGTCACTCGGACAGGCCGTAAGCCTGTAGCGCGGCGTCGAGCATGCGCTCCTGGTCGGCTGCCGGGTAGGACGCGGGGTCGGCCGCGGCGAAAATGGCGGCGCCCTCGGCCATCGCGATCAGCGCGAGGGCGATGGCGCCCACCCTTGCGGCCGGCCAGCCGGGAGCGGCGGCCGCGACCAGCCGCTCGACCCTCGCCCGCCACGAGCGGTTGTTGCGGCGGTGCATCTCGATCAGTTCGGGGTCGGTCACGGCCGCGGCCAGGAAACCCGTCCACACGACGCTCTCGTGTGCCGTCTCCGGGTCGGTGGCCAAGCCTTGGTGCAGCACGGCGCGCAGTGCTGCCCGGGGCGAGTCCGCGCCGGCCTCCAGCGCCTCGACCCGGGCCCGGGTCTTGTCGTGCAGCAACTGCCGGGCATGGGCGAGCAGCGCCCGCCGGTCGGGGAACCGGTGCATGACCAGGCCCGTGGTGCACCCCGCGGCGGCCGCCACGGCACGCACGGTCAGGCGCTGAAGTCCCTGCTCCGCCAGCACGTCCCAGACCGCGCGGGACAGCGCCTCGCCCTGCGCCGGGCGGTCCGCGGCACGTGACACGGGTCGCGCTCCCTTCGTCGTAACAGATGTTACCGTAACATCCGTTACGACTTCGGACCACGGAGGAAAGCCATGGCCTGGACCATCGAGAAACGCGCCTGGGACGACCCGGCCGGCGTGACCCTGCGCGGGGCGCAACGGACCGAGCTGGATCTGCGTTACGGCACCTCCGACCACGAGCCGGGCACCCCACCGTCGGCTTCGGACATCGACCTCTTCCTGGTCGCCGTCGACGACGCCGGCGATGCCCTCGGCTGCGCCGCCCTCCGCCGGCTGGACGCCGCGAGTGCCGAAATCAAACGGATGTACGTCGTCCCCGCGAGCCGTGGCTCCGGCGTGGCGATCGCCCTGCTGCGCGCTGTGGAGTCCGCCGCGCTCGACCGCGGATGGCCGACGCTGCGACTTGAAACGGGCCCGGCCCAGCCCGACGCGATCCACTTCTACGAACGCGAGGGATACGAGCGGATCCCGCTCTTCGGCCCGTACGCCGGTTCGGACCTCTCCGTCTGCTACGAGCGAACCCTGACCGGGCCATCCCCACTCCGGCCAGCCACGAACCGACCCTGACCCGTCGATCGACACGCCTACCCGAAGCCCCAGCCCGCAGCGGCACCCACCCGAAGCCCCGGCCCGCAGCGGCACCCACCCGAAGCCCCAACCCGCAACTGGGCTCGACCGAAGGCCCAGCCCGCGGCGGCGACCGACCGGGCGAGGTCAGCCGTCGACGTCGGTGCGGGAGGCTCGGGCTGCGTCGATGCGCTCGCGGGCGCCGTCGAGCCAGCGTTGGCATACGTCGGCCAGCTTTTCGCCGCGCTCCCAGAGCGACAGCGACTCCTCGAGCGAGCTGCCGCCCTGCTCCAACCGCTCGACGACGGCCGCCAGCTCGGTGCGGGCCTGCTCATAGCTGAGTTTCTCGTCGCTCATTCGCTCTCCCGGACCGCTGCTCGCAGCTCGCCCTCGGCGAGCCGCACTCGGATAAGGTCGTCGGCCTTCACCTCGCCGGCAGCCCGCACGACGTGGCCGTCGTCGCGCTGCACGATCGCGTAGCCGCGCTGCAACGTCGCGGCGGGCGACAGGGCGCGCAGGCGGGCGACCGTGTGGCGCAGGTCGTCGTCGGCCCGGCGCAGCCGGTGGTCGAGGCTGCGCACCGCCCGCTCGCGCAGCGCGGTGACGTCGGCCGCGCGCTGGTCGACCAGCAGCTCGGGCCGCGACAGCGACGGCCGGGAGCGCCACGCCTCGATGCGGTGCTCCTCGCGGTCGATCAGCGTGCGCACCGCACGGTCGACGCGGCGCCGGGCCGACTCGATGAGCTGCAGTTCCTCGGCAAGATCGGGCACGATGCGCTTGGCCGCGTCGGTCGGCGTGGACGCGCGCAGGTCGGCGACGTAGTCGATCAGCGGCGCGTCGGTCTCGTGGCCGATCGCGCTGACCACCGGGGTGCGAGCGGCGAACACCGCGCGGCAGAGCGCCTCGTCGGAGAACGGCAGCAGGTCCTCGACGCTCCCGCCGCCGCGGGCGATCACGATGAGATCGATCGTGTCGTCGTTGTCGAGCACCTTGAGCGCGTCGATGATCTGTGGGACCGCGGTCGGGCCCTGGACCGGCACGTTGAGCACCCGGAAATCGACGGCGGGCCAGCGCCGCCTGGTATTCATCAGCACGTCGCGCTCGGCGGCGCTGGCCCGGCCGGTGATCAGGCCGATCCTGCGGGGCAGGAAGGGCAGGCGGCGCTTGCGCTCGCGCGCGAAGAGGCCCTCGGCGGCGAGCAGGCGTTTCAGCTTTTCCAGCCGGGCGAGCAGCTCGCCGAGGCCCACCTGGCGGATCTCGTCGGCGCGCAGGCTGAGCGTGCCCCTGCTGGGATAGAACTCCGGCTTGGCGTGCAGCGTGACCCGGGCGCCCTCGGCGAGCTCGGGCGCTCCCGCGTCGAGCACGTCGCGATGCGCGGTCACGGTGAGGCTGAGATCGGCCGACGGGTCGCGCAGGGTCAGGAACACCACGCTCGAGCCCGGCCGCCGGCTGATCTGGGCGACCTGGCCGTCGACCCAGACCCACCCCAGCTTGGCGATCCAGGCGCCGACCTTTTGACTCACGACGCGGACGGGCCACGGGTCGTCGGCGGTGCTTTTCGGCGCGCCTGAGGGCGGCGCTGACGCGGACGGCTCGGGCTCACTCACCCGGCCAGACTACGGAAGCCCTCCGACATTCTCGTCGTCCGCCGCCCGGTCGTGGCTCCCGTCAGATCCGGCCCGCTCCTCGGCGTGCGTCGACCGCCGACCCGACGCTGCGACCCCGGCGCCCGACGCAGGAGAGCCGATCACCGGATCCCCGGACAGCACAGCGGCCGCGGAGGACACGGCAGCCCCAGACGAAGCGGCGGACGCGGACGCAACTGCCGTCTCAGACGACACGCCGGCCCCAGAAGAAGTAGATGACACGCCAGCCCCAGACGACACGCCGGCCCCAGACGAAGCGGCCCCAGACGACACGCCGGCGACGGGCGGAGCGGGGCGCACGGCAGTCGCTCGGGCGGGCGCCTCGCGACGCGGCAGCGCCAGCGTGACCGCGGCCAGCGGGATCAGCCCGGCCAGGCACCAGAAGAGCAGGTCGGCGCCGGCGTGGCCCGCGGAGAAATGCCTGCTCCGCCCTCCGTTCCAGGCCACCATAGTGAACGGATATCCGTGCCGGACCGCCAAGCCGCGCATGCAGCAGACGGTCGAGGTGCGCGGCAGGGCGGCCACGACCAGGGCGAGCACCGCGAGGGCGGCCGTCACGGCGTACCCGGTGGGTCTCGGTGTCTTGGGTAGCCGGCCGATCGCGAGCAGGAGCAGGCCGCCGGCCGACAGGATCGTGTGGAAGATCAGGTAAGGGCGCGGGCCGAGGCCCATGCTCAGATCGAGCGCTCCGATCGCGATGCAGGCCCAGCCGACGAAGAGTCGGACGCCGTTCGCCGACGAGGCCCAGAGATTGTCGGAACCGGCGTCGCGCATGGCCCGAGTATCCCGGCAAAACCCCGCTCTTCAGGTCGAATCGGAAGTCTTATGACCGACGGCGTCGAATCAGCACGGCGATCACCACGACGATCAGACCCGCGTACGCGAAGACCAACAGGTTCCCGGCCAGCGACACGAGGTCGACGTGCCAGTTCGCGCCCTGCGCGAGCCGCTGCGCGGTGTCCGGATCGTCGGCGATCGCGGCCCGCTGCACCCAGTGGAACGGCCAGCCGCGGTCGACGATGTAGGCATAGCTGCAGCACGCCTCCGCACGCTGGGCGAACACGCCGGCCGCGGATCCGCCCAGCGCCGTGACAGTCATCGCCGCCGCGGTGGCGAGGCGCGGCAGCCGGATCCGGTGCGGCATGAGCAGGACGAGGCCGCCGGCCGCGAGGACGCAGCCGACGGCCGTGTCGAGAACGGCGCTCGGGCCGCTCAAGTTGAGCAGAATCCAGGTGAGCCCGGCCACCAGGCTGGCCGCGCCCAGCAGCCACCGGAGCAGCCTAAGGACAGGCGCCCACCACGACTCGAGGGGCCGGAGTTTCGTGGTTTCGCCGCCGCGGGCCTCGTCCGTCATCGGACGAGTATGGCCGCCCACGGGGACGTTCGATGAACCGCTATGCCTCGGCTGCCAGCGCCGGGGCGGTGAGCAGGGACTCTTCACCCGGGCGCGCGGTCAGCACGCGCGGGCCCTCCGCGGTCACCGCAACCGTGTGCTCCCAGTGCGCGGCCCGCGAGCCGTCGAGCGAGGCCAGCACGAAGCCGTCCGCGCCCGGCCGCCAGCCCGGGGCGCCGAGCACGAACATCGGCTCGATCGCGAAGACCAGCCCGGGACGCAGCCGCATGCCACGGCCGGGCCGGCCACGGCCCAGGACCATCGGGTCTTCGTGCAGGTCGCGGCCGATGCCGTGACCGCCGACGTAGTGCCCGTCATGCTCGGCGATCACGCCAAGGCGGTGCCGCTCGGCCACGGCGCCGATCGCGTACGAGACGTCGCCGAGCCGCCCACCGGGGCGTAGCGCCGCGATGCCGCGCCAGAGGGCCTCGTACGTCGCGTCGATCAGTTCCACCGAGCGCTCGTCCGCGGCCTCCCGCCCGCCGGCCACCCAGGTGCAGGCGGCGTCGGAGTGGTAGCCCTCGTAGAGCACGCCGCAGTCCACGCTGACCAGGTCGCCCCGGCGCAGCCGCCGCGCCTTGGACGGGACGCCGTGCACGATCTCATCGTTGACCGAGATGCAGGTCGCCGCGGGAAAGCCGTACAGACCGAGGAAGCCCGGCTTGCCGCCGCGCGCGGCGATCTCGCCGACGGCGACCGCGTCGAGGTCGGCGGTGGTCATGCCGGGCTGGACCGCCTCGCGCAGGGCCTCGTGCACCGCGGCCAGAATCTCGCCGGCGCGGGCCATCAGCTCGATCTCCTGAGGTGTTTTCTGCACCACCATTGTCATGCCCCTTTTGTCAGGTCGGGGCCGGTGGCGGTGCGCGCTGCCGGCGGCCTCCATTCTGCCATTGCGGGGTGACGTGACGCACCCGGGCGGTGCTGGTCAGGCCGGACGGCGGGACGCGAGCGGCACGTACGATGGCCGGGTGACCGAGACTCGTAAGCGTGTGTTGCTCGCCAAGCCGCGCGGCTACTGCGCGGGCGTCGACCGGGCCGTGCAGACCGTCGAGGAAGCGCTGAAGCTGTACGGCGCCCCGGTCTACGTGCGCAAGCAGATCGTGCACAACAAGCACGTGGTCACCACGCTGGAAGGGCTCGGCGCCGTCTTCGTGGAGGAGAACGAGGAGGTCCCCGAGGGAGCGACCGTCGTCTTCTCCGCCCACGGGGTGGCGCCCGAGGTGCACGAGCAGGCCAGGGCGCGCAACCTCAAGGCGATCGACGCGACCTGCCCGCTGGTGACGAAGGTGCACCACGAGGCCAGGCGGTTCGCGGCCGACGACTACGACATCCTGCTCATCGGGCACGAGGGGCACGAAGAGGTGGTCGGCACCGCGGGCGAGGCGCCGGCGCACATTCAGCTGGTCGACGGGCCCGACGGGGTGGACAAGGTCGTCGTGCGCGACCCGGCCAAGGTGGTGTGGCTGTCGCAGACCACGCTGTCGGTGGACGAGACGATGGAGACTGTCGCCCGGCTCAAGACCAGGCTGCCGTTGCTGCAGTCCCCGCCGAGCGACGACATCTGCTACGCCACGCAGAACAGGCAGCACGTCGTCAAGGAGATCGCGCCGGACTGCGACGTCGTGATCGTGGTCGGCTCGACGAACTCGTCGAATTCGGTGCGCCTGGTGGAGGTGGCTCTCGAGGCCGGCGCGCGGGCCGGCCACCTGGTCGATTACGCCTCGGAGATCCAGGAGGTGTGGCTTGAGGGCGCGACCACCGTCGGCGTCACCTCGGGCGCGAGCGTGCCGGAAGACCTCGTCATGGAGGTGCTCGCCCACCTGGCCGAGCGCGGCTTCGGCGAGGTCACCGAGTTCACGACGGCCGAGGAGCGGCTCACCTTCTCTCTGCCCCAGGAGCTGCGCCGGGACATGAAGGCCGCGGCCACTAGCTGAGCCCGTCGACCAGCTCGGGGGCCTGCGGCTGACGCAGGGCCACCTCGACCTGTGGCGGCACGGGCAGCTCGTGGTCGGAGACGCCCATCTCGGCGAGCTTGCGGGCGCTGACCAGCACGCGCGACTCGAGCGAGCCGACCGCCTTGTTGTACGCCGTCACCGCGCCGGCCAGCGACGTGCCGAGCTTGCCCACGTGGT
>Ga0307508_10000419_pt1 | contig 50420 bp, 48 predicted proteins | sample 9_EM_MG_FD_203089 | JGI IMG/M metagenome (GOLD analysis project Ga0307508, IMG submission 203089) | Populus trichocarpa ectomycorrhiza microbial communities from riparian zone in the Pacific Northwest, United States - 9_EM | ecosystem: Host-associated > Plants > Roots > Unclassified | place... | reverse complement strand
CCATCTCCGAGGTCAGCCAGGGCGCCAACCAGACCGGCGCCGTATCGAGCCAGCTCCTGTCATCGGCCAAGCAGCTGTCGGACTCGACCGCCACCCTGCAGAGCGAGATCGACGGGTTTCTCAAATCGATCGCGGCGGCGGCCTAGCGCGTGATGGGATTAGAATGAGTTGTCGCGGCCACGGAGGTGTGCTCCCTCGCCCCGTTCTTACGGGGCCGAGACGAGCAAACCTCGCTCTGAGAGGGTTGGGGTGAGGGGCTTTTTCCGCGAATTCAGCTCGCGGAGAGTCCCCCTCACCCGAAATTCGCTTTTGCGAATTTCGACCTCTCCCCGCAAGCGGGGCGAGGTGGAGCAAGCGGCGCATCCCGATTCAATCAAAAGCCATCCTGCTCTAGCGCAACGTTCGGCGAAGGCCTCTCAGCCGCGCGCCAGCGCCTGCAGACCCTTGAAGGTCAGCCGCTTCGGATCCGTCACGCCGGCAAGATAAAACCTGCGGATGAAGGCCGCAGCCGTGTCGCGGTCACAGCCGGTCAGCGCAACCACGGCGTCGACCGCAATTCTCTGGGCGTCCATGGGACATCTCCTGATGAGCACCCGGCAGCCCGAGCTTCGGAGACGCCGATTAATTCGGCGTTAAGTTTCCCGGCAATTTCCCCGATTCGCAGCGACGCGCGAATACGCGAAACGACGCATGGCGATGTTCGAACCAGCGCCGACCCGACACAATCCGACCATGAGATTGCCACAAAGTGACGCGGCAGGTCCGAGGCAAACCGACTCAAAAATTGTCGGCGAGAATTTGCGCCCTCGCCTCCGAGATCGGCGTCCGGACGATGCGCCGCTCGAGCTCCTGAACATGCGCTGCCGGCTCGACGAACTTGACGGCAAATCCTTCCAGGAAGACGCGCACGACGCGGCCGACATAGGCGCCTACCGCGAGCGGCGTGCCGATCGACGGCTGAAGCTCCGACGAGATGGCGACCCCCGACAGCGATACGTCGATGATGAAGCAGGACATGATCGTGCCGTCCGCAAGCGTCAGCGTGGTATGCGCTGCGCTGGGGATGAAGCGCACATCCTTGCGGACGTCCCGAACGCTCGCGTCCTTCTGCTTCTTTTCCAGCCACACCAGCTTGTCGGCTAATCGCACCCGCATCGAGCGGGACATCTCGAGTTCGACCAGGAAGCTGCCGACAACCGTGTCGCTGATATGCCCTTCGAATTTCCCGAACTCGCGGAAGTAGGATGTCAGGCGATCGCCGACTTTGCCGACCACCGGCACGTCGACCATCATCCGGAACGGCGACACCCGCGTGGTTCGGCAGGCGAAGGTGCGCAAGCGCCCTTGCGGGTCGTACCAGTTCGGCAGCGTGTAGGTTCCCTCTGCCTCGACCCTGACCGCCCGCTGCCTGAGGAACGTCTCCACGGAGAAGACGCGCCGCGCCCGGCTCCTTTCCGGGACAGCTGACTGATCGGGATTCGCCGGTTGGCGGCCAAGGCCGTTTGTCGCGGGAGCGATCGTCCGCGGCGTGTCAGGCGCGACCGATCCATTCCCGCCGGCGGCGGCGCCGTATGTTTCGGACGACAAAGCGGGGGTCTTCATCCCCGCAAAATTACGCCCTACATCCTAAGAAATGATGAAAAGCAGCGTTAGAATCCGCCGTTGCGATGCTAGTCTCCACCCGTTGCCAATTCCTTAAGATTCAACTCCGCGGAAATACTGGTTTGGCGTTCAGCGCCAGCGTGCCGGCGATCCACGCCGACCGGCGCAGCCGTCACGAATACTGCATCACACCGTCATCGATCTTGCCGAACCGCAGCGAAACGATGTCGAGCGCGTAGTTCTGGTACAGCCGCCACGGCCGCTTCGAGCCCTGCTTGGGCATCTTCGCGATTCCGCGCTGCACATAGCCGGAAGAGAAGTCCAGCGACGGCATTTCCGTGATCGAGGGATCGGCGTTGTGCGGCATGCATTGCCGGTAGCCATGCCGGTCCATGTAGTTGATGAGACGGCAGACATATTCGCAGGTCAGGTCGCATTTCAGCGTCCATGACGCATTGGTGTAACCGAAGGCGGATGCGAGGTTCGGCACGTCGGAGTACATCATGCCCTTGTAGTTCAGAGTTCTGGCGAAATCGACCTTGCGGCCGTCGACCGCGACCTCCATGCCGCCCATCACCTGCAGCACGAGACCGGTCGCGGTCACGATGATGTCGGCTTCAAGCTCGCTGCCGTCCTTGAGCCTGATGCCGTTTGTGGTGAACGTGTCGATCTCTGCGGTCGCGACGGAGGCACGGTGGTCCTTGATGGCGTTGAACAGGTCACCGTCGGGGACCAGGCAAAGCCGCTGGTCCCACGGGTTGTAGCGCGGCGTGAAATGGGTCGCGATGTCGTAGTCGGGCCCGAGCGCCATTTTCACCCCGCCGAGGATCAGTTCCTTGACCCGCGCCGGTTTGCGCCTGGAGAGCTGGAAGAAATACATCCCCCACAGCACGTTGCGCCAGCGGATCAGATGATAGGCGAGGCGCGACGGCAGATTGCGCCGCAGCTTGTTGGCGAGCGGATCCTGCGCCGGGCGCGAGACGACGTAGGTCGGCGAGCGCTGCAGCATGGTGACGTGGCCGGCGGTTCTCGCCATCTCCGGCACCAGGGTGACCGCTGTCGCGCCCGAGCCGATCACCACCACGCGCTTTCCGGCATAGTCGAGGTCTGCGGGCCATTTCTGCGGATGCACGATGCGCCCCGCGAAATTCTCGCGGCCGGAAAATTCCGGCGTATAGCCGTCCTCGTATTTGTAATAGCCCGAGCACATGAACAGGAAATTGCAGGTGAGGCTGACGGTCTCGGTCGCGCCCTCGCCCACGTTGCGCTCGGCTTCCACCGTCCAGCGCGCGTCCTTGGTCGACCACGAGGCGCGTCTGACGCGGTGGTTGAAGCGGATCTTGCGGTCGATGCCGTTCTCGGCCGCGGTCTCGCGGACATAGTTCAGGATTTGCGGCCCATCCGCGATCGCCTTTGCTTCAAGCCACGGCTTGAACGAATAGCCGAGCGTGAACATGTCCGAGTCGGAGCGCACGCCGGGATAGCGGAACAGGTCCCAGGTGCCGCCGATGCAGTCGCGGCCCTCCAGGATGGCGAAGCTCTTGCCCGGGCATTTCTGCTGCAGATGATAGCCCGCGCCGATGCCCGACAGCCCGGCGCCCACGATCAGCACGTCGAAATGGTCTTGTGGCATGAATATCTCCCCCGCTGATCCTGCGTCTGATGGCTGTCAAATTAGCCAGCAAGCCGGGCCGAAATGCAACTGACAAACCAAAGCCCTGGGCCAGGCTGTTGATCTAGGCATCGTCATTCCGGGGCGCGAGCCCTTGGCCGAGAACCAGGAATCTGGAGATTGCTGCGCGCCCCGTTAGGCCCCTCAGAAACATGGTTAACAGTTTCTTAACGAAACTCGTCGAGGCTTTGGCCCGCCATCGCGCCATTCCGCGGCAAGCCGGGACTGGTTGCCAACCCGTGCCGATGCCGCAGAAAGAGATCAGCAGATGAGTCTGGCCAAGCAGCCGATTTTCAGCGCCGCCGAACCAAAGGCCTCCCCCATCCAGCTCCTGTTCGCGCAGGCGCAGGTAGCGCATGGCAACGGGAATATTGCCGAGGCTCAGGCCGGATACAAGAAGGTCCTGAAAAAGCGGCCGAACCATTTCGAAGCCTGGCACATGCTGGGTCTGTGCGAACTCAACGTCCGTGACCACGAGGCCGCGGTGCGCGCGCTGAAGCGAGCGCTGCTGCTGGACCAGCAATCTGCCGTGGTTCATTCCGATCTCGGCATCGCGCTCAAGGCGCTGCAGAAATATGACGACGCGCTGGCCTGCTTCGACCGCGCCATCGCCCTGCAGCCGGACTTCGCCGACGCGCACTACAACCGGGGCAATTTGTTGAGCGCGCTCGGCCGTTTCACCGCGGCAGTCGCAGCTTTCGAGGCGGCGATCGCGATCAATCCGCAACATCTGCACGCATGGAAAAGCCGGGGCAATGCGCTGCACGGGCTTGCCCGGTTTGCCGATGCGGTCGCAAGCCTCGATCAGGCGCTCGCAATCGCTCCCGGTGATGCCGGTGCCTGGACCAACCGCGGCGAAATACTGCGCCTGTTGGGACGGCTCGATGACGCGCTGGCGAGCACCGAGCGGGCGGTGTCGATCAATCCGGACATCCCCGAAACGTGGCTGGTGCGCTCCAGCATTCTCTTGATGAAAGGACGGGTGAGCGACGCGCAGGCCAACTGCCAGCGCGCGCTTGCGCTCAAGCCGGACTACGCCAGGGCGCTGACCGTGCTCGGCCAGTGTCATTTGCAGCAATCCAATGCGGAAGCCGCAATTGCCTGCTTCGATCGCGCGCTCGCCATCAAGCCGGATGACGAGACCACCCTGACCAGCCGGATCTTCGCCCTGGATTTCAGCGAGGCCGGCGACTTCACCATGCATCAGGCGGCGCGCGCGGAGTGGTGGCGTCGGATCAGCGCCAAGATCCCGCACCAGCGCCCGGCGCAATACGACAACGATCGCGATCCGAAAAGACGCCTGGTCCTGGGCTACGTCTCCGCCGAGTTCCGCGACCGCTCCGCCGCGTTCTCATTCCGGCCGGTGCTGCAGAACCACGACAGGACGCGGTTCGAAGTCATCTGCTATTCCGGCACGCCGACCGAGGATGCCGTCACCGCCTCCTTCCGACAAACAGCCGACCGCTGGCGAGACGTGTCGCAATGGTCCGACGATCAGCTGGTGGACTGCATCCGGGCCGACAAGGTCGATATCCTGATCGACCTCTCCGGACATACCGACGGCAATCGCCTGCGCGCGTTTGCCCGCAAGCCCGCGCCAGTCCAGGTGACCGCGTGGGGCCATCCGACCGGCACCGGCCTGCCGGCGATGGATTACCTGCTCTCCGATCCCGTGCTGCTTCCCGCCGGGGTTCGTCATCTCTTCGCGGAGCGGGTCTGCGATCTCCCGTGCGCGATCATCATCGAGCCGCCACCGGCCGCGTTGCGCTGCAAAGAGCCGCCCGTGGCATCGAACGGATATGTGACGTATGGTGTCTTCAGCCGCGTGAGCAGGTTCTCCAATGCCGCGATCAGTGTCTGGGCGCGGATTCTGCGCTCCGACGCCACGGCACGATTGCTGATCAAGGACCACCTGATCAACGATCCCTCGGTCCAAGAGAGGCTGCTGCAAAACTTCGCAGCGCACGGAATAGCGCCTGATAGAATCGAGCTGATGGGGTCGACCTCCCGCGAGGACCATCTCGCGGCCTACCAGCGCGTCGATATTTGCCTCGATCCGCTGCCGCATGGCGGCGGCGTCTCGGTCTGGGAACCCCTGCACATGGGGGTGCCGATCGTGACCAGGCTCGGCAACGGCATGGCCAGCCGAGCGGGCGGCGCCATTCTGTCGGCGATCGGGATGACCGACTGGATCGCCAGTGACGACGATCAATATTTGGAGATCGCGCTGCGATCGAATCCGGACCGGCTCAGGACGATCCGTCACGCGCTTCCCGATCTCATCGACCGGCGCTGCAGTCCGGCCGCCTATACGCGCGCCGTCGAGGCGGCGTACCGGACCATGTGGCAGACCTATTGCGCCTGACACCGAGGCAAGTATCCCGGTTCTGATGGCCGGGCATTGCCGTCCGATCGACGGCGGCCGCTGATGTTGAATTTGATTGCATTTCAATCTTGCACTACCATAAGTAAGTCTCCGCAGAGAGCCTGCGAACTTCGGCTCGTGTGATGGCGAACAATTGGGGGATTGAATGAGTAACGCCTCCGACCCTCGTAGTCCCGAGACACCGCAACAGGCGGTTATCAATCCGGCATCGAAAGCGACGATCAACCGCATGGGATTGTGTTCCCTGATCTTTGCGACCCTGTTTTTCTACCTCCTCGTCACCACATGGCCCGTGCTTGAACCAGGCGGGAAGTCATTCAAGGCCATCAACATATTCGGCTTCTGGTGTTCCTGGGCGCCGGATCGGCAGATGATGTTTACCGTCGTCATGGCAGGCGCGGTTGGCAGCCTGACACATACCTTGACCTCCTTCGGCGACTATGTCGGCAACAGGGAGCTCAGTACGAATTGGATCTGGTTTCTGGTCTTGCGCATCCCGATCGGAATTGCGCTTGCGCTGTTGTTCTACTTCATCATCCGAGGCGGCCTGCTGGTTCCGACAATGCAGGTTGAACATGACTCAGTCACCAGAGAGGCAACGCTGCTGATAAATCCCTACAGCATTGCCGGCTTCGCCGCTTTGGCCGGAATGTTCTCGAAACAGGCGACAGACAAGCTGGCGGCGGTATTCGACACTGTGTTTGCCATGAAGAAACCGGTGGGGCGAGAGGCTGCGCTCGGCGCGACCCAGCCCCTCAAGGTCACCCCATCGACACTGATCAAGGGCAAGCGCGAAGATCTGACCGTCAGCGGCAGCTGATTTCAAGCTGACACCAAGGCAGCGATAAACGGCAAGGACAGGCTGTTTACGATGGTCGACGCCACGCAGGGGAAGGTTGCGATTCGCGACGAGGACGTCAAGGAGATCGGGACGCTCGATCTGGTCGTGACCAACCCGAACAAGGATAGCTTCAGCGCGACGATCGACGTCGTCGCGTCCGGAAAACCGGTCATAACCTCGACAAATCCTGCGCAACTGACCTCGACCAGCCCGAAGTCGCTAACCGTCATCGGTCAGGGTTTTCTGAGCCCCGCTACGGTGACCATCAACGGTGAGGCGCGAGCGATCACGGCCAGCGACGGCAAGACCATCACCGTCGCGCTGCTGGACAAGGACCTCGCGGCGCCCGGCGTACTGAAGCTGATCGTGAAAAATCCCGGCCCCGATGGGCAAACCTCAGACGCGCTCGACGTCATCGTGAAATGACCGGATCGGACGCGCCGACCAGGTCATAGCGATGCGCCGGCCGATCGGCCGGCGTATCCGAATTCAACATGACGCGCGCCGCTCAATACCGGTAGCGGTCCGGCTTGAGCGGGCCTTCCGGCTTGACGCCGATATAGTGGGCCTGGTCGGGGCGCAGCGTGGTCAGCTTGACGCCGATTATCCCATTTCAGCATCGTCAGATGCGCGGTTGGGATCTCGTTGTCGCAATGGCCGCTATTGTCTTTTGCTCTTCTTCGCTGTGGCCTGGTTGATCGCCGCAATCAGTTGCTCAGCGTCTTGAATATTGTGCGCCGCGCGGTCGCCGAAGCGCTGGAAGTTGACAAGCGCGGCCTCGGCATAGGCTCGCGCGTCGGGCAGCCGGCCGGCATCAATCATGGTGACGGCGACGTTGTAGCGCGACCGACCGGCCTCGTATGTGTAGCCGGTTTCGTCCGCATATCGAATGGCCTGGCGATAATGGTGCGACCTGAACGGGCCTTGGCGAGCGGTACGAGCCATCAATGCTTCACGATATGAGATCGTCGACCTTGATGTTGAGCGCTTTGGCGATCTTCTTGAGGGTTGCCGGCGTCCCAGGCTTTTGGCCGGATTCGATCTCTGACAGAAAACCCTGAGCGATGCCGGTTGCCTTCGCAAGGCTGGACTGGGTCAGGCCTCGCTTCTTGCGCCAAAAGGCGAACGGAGTTTTCGCTTGCAGAAATTCATCCAGTTCGCTCTCGCTCAAAACAGCTTCGGCGCCGCTCTCGACCTGCTCGATGGCGCGGCGCGCCGTTTGAGAATCTTTCCGATCCTCGCCCGCCTCGATCAGGCGATCATATTCCTCACGGCAGAGGATCACGATTTCATCTCCCTTGGGCGATTTGGTCATGACGGGCATCGTCGTGTTCCATCTCCGCTCTTTACATCTCGAATATGGAGAATAAGGCGTGACCACCCGTGCGCCTCTCGGCACAGTGATCCGCGTCGCGAAAACAGTGCATCCTCGCAGACGGCAAGCGACTGTAAAGACGTGAATGCCCGGCGCAAGGCCGGGCATGACGAGACGATGTCATTCCGGGGCGCGAAGCGAACCCGGAATCTGGAGATTGTTGCGCGAGATTCCGGGTTCGCGTCTTCGACGCGCCCCGGAATGACGGCGCAAATCTCAGTAGCGGTAATGATCCGACTTGAACGGGCCTTCCGGCTTGACGCCGATATACTCCGCCTGGTCCTTGCGCAGCGTGGTCAGCTTGACGCCGATCTTGGCGAGATGCAGCCGCGCCACCTTCTCGTCCAGCGCCTTCGGCAGCACGTAGACCTTCTTGTCGTACTTGCCGTCCTTGTTGTTGGCGAACAGCTCGATCTGCGCCAGCGCCTGGTTGGTGAAGGAGGCCGACATCACGAACGACGGATGGCCCATGGCGTTGCCGAGATTGACGAGGCGGCCTTCCGACAACAGGATGATGCGGTGCTTGTCGGGGAATTCGATCTCGTCGACCTGCGGCTTGATGTTGGTCCATTTCAAATTGCGCAGATGCGCGATCTGGATCTCGTTGTCGAAATGACCAATGTTGCAGACGATGGCGCGGTCCTTCATCGCGCGCATGTGCTCGATGGTGATGATGTCCTTGTTGCCGGTCGCGGTGACGAAAATGTCGGCGCGCGGTGCCGCCTCTTCCATGGTGACGACCTCATAGCCTTCCATCGCCGCCTGCCAGGCGCAGATCGGATCGACCTCGGAGACCATGACGCGGCAGCCGGCCTGCCGCAGCGAGGCGGCCGAGCCCTTGCCGACGTCGCCGAAGCCGGCAACCATCGCCACCTTGCCCGACATCATCACGTCGGTGCCGCGGCGGATGCCGTCGACCAGCGACTCGCGGCAGCCATAGAGGTTGTCGAATTTCGACTTGGTGACGCTGTCGTTGACGTTGATGGCGGGGAACAGCAGCTTGCCGGTCTTTTCCATGTCGTAGAGCCGGTGCACGCCGGTCGTCGTCTCTTCCGAGACGCCCTTGATGGTCCTGGCAATCTCGGCGAACCAGCCCTTGGGCTTGTCCTTCAACAGCCGCTTGATCAGCGCGAAGAAAACCTCTTCTTCCTCTGAACCGGGCTTGTCGAGGAACGCCACGTCGCCCTGCTCGGCGCGCAGGCCGTGGTGCACCAGCATGGTGGCGTCGCCGCCGTCATCGAGGATCATGTTGGGGGTGCCGCCGCCGTGCCAGTCGAACAGCTTTGCGGTGTAGTCCCAATACTCGGCGAGGCTCTCGCCCTTCACCGCGAACACCGGAATGCCGGCCGCCGCGATCGCGGCCGCGGCATGATCCTGGGTCGAATAGATGTTACAGGAGACCCAGCGGATGTCGGCGCCAAGGGCTGCCAGCGTCTCGATCAGGACCGCGGTCTGGATCGTCATGTGCAGCGAGCCCGCGATCCGCGCGCCCTTCAGCGGCTGCGTGGGACCATATTCCTCGCGCGTCGCCATCAGGCCGGGCATCTCGGTCTCGGCGAGCGAGATCTCCTTGCGGCCGAATTCGGCAAGCGAGATGTCCTTGACGATGTAGTCGGTGAAGGCGGTTTTTTTGGCGGCGGCGGTCATGTTGAAAGTCCTCACGGGATGAATCTTAACTGGTTCTCGAGGCGAACCTGCACGCGTTTGACTCGGTCTGCTCCCTCTCCCCGCTCGCGGGGAGAGGGTTGGGGTGAGGGGGACTCTCCACGAATCTCGAAAGCGACGTAAGCGGAGACTCCCCCTCACCCGGATTGCACCTTGCGATGCGATCCGGCCTCTCCCCGCAAGCGGGGGAGAGGCAAGAAAGAAGCTAAACCGCGCGCTTCAGCACTTCGGCAAGATCGGTCTTCTCCCAGGAGAAGCCGCCCTCGTTGTCCGGCGTGCGGCCGAAATGGCCGTAGGACGAAGTCCGCGCGTAGATCGGCTTGTTGAGATCGAGATGCTTGCGGATGCCGCGCGGCGTCAGGTCCATCGCCTCGGCCACCACCTGCTCGAGCTTGTCCTCGGGCACGTTGCCGGTGCCGTGGGTGTCGATATAGATCGACAGCGGCCGCGCCACGCCGATGGCGTAGGCAAGCTGCAGCGTGCAGCGGCCGGCAAGACCGGCGGCGACGATGTTCTTGGCGAGATAGCGCGCCGCATAGGCCGCCGAGCGGTCGACCTTGGTCGGGTCCTTGCCGGAGAACGCGCCGCCGCCATGCGGGGCCGCGCCGCCATAGGTATCGACGATGATCTTGCGGCCGGTCAGGCCGGCGTCGCCATCGGGACCGCCGATGAAGAACTTGCCGGTCGGATTGACGTGCCAGACGGTCTTGCCGTTGATCCAGCCCTCGGGCAACGCCTCGCGCACATAGGGCTCGACGCGTTCGCGGACCTGATCTGACGTCATGTCCTCGACCAGATGCTGATGCGAGACCACGATCTCGCGCACGCCGACCGGCTTGCCGTTCTCATATTGCACGGTGACCTGGCTCTTGGAGTCCGGGCCCAGCACCTTCTCCTTGCCGGAGTGGCGCGCTTCCGAGATCAGCCGCAAGATCTTGTGGGCGTAGAAGATCGGCGCCGGCATCAGATCCGGCGTCTCGTTGGTGGCGTAACCGAACATGATGCCCTGATCGCCCGCACCCTCTTCCTTGTTGGTGCCGGGCTGCAGCGCGTCGACGCCCTGCGCAATGTCGGCCGATTGCGCGTGCAACAGGATTTCGATGTCGCAGGTTTTCCAGTGGAAGCCGTCCTGCTCGTAGCCGATCTCCTTGATGGCGTCGCGCACGACACCCTCGATCTGCTCGTTGGTGACGGACTTGGGTCCGCGGGTCTCGCCGGCGATCACCACCTTGTTGGTGGTGGCGAGCGTTTCGCAGGCCGCACGAATGGCCCAAGGGTCCATCCCCGCTTTCGGGCCTTCGCGGAAAAACAGATCGACGATTTCGTCTGAAATCCGGTCGCAGACCTTGTCCGGATGGCCTTCGGAAACCGACTCGGAGGTGAACAGATAAGACGCGCGCATCAAGCAACCCCTTTTCCCGCCCGATACCGGCGGCCGTTTCGAAAATGATCCTGGAATGTCAGTCCCGACGGCGCGAGATGACGTAGGATTCGTCGTAGAACCAAAGCCCGTTATGCCGGCGCAGAACCTCTCTGGCGGCATCGAGAGCCCGGCCGCTGTGTGCCATGTCCGTCAACCGGTCTTCCTCGATCTGGGCGACATACACCGCCGCGTTCCAGGCTGCAAAGGCCGTCGAGGTACCGATCGTGCCGGTGACCTCGTTGGGCAGCGCTTCCATATCATAGCGGAAGATCGACCGGTTATCGGCATAGGCATTAAAGTTAAGATCCCGCCCAACCGAGCCGAGCTCGTATTTCACGGCGCGCAATAGCTCATGACGGCTCACGGAGAAAGGATTTTCTCCGGGCCAGACGGCCTGGATGATTTCGAGGCCCGGATCCTGCCCGTGGGAGTGAATTCCAATCAGGCGGCCGCCGGGGCGCAGCGCCCGGGCCAGCGGTGCGATGATGCGTTTGGCGCGGAAATTCACAGAAGATTTTGCCCGGTAGGGCTGGGAGGCGATGACCAGGTCGAAATTGGCCTCGGTTCTCCCGGCCCGCGGAATGATGGAATCGAGCAGGAACCGGTGGTCCTCCCGGTACAGCACCAGCGCCACCGGGCGCTCATAGAGCGGCATCCCCGTCCGCGGGCTGACGCTGGCGCGCCAATTCTGCTCCAGAAACGGTTTTAGAGCCGCGATCTGGGCCTCGAACTCCCCCGAAGACGCCCCCTGCAGCACGAGTTCATGCCAGATCATGCCGGCGGCGGCGGACGGCGAGATCGGCGTCAGCCAGGGCGCTTCGGCATAGTTCATGTTGGTGAGGACAAAGACCGTCGCCGGATGTTCGAACAGCCGGTCCGGCACTTTCTCAAGCGTCAGCCGGACGTCCTCCACGCTGAGCTCCTTGCCGGCGATGTAGAACGGCATGTGCGGAAAGCGGCCATGCATCGTGCGCGTCACCCGCGCCAGCACGGTGCCATCGCCGACGCCCGCGTCGAATACGCGCAAGGCCGGCGGTCGTGGATGGATGCTGGACAGTTCGAGCCCGACCCGCTCGGCGATGACCCGCTTCTCGCTACAGGTATGGACGAACAGCAGGTATTTTTGCCGATTTTCGAAAAACCGGAAATTACTGCGGGGATCGCGCTTCTCGACCACGATCTCGAGCCCGCGCGGTACAGGCGCGCCGCCGGAGGAAGCGATATAGGCCTGGATCCGGTCGAGCGTGTCGATGGTGATGCGCTTGCCCTCGCGCAAGCGATGCACCAGCTTGCCGTCATTGACCGCGCGACGGCCGAAGGTCGATTCCGCCATGTCGCCTTGCCGGCAGAACTCCGTAATCTGGCTCAGGATCTGGTCGTTTTTCATGGGAAGAGCCAGTGGGCAGAAGTGGGCCGGGGTTGCCTCCTAGCATCATCCGCCCACTCGGGGAAGGTGGACAACACCCGTTTGGATAGGCCGAACGAGTGGATTTTTCAGCCACCTCCCTATCATTATACTGTCCGGAATTGGGACGCCCTGGGGATACCGATGCTCGGACGATATTGCGCGATCGCGTTGCTGCTCGTCACGGTACCCAACATCGTCAAGGCCGGTTATCTGGACGAGGATCCCGAGGAGGTCTTCGCCAGCGTCTATCAGAGTCTCGGGGCGCTTCCGCTGCGGGCGGCGCGGGATCCCTTTGTCTGGCTCCGTCTCGAAGAACTCAAGCGCGAGCCTTGCGATCAAAAGAGCATTGCCGATCTCGCACTGGCGCTCGACAAGCTCGGATACCGGCGCGAGGCGGCGAATGGACTTTACAATTTCGTCCGCAATTGCGGAGCGCCGCTGTCCGCGCTCAATCAATCCGTCAACATCTATTTGAAGCTGACCGACTACGCCAAGGCGGTCGAAGTCGCGGACGAATTCGTCAGGCGCGCGCCGTCGGATCACAACGCGCACTACCTGCGCGGCGTCGCGCTGCAGGGCGCCGGCGATTCCCAGCGCGCCCTCGTCGACTATTCCGACGCCATTGAACTCTTCGGCTCGGACAAAAAGGGCATTTCGAGCCGCGTGTTCCTGCACATGGCCGAAGCCTATGCGGCGCTCAACCGATTTTGCGAGGCGACGGCGCCGATCAACATGTGGGTTTCGCTCGATCCCGCCAGTCGCGACACCAGCCAGAGTCAGAAGATGATTTCCGATTACGAGGCAAAGGGCAGTTGCGCCTCGTCCAAGGAATTCCAGAAGGAAAGCTATCCGCTGCGCGGACAAAAGAACGTCGTCACCGTCAAGGCCGAAATCAACGGCGTGCGCGGCCTGTTCATTCTCGATACCGGGGCCAGCTATGTATCGGTGAAGTCGGCCTTCGCGGATCGCGCAAAAATCCCGCAAACCGAGACCGAGATCACGCTGCTGACGGCCAACGGACCGGCCAAGGCCAGGCTGTCGAAAGCCGACAAGGTGATGCTCGGCAAATTGGAGGCCGGCAACGTCCCGGTCGCGGTGCAGAAGGCCGACGACAAGAGTTATGGCAACGGTGTCGACGGTCTGCTCGGAATGAGCTTCCTGTCCCGGTTCGAAGTTCAGATCGCCAGCGGCTCCATCGAAATCCGCACCCGCCGTGCAAAGAAATGAAGCGCGGCCCAACTCGTTGCTCAGAGCCAAGGATCAGAACTTGTCTTCGATGCCGACCTCGGACATGCGCCGAGCCCGGATTGGGCCAAGCAGATCGATCAGGTCGTGATGCAAGGCAATCTCATCACGACGGAGGTGGTGTTCTTCCACATCACGAGCGGCACGGTGCTGTTTACCGATCTGATCCAACAGCTGCCCGCCAGTTCGTTGTCCGGCTGGCGGGCACTGGTGGCGAAACTGGACCTCATGGTAGGCCCCGAGCCACAGGTGCCGCGCAAGTTTCGTGTCGCCTTCACCAACCGCCGCGCCGCGCGTGACGCCGTGGGACGGATTTTCGCTTGGCCCGCCGAGAAGGTGCTGATGGCCCACGGAACACCGGTCGAAAAGGATGCCCGAGCATTCCTGCGCCGTGCATTTCAATGGCTGGCCGCGTGATGCCGTTGGTCTGATCCCACCTCGTCGTCCGTGTTGCTGACACAGTCCGCCGGCAATTTCCGGCACCACTACGCATGGAGCCTTCGCATGATCCGTCGATTTGTCCCTGGTCCGGCCTTCATATCCGCTATTTTTTCGGCTGCAGTTTTCCTAGCGGTCATGGCGGCCAAGCCCGCGCTTGCCGATGACGTCACCGGCACCTGGCTGCGTGAGAGCGGCCAATCCAAGGTCAAGTTCGGACCTTGCGGCGGCGGCGCCATCTGCGGCAACCTGGTCTGGATCAAGCCCGGCGTGGATACGCCGGCCAAGGTGGGGCAGCGGTTGTTCTTCGACATGAAGCCGACCGGGCCCGACACATGGAGCGGCAGCTACAACAATCCCGACGACAACAAGACCTATGCCGCCAAGATGTCGCTCTCCGGCGGCACGCTGACGACGGCCGGTTGCGCCATGGGCGGGATGATCTGCCGATCGTCGACCTGGACCCGCGCGAACTAGTCGCACGCTTCAGCCAATCCGAAGGGTTCAATCTGAAGGGTTCAAAATCCCGTTGGGCGTCTCGGGCCTCGCGGCGCCCCGGTGCTCTGGAAACGCTTGACCTGCTGTCGGCTCGACCCCGGTCGCGAATGATCCAGAACCGACAATTGGTATGATTTCTTACAGCGCGAGACTGCCGACGCGGTCTCTCGGCTCGCTGCCGCTGCTCAAACCGCACGAACTTCGGCAAGCCGCCTGACTGCGTACGCGTCGTCCCAGCAGACGGCGGCTTCCCATGCGGCTGACGTTTGCGCGGCGATGTCACGCGCGGTCTCATCGAGACCAGCCGCGTTGTGAGGCAGCACCAGGTCGAGATCGGGGACGTCAACATGCGACTCGTCCCAGTCGATCAGGGCGACCCGATCTGCGGTCATTCGGATGTTGCGCGGGTTGGGGTCGCCGTGGACGACGCACGTTTGACGTCCGACGAGCCGCGCCCACGCGGCTCGGCATCGAGCAACGCCCTCAGGCGGCATTGCGCCGAGGTTGATCTTTGTCCCGGTCTCGGCGCGCAGGAGGTCTGTCGACGATCGCCAGCCTGAGCGCTGCGGCCAGCCCTCAGTCAACCGATGCAGCCGGCGAAGTGTGTCGGCCACGCGACGCCAGTCGGCCTCCGTCTCGGGCGGTCCGCCTTCCACGTAAGTCATCACGACGAGACCGTCCGCAAACGGCCGTCCATCCGTCGTCGGGATCGGTACCGGGACGGTCAGACCCTCACGGTCGAGGTGTTGCAGAAGCCTGGTCTCCCACGCGAGATCAGCGTCGCTCCGGGCCCCGAGACGACCGACCGCGAGGTGCCCTCGGATACGTACGCTCCATACGTCGTTGGCTACACCACCAGCGAGCGGTTCGATGCGGCCGACATCTTCACCCCATAGTCTGAGTGTCTCCCATCCCACTGGCATCTCCGCGCAGAATCCGAGCATCGCTCGCGCAAATCGCGCCCGCGAATTGGAGCGACCAGACCCAGGGATACACGTCAACACCTTGGCCGCCAACTTATGGCTAACGGCAAGATCATCGAGCCTACGCTCGGTTTTATGAGTACGCGCCCTGTGAGCTGACGGCGCGTTAGCCCGGCGCCCAAAACAACGGCGCGTAGCCATAGCCAGTACCGGACTTGACGACGTGACCGATGCCGGGGAACGGCAAATGAGCGCCGGCCACAGCGAGCTTATCGGCCGAGGCCATGTCGAATACCTTGGCGCGGGTCGCAATCGCGAGGTCCTGATCGGTGTCGAAGGCGATCGCCCAGTCGGGATGGGGGAACTGAAGGGGCGCGCAATGAACGATGTCGCCCCAGATCAGAAGCGTCTGGCCGCCCGAGCTGACACGATACATGGTGTGGCCGGGCGTATGGCCCGGCGCCGCCATCGCGGTGACGCCTGCCACGACCTCCTTGCCGTCGGCGACCGGCTGGTATTTTTGCGCGGCGACATAGGGACCGACCATCATGCGGGCCTGGTCGAAGAACGGCTTGTTGTCGGCGGGGGCCTTGGCGCCATTGGCCTCGTCGAGCCACAATTTGGTATCGGCTTCGGCGATGAAGATCGCGGCGTTGGGAAAGGCCAGCTTGGCGTCGGCGGTCAACAGCCCGCCGAAATGGTCAGGATGCAGATGGGTCATCGCGATCACATCGACGGCAGCCGGGTCGACGCCGAGCGCGGCCAGATTGGCGGCGAAGCGGCCGAGCGTGGGGCCGAACAATTGGCCGGCGCCGGAATCGATCAGCACCAGCTTGTCACCGGTATTGACCAGGAACGCGTTGACCGCGGTGCCGAGCTTGTCGGTCGGGGCACCGGTCGGGGTCAGGAGTTTGGCGGTTTCGGCCGGATCGGCCTTGGGGAACAACTGCACCGGCAGATCGACTGCGCCGTCGCTGAGCGCGATGACCTCGATGCTGCCCACAATGTGCCGGTAGGCGCTCAGCACCTGATGGCCGAAGGCCGGCGCCTTGGCGAGCGCGCTGCCGGGAACGAAGGCGAGTGAGGAGCCGGCCAGAGTGCCGGCGACAAACGCGCGGCGGGTGAACGAAATTTGGCCAGGGTAACTGGCGGCAGCGGCGATCGGATTCTTTACTGGCGTCCACATGCTCTCTCTCCTGTTTCTCAGCGACCATGCATTCGACGGCGCTAGCGACTTTCCGAACTTCGTGAGGGGTGTCGGCTCGAGACGGCGCACGAACTGCGGAAAGCCCTGCTCAAAAAACGATCTCTCCGGCGGGATCGGGCATCCGCAACCTGAGAGCGAAATATATTGTTCAACTGTGTACGTTCCATGTCAATTGGGATCAGCAGCACAATTCCGGCACCACGCACAGGCCGGCCTGAATTCACGACGCCAGCGCGGTCCTGATCATCCGCGCCAGGTCGGAGCTGACGTAGGGCTTCGCCAGCAGCAGCACGCCGGCGTCGAGCCGGCCATGATGCACGATGGCGTTCTCGGTGTAGCCCGACGTGTAGAGGATCCTGAGCTCCGGGCGCAGCTTCACGGCCTCGAGCGCGAGCTGACGGCCGTTCATGCCGCCGGGGATGATCACGTCGGTGAACATGAGATCGACGCGTTCCGAACCATTGATGATCGCCAGCGCCTCGGCGGCATTGCTGGCGGCCAGCGTGTGGTACCCGAAACTGCCGATCTGCGTCACCACGTATTCACGCACCAGCGCGTCGTCCTCGACGATCAGGATGGATTCGTCGCCGCGTTCGATCCCGGAGCTGCCAGCCTCGGCAGGCAGCGCATCCGCGATGGCCGCGACGTCGGCGGCCTGCGGCAAATAAAGCTTCACCGTGGTGCCGTGCCCCTCCTCGCTGTAGATCTTGATGTGGCCGTTCGACTGCTTGACGAAGCCGTAGACCATGGAAAGACCGAGCCCCGAGCCTTTTCCGACCTCCTTGGTGGTGAAGAATGGCTCGAACACCTTGTCGAGCAGGCTGCCGGGGATTCCCTCGCCGGTATCACTCACCGCGATCATGACGTAATTGCCCGCAGTCACCTCGCTGGTCAGGCGTGCGTAATTCTCGTCCAGCACGACATTCCTGGTTTCCAGCGTCAGCTTGCCGCCATCAGGCATGGCGTCCCGCGCATTCAAGGCGAGGTTGAGGATCGCGGTCGAGAGCTGGCTGGGGTCGATCAGGGCCGGCGCGGCATCGTGCGCCAGCATCGATTCGATTTCGATCTGTTCGCCGAGCGTCGGTCGCAGCAGCCGCGCGACATCGACGACCAGGGCGTTGACGTCAGTGCTGCGCGGCTGCAGCGGCTGACGACGGGCGAAGGCCAGCAAATGCTGGGTGAGATCGGCGCCCCGCGCCGCCGCGGCGCCGATCATGTTGGTGATCTGGGCCAGATGCGGGTGCTCCTTGACCGCGTCGGCGAGGATTTCGATGGTTCCGGTGATCACGGTCAGGAGGTTGTTGAAGTCGTGCGCGACGCCACCGGTAAGCTGTCCGATGGCTTCCATCTTCTGCGCCTGCCGGACCTGGGGCTCGGTGGCCTCGATCTCCTGAAAACGCTTTACCAGGGCCTCGGCGCTGCGGCGCTGCCTGACCTCCTCCTCGAGCGCCGCATAGGCTTGCTGCAGTTGAATGCGTGTCGGCAGCACCAGGAGCCGGGGCCGCGCCAGCAGCATGGCGGCCGTGACCCCGACCGAGATCAACGCCAGGACGCCTTTGGTAACAGCCTCGATGCCGTAGACCGGCACCCACAAAGTGAGGATCGACTCAAGGCGGGTCACTCCGCAGATGGCGGCGAAGATCGCAAGGGCCCAGAATACGCTGCGGAACATCACCTCGCGGCGGCGCCGCCACACGTAAAACCCGAGGACGTACGCGGTCGTAAAGAAGGCTACGGCAATCATCGCGTCGGAAACGGCATTCAGCCAGATCAATTCCGACTTCCAGAGCAGGCACGCGCCATGCGGGATGAGCGTCGACATATTCAGAATATCTCCTCTGAATTCACGACGCCAGCGCGGTCCTGATCATCCGCGCGAGGTCGGAGCTGACGTAGGGCTTCGCCAGCAGCAGCACGCCGGCGTCGAGCCGGCCATGATGCACGATGGCGTTCTCGGTATAGCCCGACGTGTAAAGGATCTTGAGCTCCGGGCGCAGCCTCACGGCCTCGGTCGCGACTTGACGGCCGTTCATGCCGCCGGGGATGATCACGTCGGTGAACAGGAGATCGATGCGTTCAGAACCATTGATGATCGCCAGCGCCTCGGTCGCGTTGCTGGCGGCCAGCGTGGCGTAGCCGAGACTTCTGATCTGCGTCACCACGTATTCACGCACCAGCGCGTCGTCCTCGACAATCAGGATGGATTCGTCGCCGCGTTCGATCCCGGAGCTCCCGGCGTCGGCCGGCCGCGCGTCGGTGACATCAGCGGCCTGCGGCAAATAAAGCTTCACGGTGGTGCCGTGGCCCTCCTCGCTGTAGATCTTGATATGGCCGTTCGACTGCTTGACGAAGCCGTAGACCATGGAAAGACCGAGCCCCGATCCCTTGCCGACGTCCTTGGTGGTGAAGAACGGCTCGAACACCTTGTCGAGCAGGCTGCCGGGGATTCCCTTCCCGGTGTCGCTCACCGCGATCATGATGTAGTTGCCCGCAGTCACCTCGCTGGTCAGGCGTGCGTAGTTTTCGTCGAGCACGACGTTCCTGGTTTCCAGGGTCAGCTTGCCGCCATCAGGCATGGCGTCCCGCGCATTGAAGGCGAGGTTGAGGATCGCGGTCGAGAGCTGGCTGGGATCGATCAGGGCCGGCGCGCAATCGTGCGCCAGCATCGATTCGATTTCGATCTGTTCGCCGAGCGTCGGTCGCAGCAGGCGCGCGACATCGACGACCAGGGCGTTGACGTCAGTGTTGCGCGGCTGCAGCGGCTGACGACGGGCGAAGGCCAGCAAATGCTGGGTGAGGTCGGCGCCCCGCGCCGCCGCGGAGGCGATCATGTTGGTGATCTGGGCGAGTTGCGGACGGTCCTTGACCGCGTCGGCGAGGATCTCGATGGTTCCGGTGATCACGGTCAGCAGGTTGTTGAAGTCGTGCGCGACGCCACCGGTGAGCTGTCCGATGGCCTCCATCTTCTGCGCCTGCCGGACCTGCGACTCGTTGGCCTCGATTTCCTGAAACCGCTGGACCATGGCCTCGGCGCTGCGGCGCTGCCTGACCTCCTCCGCGAGCGCCGCATAGGCTTGCTGAAGTTGATTGCGTCCCGGCAGCACCAGGAGTCGCGGCAGCACCACCAGCAGCAGCGCCGCGGCGATCCCCACCGACATCAATGCCACGACGCCCTTGATCATGCCCTCGATGCCGTAGACCGGCACCCACAGCGTCAAGATCGACAGCAGGCGGGTCACCCCGCAGGCCATGATGTAGATCCCGAATGCCAGGAACGCCGTGGTGAACTGGAGATCGCGGCGGCGCCATATCAACAATGCCAGGAACAGCGCGATAGCAAAGAAGCCCCCGCCGATCAGGGCGTCGGAGATGGCATTCAGCCAGATCAATTCCGGCTGCCACAACAGGCAGGCGCCATGCGGCAAAAGCGTCGACATGTCCAGAATATCTCCAAAGAGAGAGAGAGCGCAGGCTGCGCCGCGATCCGATCCGTCCGCTACTAGCAAATCTATGATTCTAGTGCGGTTTTCAATTTGAAGTTCCTATGAAACGGGTGCAGCAGGAAGTGACAGGAACATTGAACTCACCGCGCTAGCCGGCGTCCTTTCGAATCCGAAGTTCGCCAAAGAGGTCGCCGCAGAATGAAGCGGACTTCGGATTCGCGACACTAGAGCATGATCCGGGAAAGTGGGAACCGGTTTTCCGAAAAGATCATGCTCAGACAAGAGGCTAGAGCGGGATGACGATTCGAAGAAAAGTCATCGCGCTCTAGGACGACGGTTCAAATCATTCAGGTTTCCGCCAACCGCGCAAGGGCACCTCGGGTAGGCGCTTCTGCGGCGATGTCGGAGTGGTCGGCTTCCCGGGCAGCGATTGCGGCAACGGTGCGTGGATAGGCAACTGTCGTTGCCGCGTCGGACGCCTGCAATCTATGGATGAATCGATGCCTTGAATGTCGCTTCCGGTGGATTCGCCGGTCCGAAACCGCGACCCTGAATTCACGGCGCCAGCGCGGTCCTGATCATCCGCGCCAGGTCGGAGCTGAGGTAGGGTTTCGGCAGCAGCAGCACGCCGGCGTCGAGCCGGCCATGATGCACGATGGCGTTTTCGGTGTAGCCCGACGTATAGAGGACCTTGAGCCCCGGGCGCAGCCTCACGGCCTCGATCGCGAGCTGACGGCCGTTCATGCCGCCGGGGATGATCACGTCGGTGAACAGGAGGTCGATGCGTTCCGAACCATTGATGATCGCCAGCGCCTCGGCGGCGTTGCTGGCGGCCAGCGTGGCGTAGCCAAGGCGGCTGATCTGGGTCACCACGTATTCGCGGACCAGCGCGTCGTCCTCGACAATCAGGATGGAGTTGTCGCCGCGTTCGCATTCGGCGATGCCGATCTCGGCGGGCAGCGCATCCGCGACATCCGCGACATCAGCGGCCTGCGGCAGATAAAGCTTCACGGTGGTGCCGTGGCCCTCCTCGCTGTAGATCTTGATGTGGCCGTTCGACTGCTTGACGAAGCCGTAGACCATGGAAAGACCGAGCCCCGAGCCTTTTCCGACCTCCTTGGTGGTGAAGAACGGCTCGAACACCTTGTCGAGCAGGCTCGCCGGGATTCCCTCCCCGGTATCGCTTACCGCGATCATGATGTAGTTGCCCGCAGTCACCTCGCTGTTGTGGCGTGCGTAGTTTTCGTCGAGCACGACATTCCTGGTTTCCAGGGTCAGCTTGCCGCCATCAGGCATGGCGTCCCGCGCATTGAGGGCGAGGTTGAGGATCGCGGTCGAGAGCTGGCTGGGATCGATCAGGGCCGGCGTGGCATCGTGCGCCAGCATCGATTCGATTTCGATCTGTTCGCCGAGCGTCGGTCGCAGCAGGCGCGCGACGTCGACGACCAGGGCGTTGACGTCTGTGCTGCGCGGCTGCAGCGGCTGACGACGGGCGAAGGCCAGCAAATGCTGGGTGAGATCGGCGCCCCGCGCCGCCGCGGCGCCGATCATGTTGGTGATCTGGGCCAGATGCGGACGGTCCTTGACCGCGTCGGTGAGGATTTCGATGGTTCCGGTGATCACGGTCAGCAGGTTGTTGAAGTCGTGCGCGACGCCACCGGTGAGCTGGCCGATGGCTTCCATTTTCTGCGCCTGCCGGACCTGGGACTCGGTGGCCTCGATCTCCTGGAAACGCCTGACCATGGCTTCGGCCTTGCGGCGTTGCCGGGTTTCCTCCGCGAGCGCCGCATAGGCCTGTTGCAGCTGAACGCGCGTCTGCAGTGCCAGAATCCGCGGCAGCAGCAGCAACAGTCCCGACGTCATCCCGACCGAGATCAGCGCCAGCAGAGCTTTGGTCAACCCCTCGATGCCGTAGGCCGGCACCCACAGGGTCAAGACCGACTCGAGACGGGTCACCCCGCACAGCGCGAACAGGATCGCGTAGGCCCAGAACCCGCAGCGAAACGCGAACAGCATGTCGCGGCGGCGCTGCGACTCGTAGTAGGCGAGAACGAGCGCGGTCGCGAGGAAGGCGCCGGCGGTCAGGGCGTCGGAGATGGCATTCAACCAGATCAACTCCGGCTGCCACAACAGGCAGGCGCCATGCGGAATGAGCGTCGACATGTCCAGACTATCTCCAAGAAGCGCCGCAGGGCCACCACGATGAGTTCCCGTCGCCGGGACGATGGTTCAAATCATTCAGGTTTCCGCCAAATCGCACAAGCGCGCCCCGCCCGGCAAGCGCCTCCGCGACGATGCGAGCCAGCGGAACGCGCGTGCCGACCACCGGCCGCCGGCAAACCGCCGCGTCTGATATTGCCGCCTCTGGAGCGGGAATCGGGGCAGAGTGCATGGATACGCGGGAGTGAATTCTGTTGGCCAATCGCGACCGTTCCATGCTGTCGTTGACACACATCCATCAAACCATTACTTAGACTAGCCTAGGTAGCATCGCGCGGCTGGACCAACGATCCCGATCGAACCGTGGCGTCGGGACATTGCGATCACGCTCTGTTCAGATGGGCATCGAGCAGGTCGGCGACCCAGTCGAGGAATTGCTCAGCGCCGGCTTCGCCTGGTTGCGACGCGGCGCTTCGCAGCAACGCATCGCCAGCAACCGGCATCACGGCATGGACACTGCTCAAGAGGACGATCACGAACCGGGTGTCGGAGATCGGCGGCGGCGCGCTTCCGCGGGCCCGCGCGCGCCGTTCCCGCGCCTGGTGCACGGCCTCGATCAGTTTCCCCATCAGCCCGGACCCGCGGGGCCTGCGTCCCGACAAGGCCAGCCAGAATATCAGGCGGGCCGCGCCCCGATCCGCGTGGGTCTTGCGGAAGAGGCCGCCGAGGCGACGCATGTCGAGCCGGTCGGCGTCCCAGGCTTCCAGCACCGCGTCGATATCCATCCGCAGCCGTTTCGCGGAGAAGCGCCTGACCGCATCGATCAGGGCCTCCCGACTGCCGAAATGATAGTGCAGGGCCGCCCCGGTCATGCCGAGATCGGCGGCGATGTGCTCGACCCGCAAAGCCTCCGGTCCAGCTTCGATCAAACGTCGTTCCGCAGCCTGCAGAATGGCCAGCTTCGCCGCTTCCGGAGTGCGCCTGACGCGTTTGATCGCTTTGCTGACCATGAAGGGCCCCCGGTGTGACTGATCCGTCCGCCATCGTAGAAATGGGCCGCGGGCGGGCGCAAGGCGCCGACTTTGCTGCGCTGATCCCGCTCGCCCGTCGGCTCAAGATATCGTTCGAGGATATCACGCCACCGCGCCATCTGATTTTGCCGGGTGCCGGCGGCGTGCGGCTGCATGCGCTCGACTGGGCCGGCGACGGAGCGCCGGCCCTCTTCCTGCATGGCGGCCGGTTGACGGCGCAGACCTTTGACTATGTCTGTCTCGGCCTGCGCGACCGGGTGCGCGCGGTCGCGCTCGACCTGCGCGGCCACGGCGACAGCGACCGGACCCATGACTACGCCTTCGATTCCCAGGTCGCCGACATCTGCGCCGTCCTCGACGCGCTGGTCTGGCCGAGCGCGCACCTGGTCGGCATGTCGTTGGGCGGCCAGATCGCCGCGCATTTCGCAGCATCTGCTCCGCACCGCGTCTCGAGCCTGGTCACCATCGATGTCGGCCCCGGCGTCGTGTTCGAAGCAACCGCGCGCATGCGCGGATTTTTCCAGCGCGTCGACCCCCGCGCCGGCCCAGAAGCAATGGTGGAGGCCGCCATGCAAACCAGTCCTTTGAGCGACCGCGAACGCGTCGCCTACCGCATGGCGGCGATGATGCGTCAGGATCAATCCGGCGTTTGGGATTGGGCCCTCGACCGGAACCGCGCCGTCGACTATCCGGCGCTGGTCGCCAAGGTCGAGGAGATGGTCATTGCCGCGGAGCGACTTGCGGCACCCTGCCTTGTGGTTCGCGGCGGCCGCAGCGAGGTCTTCTCCGAGGAGGCCGCGGCCCGCTTCGCCGCCCGCTTTGCCGACGGAGATTGGATCGCCATACCCGACGCCGGGCACAATGTGCAGGAGGACAATCCGGCCGCACTGATCGCGGCGCTTTCGCGATTCTGGTCGAAGTCCGCGCCGCTCGGCGAGGTCGATCTGGCGGAAAGGTGAGGTATTACGTCTTCACATAGGCCTTCGCACTCTCCGCGATCCGCAGCGCCTCGATGCCGATCTCGCGCAACTGCCCGGTCGGCGAGGTGATCTGGCCGCAGAAGTAGAGCCCGGGCGCCCCCGTTGGCCGACCGGTCGCGCGCGGCATGCCGTTTGCGTCAAACACGCCTTCGACAGCCGGGAGCAATCGCCGCAGATCGGGCCGGAAGCCGGTTGCGAGAATGACGGCGTCGAATCTCTCACTGCTGCCATTGCTGAACACGACGCCGCCATCCGCGAAGCGCTCGATGCCGCCGCGGACTGCGATCGCGCCGTCCCTGATCTTGGCCAGGGTGCCGATATCGATCAGCGGGACACGCCCGTCATCCTCGACCATCTCGCGCGGCCCCCTTGCCGCACGCTGCAATCCCAACCTTTCAATATCGCCGACGGCCAACCGCAGGATCGGCGCATTGAGGCGATCGACCAGGCGCGCCGGCAAACGCCGATACAGGATCGCCCATGACAGGATCGGGAATCCAAGCAGATCGCGCGGCAGCACCTGAACCGGACCGCGCACCGCCAGTGCGACATCGACGCCGGCCTCGGCAAGATCGAGCGCGATCTCGCCGCCGGAATTGCCGAAGCCGACCACCAGCACGCGCTTAGCCCTATACGGCGCCGGGTTGCGATAGTCGCTGCTGTGCACGATTGCCTCCGGGTAGGTCTCCTGACCCGGCCAGGAGGGACGATACGGCGCGCCGGCGACGCCGGTCGCAACCACGATCACCGCCGCCGCGATCGCGCCCTGACCGACCTCCGCACGCCACCGCGCGCCGTCGCGCCCGATGGTCGCGACTTCCGTATTGAAGACAGGCCGGATGTCGAAACGCGCGGCGTAGCTTTCGAGATAAGCGACCATCTGCGCGCGCGACGGATAGGAGGGATAGGTCGGCGGCATCGCCATGCCGGGCAAACCGGAATGACCGCGGTCGGTATGAAGATGCAGCCGATCGTAATGACGCCGCCAGACCGACCCGACATTGCTGGCTTTCTCCAGCACGGTGACGTCAAGCCCCGCCGCCCGCAGCGTGACGGCACAGGCCAGCCCCGCGGGTCCCGCACCGACAATGATGGCGTCCGGGGTGGGCATCATCTTTATCCTCTGTCGTCGCGCGAACGCGGATCGGCGCGGCGTGATCCGCGGTTGGCTTGCTCTCGACCTGGCCGGCAACGGAGTGGATTTGACACTCGCTACCCTGGAAAGTGCGACGAGTTAGTTGAGTCCACTGTCGGCGCAACTCCGCAATTCCGGATGCCGTGCGTCTCCATTTGCCCTCGGCATAAACTTGTTTCGATGAAGCGGATGGCGTCTCGCAAAGCAGCCGTTATGCGCAGCAGCCTTTTGCACTCGGCAGCGCCATGTCTTTGAAAATTACGCAATCGCTGCCGGGGCCGCCGGCGCAGGCGTCATTGCAGCGCGTAACGAAACCCTGGAGATGAGTTTCCAATGCGCGCAACTCGACCATCTTCGCGCGGACCTCATCGAGGTGTGCCAGTGCGATATCCCGCGCTTCTGCGCAGCCTCGCTCAGTGCTGATCGATAGGTCCAGCAGGATACGCACCCGTTCAATGCTGAATCCAAAGTCACGGCACTGCTTGACGAAGGCCAGCCGATTGATGTCGGAGTCGTCGTAGTTGCGCTGACCACTTGCGGTCCGGTTTGCGGGCGGCAGAAGACCAATCTCCTCGTAGTAGCGGATGGTGGGTGTATTGACACCCGCCACCTTCGCAAGCGCGCCAATAGAGAACACGCGTTGGTGAACGCTCATGGCAAATTATCTCCTTGCCCTTCAAGTTACTTGAAGGAGTACGGTTCGACCAGCCTGAAAATGGGAGGTCGAATATGGATTGCGGCTCTTGTGGCCATGACGTCAAACAAGAGGCGCGGGTTGCCTGCACGCTCGACGCAAACGATTTCAAGGCCCGGACCGAGTTCATCCAAACGCTGACATCGCGCCATCTGCGGCATGCAACACGAACCGCCGCGCGGCTGAACCTGATCTATGCGCCTGAAGCGCTTTCCGAAGTCAGGGAACTGGTGCTGATAGAGCAGGCTTGCTGCGCGTTCCTGACGTTCGACCTTACGCACGAAGCAACCGGCGTGTTCGTGACCATCACCGCGCCACAGGCCGCAGCCGCTGCTGCCGACGATCTGTTCGCACACTTTGCCCCCTCGTCGTTTAAATTGGAGACTTCCGCATGAAACGTCGTCACGCCCTTCTTTCCATCGCCGCTATCACCCTCGCGATCGCAACACCCGTCTTCGCCGCCGGGGAAGACACGCTGCCTGGCTTCAAGGAGGCAGTCGCAGCGGGCGGACCGGTCCTCGTTCACGTCACAGCACCTTGGTGCGGAGAGTGCAAGCTGCAGCAGCCGATCGTGGCCAGGCTTCTCAGCATGCCAGACTTCAAGGACATGAAAGAGTTCAAGGTCGATTTTGATACTCAGAAAGACGTGCTGAAGCAGCTTCGTGTCCAGACCCAAAGCACGTTGATCGTCTACAAGGGCGGCAACGAGGTCGACCGTATGACAGGCAAGACCGACCCCGCCGCGATCGAGGCCGTGATGCGTAAGGCGCTGTAGGTCCATGCTGCTCGCGTTGCTCGCCGGTATTCTCTCTATCCTGTCGCCCTGCGTCCTGCCGCTTGTGCCCGTCGTATTGACGGGGGTCGTCGCGGAACACCGCCTTGCGCCACTGGCCTTGGCAGCCGGCGTGGTGATGTCATTCACAGCCATCGGCTTGTTCGTCGCGACCATCGGATTCTCGATCGGTCTGGACATGACAATCTTCCGCAGCGGTGCGGCGGTGCTGCTGATCCTCGCCGGTGCGGTGCTGTTGGTGCCGCGTTTGCAAGTTGGCTTTGCCACCGCAGCGGGACCGGCGAGCAACTGGGCGCAAAGTCGCTTCAGCGGCCTGTCCAGCTCGGGCATCTCGGGGCAGTTCGGTGTCGGCCTGCTGCTCGGCGCGGTATGGACGCCGTGTGTCGGTCCCACTCTGGGTGCCGCCTCGGTCATGGCGGCCCGGGGCGAAAATCTCGGCGCGGTCACGTTGACGATGCTGGCATTCGGCATTGGCACGGCCTTGCCGTTGTTGTTGCTGTCGACGTTTTCGCGCGAAGCGCTGCTACGCTGGCGTGGGCGCATCATGAGCACGGCAAGCGGTCTCAAAATGGCGCTCGGGGCGCTGCTCATTCTTGCGGGCGTCATGACACTTAGTGGTCTCGACCGGACGGCTCAGGCAGCCCTTCTCGACATCCTTCCGAATTGGATGCTTTCCCTCACCACATCGATCTGAAGATTGTACCGGTGCGTCGGCCTTCTCCAGCATGATGACGTCGAGCCCCACCGCCCGCGGCGTGACGGCGCAGATTTCCTCATCGCCTTGCGCCGCGAAATCGTGCTTCGACTTCAAAACTCCAAGATTCCGTGAGAACGACTGCCGATGAGCATTTTCCCGCGAACGGCTATTGCCGTATGTCTTGCCGCCGTAGTCACGATGTCTGCCGCCGCGCAGGACTTCATGGCGCAACCGGGCACCGCGGCCGCAGCTTTTCCGAAACCCGATCGCCCGGTTGCGGACATCGTCAGTCCGATCTGGCACGACGAAAAGGAGCGCGACGACGCCGGCGAGCCGCGCCAGCTGGTGCGCCTGCTCGGCATCAGGCCGGGCATGACGGTCGCCGACATCGGCGCGGGAAGCGGCTATTACGTGGTCAGGCTGGCGCCGATCGTCGGGCCAAACGGACGCGTGATCGCGCAGGACGTGGTGCCCGAATATCTGCGCGGCCTGCGCGACCGGGTGCGCGATCTCCGATTGCAGAACGTGACGGTCACCCTGGGTGAGCCGCACGATCCGAGATTGCCGGCGGGTTCGCTGGACGCTGCAATCCTGGTGCACATGTATCACGAAATCGCCCAGCCTTACGCCCTGCTCTACAATCTCGTCCCGGCGTTCAAGCCCGGCGCGCGCATCGCCATTGTCGACGCGTTCCGTTCGACGGCCGAGCACGGCACCCCGCCATATCTGCTGCGCTGCGAGCTTGCAGCCGCAGGCTACCGCGAGATCAGCTTCGATCGATTGACCGGCAGCGACGCCTACCTTGCCATCTTCGCGCCGCCGTCGGTTGCAAGCCGCACATCGCCGGACGCGATGGTCGCGTGCAAGGCGCGGTAGCTGATTGCGCGTCCGTCGCGGCTTGAGTCCCCTCGCCTTGACGCGGTGGGATCGCGCAGCATCCGCCAGCGCGCGCCTCGCCCCATTCAGCCTGCCTCATCTCCGAGCGCGACGATGTGACCTTGTTTCCGATCAACCCGAGCTGCCAACATTTGTAAGGCAAGCACCTGCCAACGGGGATCAACGACACAGTTGTCAGCAGGAACGCGCCGAACGGTAATGTGATAAGCGGGCGCGCAAGTCCCAACTTAACAAAATCGCAACTGCAGGATGGGATCGTTCGGCGCACGCTGGACGAATCGCGCGTTGCCATCGATCCTGCGCGGCCCTTCAGGGAAGTCCGAGTCGCCTCGGGGCAACGACCTCGATCGATGAAAATTCGTCCGACTCGCGCGGGAGCCGCAAACCCGCACATCGATCGAGATCTTCCACGCGGTAGTCGAGAACCACAGCGCATAAAGGGTGGGTCATGAGCATCTTCCGGATTTTGAACAGCATGCTGGTACCGATTGCACGCTTCCCGCGCGATACCAGGGGCAATATCGCGGTTGTTTTCACGCTGACCTTGTTGCCGATGCTGATGGCAATCGGATGCGCGGTTGACTACACGGTGGCCACGCGCATTAAAGCCAAACTGCAGTCTGCGGCAGATGCCGCGAGTGTCGCCGCGATCTCGGTCAATTCAGCCGGCTACACAGCCGCAATGTCGATGACATCCAACGGATCTGTTTCAGCCGGCGTCACCGAGGCGAACACCATATTCAACGGGAATACGTCCGCGACGCCCGGCTACACCGGCCTGTCAGAAACGGCCACCGTTACCAAGACCGGATCCAGCTTGACATCGAACGTCCAGTTCAGTGCCAACGTGCCGACCACGTTCTTGACGGTTATCGGGTATCAGACCCTGACCGTGGGCGGCAGCTCATCCTCGTCGACCACGTTGCCGTTGTACCTTGACTTCTATTTGGCGCTGGATGTCTCGGGATCGATGGGGCTGCCGTCGACCACGGCGGAAGCCCAGCGCATGCAGGCCGTCAACCCCGACAACTACAGGCAATATTCAACGGGTTGTACCCTCGCCTGTCATTTTTCACCGCAGAACAGTGCCTGCACCGATTCAGGCACCCAGGGCTACCCCACCAACAACTACTGTCTGGGTTACGCAATCTCACGCGTCAGCCAGAGTGGGTACCAGGGGCTGCTCAACCCGAAGCACAGCAATCCCATGGGCGTTCAACTGCCGTCTTCGATCGTTTCTGGTTTGCCAGACTCACTCTACAGCAACCTGTCGACGGTCGCGAATTGTCCGACTGCCGGTACCGATGCGTGCATCCAGCTGCGTGTTGACGCTGTCGGCTATGCCGTGAACCAGTTGTTTGCGACGGCAAACAGTACCGAAAAGGTCGCCAGCCAGTACCGGATCGGCCTCTATCCCTTTATTCAATATCTCTACTCGTATTTCCCCTTGACCAGCAGCATCAACGGCTCGACGACCAATACGTCGACCATCAATTATGCCGCGGCCAACCTCGCGACGTTGCTTGACACCAACACAAACGCAAATCTCGGTTCGGGCGGAACGCATATCGACACCGCTTTGTCGAGCCTGAACACCCTGATTGCAAGCGTCGGAGACGGCAGTGCCTGGAACAACACGTTGCCCTACGTGTTCCTGGTCACCGACGGCGCCCAGGATCCCCAGATCAAGGGCGTTCCCAACGGCTCCTGGTCCGGCAGCAACCACGCCACCGTGATCGATCCGAGCACATCCTGCACGCCGCTGAAGAACCGCGGCATCGTCATTTCGGTGCTCTATATTCCGTACCAGCAGATCAACCCGGTCAACGCGTCTTTCGCCAACGACGAAGACGACTACGCCAACAGCAATATTTCCAGCATTCCGGGCAGCCTGCAGAACTGCGCCTCACCGGGGTACTTCTACACGGCCAACACGCCCGCCGACATTGCCACCGCGCTGAACGCGATGTTCAATCACGCGGTCGCCGAAGCCCGCATTACGAATTAGCGGCTGAGCGCGGTAGATCGCGCGTCCGTGGCTGCGGCATGGCTATCGGCGGATTGAAGCCGGAGGCGCAATCCGCCACCTTGCCATACGCTGTCGCTCCTTCAGCGTCTCAAGCAATCGCACCGGCTCGCGCGGTGGCGGCGTCACCAAATTCGCCTGCCACATGACGCGGTGGCCGCGCAGACAAGTGCCGACATGCCAGCCCGTAACCTTGATGCCTACATGCCCAATAGGATCGTGCAATTCTATCCCGCATGCGAGTCATCCAGATAGCCGACATGTCGGTCCAGCCGGTAGCCTCGGCGAAATTGAATGGGGGGCGGCTTGCTCGATATCAGCAATGCTCCGATTGCGACTCAGTTTTGCCTTGCAGCAGAATTTCGCGAAGTGCCAAGAGACGACGCGAATTCAAGAGGTCGCCAACCGAGGCGGCCTCTCCGTTGTTTTCATCACGGTGTACACACTACGGTTGCGCCAGCCATTATCATTCCTACTTCGATACCTCTTGTCACGGCATGCCACCATGCCGTCTGATTGTTCCTAAGTCCGCCGCTCACGGCATCCATCTCCACAGTCGTCAATTCATACGGCCTGATTTCACTCGTAATGCTGATTTCATCTTTCCGGGTATCCATCTCCATCTCCTCTGGTTGCGCGCCACTGGGCGACCCCGCGTCCTGATCAATGATTAATCCAACAACCAATGCCGCCTGCCTCCGCAAAGCCTTTCGCGATCCCGAGTTGGAACCAGCCCCACGCTTCGGTCTGATTGTTCCGAAGCCCACCGCTGACGCTATCCAGCTCTTCGGCCGTTAGCTCGGGCTCATTGATTTCAGGTTGCTGTCTTTCCATGTTCGCCTCCTGCTGAGTTTGGAGGGAGCATTCCTTCCAAATCCGTAGTTGCAGGAGTATGCGATCAGGTCCTTGGTCGCCGTGATGTTCATCACACTTCAAAATAGGGCACTGCTTATCTCAAACGAGATGCCACGACCGCAATAGCGAATGGGGATGGGGTACCACTGCCGATTGTCCCAGCAACTTAACCAAGTCCGGCATATCGCCCCCGATTCGAGGCGAGGCGCACGCGCACCACGTCGAGCGGGATGTTGAATTCGTCCGTTGACGCCGTCTGCGGACAGCTTCCAAGGCTTTCGTGGGCACCCAAGCTCGGTGAAATGGCTCCCCAGCGCGGTAGCCCCTCGCAGTGCGGTTCGGTCTCGATAAAACTCGTCACTGCCGATCTGAAGCTATTCCCCGACGTCAGTGGCTGATGTCCGCTGTACGGCGAAATCGTGTGGTCCTGGCATCTGTTGCTGATGTCAAGCTCGCGCGGAGGCATCATCAGCCCAACCGGGATATGGATGCCATTCAATACAGTGCGCCCCCTCGCCCCGTTCTTCACGGGGAGAGGGTGGGGTGAGGGGCTGCACCGGGATCTCGACTCGCGGAGGGGCCCCCTCACCCGACCGGCTGCGCCGGTCGACCTCTCCCCGCAAGCGGGGCGAGGTGAAGTCCGGCCGGGCGAAGCTCTCCTACTTCCCCCACACCTCGTTGGCGGTCTCGACCACCAGCCGCAGCTTGTCCCATTGCTCGTCCTCGGTGAGGATGTTGCCTTCCTCGGTCGAGGCGAAGCCGCATTGCGGCGACAATGCGAGCTGCTCGAGAGGAGCGAATTTGGCGGCCTCTTCGAGGCGGCGCTTGATGTCGTCCTTGTTTTCCAGCGCCCCGCTCTTGGAGGTGACGACGCCGACCACCACGACCTTGTTGCCCTTGGGCAGGAAGCGCAGCGGCTCGAAGCCGCCGGCCCGCTCGGAATCATATTCGAGGAAATAGCCGTCGTAATTGGTGCCGGCCAGCATGGTCTCGGCCACCGGCTCATAGCCGCCCGACGAAATCCAGGTCGAGCGGAAATTGCCGCGGCAGACATGGGTCGAGATCACCATGTCGGCCGGCCGCTCGGCGATCGCGTAATTGATGATCCGCGCATAGATCTGCTGCAGGCCGTCGGGATTGTCGCCGCGCTCGCGCGCCTTGTTCAGCTCCTCCTGCGAGCAGAGATAGGCCCATACCGTGTCGTCGAATTGCAGGTAGCGGCAGCCGGCATCGTAGAACGCCCGCACCGCCTTGCGGTAGGTCTTGCCGAGATCTTCGTAGAAAGCCTCGAGGTCGGGATAGACCTGCTTCGAGATCGCCTTGCGGCCGCCGCGGAAGTGCAGCACCGCCGGCGAGGGAATCGTCATCTTCGGCGTCACATGGGCCGCCTCCGCATGCTTTTTCAGGAACTTGAAATGATCGAGCATCGGGTGATCGGCGGGGAAGTCGAGCTTGCCGATCACACGCACCGCGTCGTGCCGCGTCTCGACGCCGGCGAACTGGATGCCGGTCTCGGGGTGAAACAGCTCGCAGCCCGTGAGCTTGGCCAGAAAGTCGAAGTGCCACCAGGAGCGGCGGAATTCGCCGTCGGTGGCGAGCTTCAAGCCGACCGAGGCCTGCCGGTGCACGACCTTCTCGATCTCCATGTCCTCGACCTTGCGCAGGTCATCGGCCGAGATCTCGCCCTTTTCGCGCTTGGCGCGGGCGTCCTTGATCTTCTGCGGCCGCAACAGGCTGCCGACCTCATCGGCGCGGAACGGAGCTCTGGTTCTCTGCATGGTTTCTCCTCCCAAGTCGGTTTCGTAGGGTGGGTTGAGCTCTCGCGAAACCCACCAATTCCGTCACCGCGACGAGTTCGGACATTCGTCCGATCTCGTCACTTGACCCATCCTGCAAATGACGTGTTTCATGGAATCGATCCATCAGTGGGCCACGGCGCCCGCGACGCCGAGATATTTTTCCAGGACCGCGGAATCGGCTTTCAGGTCCCGGCTCAGTGCATCGTGAACGATCGTACCGCGCTCCAATATCACAGCCCGGTCGGCCAGCCCCAGAATCTTTTGCGCGTGCTGCTCGACGATGATCGAGCAGATGCCGCCGGCGCGGGTGATGGTCCCGATCGCCTTGAGCAATTCCTCGACGATGATGGGCGCCAGCCCCTCGGTCGGCTCGTCCAACAGCAGCACCTTGGGATTGAGCGTGAGCGCGCGGCCAATCGCGAGCATCTGCTGCTCGCCGCCGGAGAGCTGGTTGCCGAAATTGCCGCGCCGTTCCTTGAGCCGCGGGAACATCGCGTAGACCTTCTCGACGCTCCACGGCCCGGCTTGCGCCACCGCGGTCATGTTCTCCTCGACCGTCAGCGAGCGAAAGATATTGCGCTCCTGCGGCACCCAGCCGATCCCGGCGCGCGCGCGCTGGTCGGCCCGCAGCGAGGTGATGTCCCGGCCGCCGAGCGTGATGGTGCCGCCGAACCGCCGGGTAACGCCGACGATCGAATTGATCAACGTGGTCTTGCCGGTGCCGTTGCGCCCGAGCAGAGCCAGAACCTGGCCCTCCGGCAGCCGCAGCGACATTTGCGGCAGGACCACGGCCTCGCCATAGCCGGCGCGCAAGCCTTCGATGGCGAGCAGGTCAGACATCGGCGGCCTCGCCGAGATACACGGCCTTCACCTGCGGATCGCGCGCCACCTGATCCGGCGGTCCCTCGACCAGCAGCGCGCCGGAGACCAGGACCGAAATGCGATCGGCGAAAGAGAACACGAGGTCCATGTCATGCTCGATCAGAAGCACGGTGACGTCGCGCGGCAACGCCGCCACCGCCGCCAGAATGTCCTTGCGTTCGCCTTCGGGCACGCCGGCGGCGGGTTCGTCGAGCAGGAGAACGCGCGGCTTGGCGGCAATGGCGACCGCGATCTCCAAGAGGCGCTGCTTGCCATAGGGCAAGGTCGCGGTCAGTTCGTTCATGACGTCGAGCAGGCGGAAACGCCCGAGCGTCTCGGCGATTTCCGCATTGACGTCGTCGCGGGTGCCCATCCGCCGCCACCAGTCGCCGCCGCGGCCGAGCCGCTCGGAAACGGCGAGCCCGATGGTTTCGAGCGGCGTCAAATCGGCATAGAGCTGGTTGATCTGGAAGGTGCGCGACAGGCCGCGCCGCACCCGCTGGTGTACGGGCAGGTCGGTGATGTCGTGGCCTTCGAGCAGGATGCGCCCGCCACTCGGCTCGAGCACGCCGGTCAACAGGTTGATCACGGTGGTCTTGCCGGCGCCGTTGGGGCCGATCAGCGCATGGCGCGCACCGGTTTCGATCTGGAGCGAGAGGTCGCGGGTGACCCGCAAGCCCCCGAACTGCTTTTCCAGTCCCCTGGTTTCCAGCGCGATGCTCATGGCGCCTCGTTGTCGGGAAGCGGGACCAGGGCTTTGCGGCCCGCGATCTGCCGGATCACGAGGTTCGGCACAAACAGCGCCCAGCGATGAATGCGCGTACGGCCGACCAGGACGATCACGACCAGCACGAGCCCGATCCAGAATTGCCAGTACTGCGGAGTGATCGAGGAAAACACCTCCTGCAGCATCTTGAACACCACGGCCCCGATCAGCCCGCCATAGAGATAGCCGGTGCCGCCGATCACCAGCACCAGCATCAGGTCGGCGGAGCGCTCGAACGCGAACACGTCGAGCGAAGCAAGCGCCGTGGTCTGCGTGAACAGCGCGCCGGCGATGCCTGCGTAGAAGGCGGCCAGCGTATAGACCGCGATCAGGCGCCGGTTGACGGGAATGCCGATCGCCGCCGCCCGCAACGGGTTGTTCTTGATGGCGCGCAGCGACAGGCCGAACGGCGAATGCACGACCCGTCGCGCCAGCAGGAACAAGAGGAACAGGATCACGAGCGAATAACACAGTCCGGTCTTGCCGAACATGTCGAATGCGAACAGACCAAGGATCGGCTGCATCTCGATGCCCTGCAGCCCGTCGGTGCCGCCGGTGATGTCGGAGAAGCGCTCCGCCAGCGCTTCCAGGAGCAGCGCGATGCCGAGCGTCACCATCAGCCGCGTCAGGTCGACGCCGCGGATCACGAGGAAGCTGGTCAGAAAGCCTGCCGCCATGGCGGCGAGCCCGGCGACGACCAGCGCCACCACGGGCTCGGTAATAATGCCATGGAGGGCGAGAAGCCCGGCCGAATAGGCGCCGATGCCGAAGAAGGCGGCGTGGCCGAGCGAGACGATTCCGGCATAGCCGAGGATCAGGTCGAGCGAGAGCGCAAACAGCGCGAGCCGCACGATCTCGGTCATGATCAGATAGCGCGAGGGAAACAGAAATGCGCAGGCCAGCACCAGAACCCAGAACGCGATCTCGCTCCAATGCCAGCGGCCGTGCTGCCTGGCGTGATATCCGACATCGGCTGGCGCGGTCATGGCCGTGCTCAACGTGTCGCGGTGCGGCCGAACAGGCCGTTGGGGCGCCAGATCAGGATCACGATCATCATCGTGTAGATCACGAACGGTCCCATCTTCGGCACGTAATATTTGCCGGCGACGTCGCCGATGCCGAGCAGGAGCGAGGCGAGAAACGGACCGGTGATGCTGGACGAGCCGCCGACGGTGACCACGATCAGGAAGTAGATCATGAATTTCAGCGGAAAATACGGATCGAGCCCGAGAATCTCCGCGCTCAGCGCACCGCCGAGGCCGGCAAGCCCGCAGCCGAAGGCAAAGGTCAAGGCAAACACCTGCGGCACATTGATGCCGAGCCCGCTCGCCGCGCGCGGATCATCGACCGCGGCGCGCAGGCGGCTGCCGAACCGCGTCCGCGCCAGCACGAGCTGCAGCCCTGCGGTGAGCAGGCCGCAGATCACGATGATCATCAGCCGGTAGCGGCCGATGCCGACCCCGAAGAAGTCGATCTGCCCCTCCAGCACCGCCGGCAGCTTGATGAAAATGCGCGAGGATCCCATGATGTAGTCGACCGCGGCCACCGACATGAACACGAGGCCGATCGAGAACAGCACCTGGTCGAGGTGGCTTCTGGTGTAGAGGTGGCGATAGAGCGAGCGTTCCAGCATCGCGCCGATTGCGGCGCTCGCGACAAACGCCAGCGGCAGCGCGGCAAAGAACGGCCAGCCGGATTGATTGACCAGCACCGCGCAGACGTAGCCGCCCGTCATGGCGAACGCGCCATGCGCGAGATTGACGAAATTCATCAGCCCGAGGGTCACCGCCAGCCCGCAGGCGAGCACGAACAGCAGCATGCCGTAGGCAACGCCGTCGAACAGGTTGGTGAGAATGGAGGTCATGGGATGCCGGGCGACCCTCTAGAACAGTTTTTCCGAATTACGAATCATGTCGACGCCTGCGGCGCTGCGCTCCCTCTCCCGCTCTTGCGGGGGAGGGTTGGGGTGGGGGCAAGCCGCATACGCCGGCGCCAGAGGCTTCCGCCTTCGCCGAAGCCTTGGTGGATGATGCGGCGGAAAAGTCGGCAGTCCCCGCATGGCGCCCCCACCCTCCCCCGCAAGCGGGAGAGGGAGCGAGAGGAAGACGCTCGTGGCTGGAAACGATAAGTTTCACGGAGTCGATACCCTAGAGCCAGTCTTCGTCATTCCGGGGCAGCGCGGCGCGCTGAACCCGGAATCTTGCGCAACAATGTCGAGATTCCCCGATGTGCAATTGCACATCTGAGGTTCGCGCTGACGCGCGCCCCGGAATGACGCGTTCCGCGTCACTTCTTCGTCTTGCCGGAATCCTTGACCGCCTCGAAGGTCTGGAATTCGACGTTGTAGAGTTCACCGTCGACCTTCTCGACCTTGCGGATGTAGATGTTCTGCACGATGTCGCGGGTCTCGGGATCGATCGAGATCGGCCCGCGCGGGCTTTCCCATTTCATCCCCTTCATGGCCTCGACCAGCGCATCGCCGTCGGTCTTGCCGCCGGTCTTTTCCAGCGCCGCGTAAATCAGATGAATGCCGTCATAGCCGCTCACGGCCATGAAGCCCGGGCGGTTGCTGAAGGCCTTCTTGTAGGCCGCGACGAATTCCTTGTTCATCGCGGAGGGGTGTGCCGCCGAATAGAGATGCGCGGTGACGGTGCCGAGGGCTGCGTCCCCCATGCCGTTGAGCAGGTCGTCATCCATGACGTCGCCGGGGCCGATCACCCTGATGCCGCTCTTGTCGAGCCCGCGCTCAGCATATTGCTTCATGAAGTTGCCGCCCTGGCCCGCCGGCACGAACACGAACATGGCGTCGGGCTTGGCATCCTTCATGCGCTGCAGGAACGGCGCGAAGTCCGGATTGGCCAGCGGCACCTTGACCTCCTCGACGATCTCGCCGCCGCCGGCGGTGAAGTGCTGCTTGAAGAAATTGAGTGCGTCGTTGCCGGGCGCGTAGTCCGAGGTCAGGATTGCGACTTTCTTGATGCCGTTCTTGACCGCCCAGTCGCCGATGATGGTGCAGGACTGCGCCAGCGTGAAGCTGGTGCGCACGATATAGGGCGAACGCTCGGTGATGATCGAGGTGCCCGCGGCCATCACGACTTCCGGAATCTTGGCTTGCGTTGCCAGCGGCGCCGCGGCGAGCGCCGCGGGGGTGACGCCGAAACCGGCGATGAAATTGACCTTGTCGTTGACGATCAGCTCCTGGGCGAGGCGCTTGGTGTTGTCGGGAACGGCGGCGTCATCCTTGAGGATGATTTCGATCTTCTTGCCGGCGACGGTATCGCCATGCTGCTGCATGTAAAGCTTGACCGCGTTGTCGATCTGCTTGCCGGTCGAGGCTTGGCCGCCGGTCATCGGCAGGATCAGGCCGATCTTCACCGCATCTTCGGCCCGCACCGGGCTCAACGCCATCGCCGCCGCCACGACCGCGACGCCTGCGGCCGGCAAAAGTCCATTTTTCCGAGCAAACATCAACTTCCTCCCCTGATCAGTCTCGTTCATTGGACCGTGTCCCCTTCTTTGCCGTACCATAACCCAGACTTTTGACCATGTACCCGCGCGGCATGACGTCCTATATCAGAGCGGCATGGCGATCAGGACCGCCGTGATATTGATTTGACGAAGCCGGCGCCCGGCCTGTCTTGCCGGAAAAAAGTCGGTTGACACAATTGGTAACAATATACCCACTTTGTCGCCCCACTAAACCAGTTTTGCTTGTTTAAGGCATAGGGTTCACGATTGGATTCGGCCCGATCGGCCTCCCACAAGGCTCACGCTCTCGAAGATGACCGCCAGCTTTCGCCAAGTCGCGATTCTGCTCGCAGCCACAGCCTTGGCGTGCAGTCTCGCGGGCTGCGCCTCCATCAACGAGAAGCTCGCGTCAGGCATGGGCGAATACGTTCCGCAGTGGGCCGGCGGACTGCCGTCGGACGCGCCACCACGCCCCGGAACCGCGAAATACGACGAAGAGATGAAGGAGCGCGAACGGAGGCGCCTGCAACCGGCGGCCGAACGAGACGAGGCCGAGAAGCCGGCCGCCGCGTCGGACGCCAATGCAAAGCTGGAGCCGGTGCACTGAGCTCCGGCGTCAGTCCATGAACACCACGGTCTTGCGGCCGTTCAGGATGACGCGGTCCTCCAGATGATAACGGATCGCGCGTGCCAGCACGCGACGCTCGATATCGCGGCCCTTGCGAACGAGATCCTCAGGCCGGTCCCGGTGGCTGATGCGCTCGACATCCTGATCGATGATCGGCCCCTCATCGAGGTCGCGCGTCGCATAGTGGGCGGTTGCGCCGATCAGCTTGACGCCGCGCTCATGCGCCTGATGGTAAGGTCTTGCGCCCTTGAACCCCGGCAGAAACGAATGGTGGATGTTGATGCAGCGTCCCGTGAGCTTCGCCGACAAATCGTCCGACAGGATCTGCATGTAGCGCGCGAGCACCACGAGATCGGTTTGGGTCTTTCCGACCAGTTCCAGGATCGCCCTCTCCTGCTCGCTCCTGGTGTCCTTCGTCACCGGCAAATGGTGAAACGGAATATCGCCGAAATCGAGCCCGGCATAGGTTTCGCGCGGATGGTTGGAGACGATCGCGGTCGGGACCATGGCAAGCTCGCCGGTCCGCCAGCGATAGAGGATGTCGACGAGGCAGTGATCGGATTTCGACACCAGAAGCATCACCCGCCGCGTGGCGGCGCGGTCGCGCATCTGCCAGTTCATGCCGAAGCGCTCCGCGATCGCGGTGAAACCTGTCTGCAACGCCGACAGTTCAACCGCAAGATCGGCCGCGGTGAAGACCACCCGCATGAAGAAATGATCGGTCTCGGTATCGCCGAACTGCTGGGCGTCGAGAATGTTCTGTCCGTTATGGGCCAGAAATGTCGAGACGGCCGAGACGATTCCGGGGCGGTCCGGGCAGGACAAGGTCAGGACATATTGATGATCGGGCATGGAAGGTCTGGTCAGATTCCGGGCAGGAAGAGGTCCGTGTTGCGCGCCCCGCTGTATCACCGCTTGCGCCCTTGCGCCAATGCCGCTGCAGGAGTCAGGATGAACAAATTCGATATCAGAGCAAGAGCATGGCTGACAGGCTGAATGGCTACCGCATCCTGATCCTGGAAACCCGCGAGGAAGCGCAATTTTCCCGACTGCTGGCCGAACAGGGCGCCGACGTCGTGCAATGTCCGATGTTTGCGATCAACGATGCGCCCGATCCCGTGCCCGTCGAGGCCTGGATCCGGCGGTTCATCGCGAAGCCCTGTGACGATATGGTGTTCTTGACCGGCGAAGGCCTGCGCCGCCTGACGAAGGTTGCGCGGGGAACCGGACTTGCGGAGGATTTCGTCGCGGCGCTCGGACAAGCGCGCAAATTCGCCCGCGGCCCGAAACCCGGACGGGCCCTGCGCGAGATCGGCCTGGAGCCGCAGCAGACGACGGAGAAGCCGACCTCCGAGGGCGTCGTCGACATGCTCTCGCGACTTGACCTCGCAAGCCACCGCGTCGGACTGCAGCTCTATCCCGACAAGGACCATGGCGCGCTGATCGGCGCCATTGCCGCGCAAGGCGCCGAGGTCGATGCCGTGCTGCCTTACGTCTATGACTCCAAGGCGGCGGATACGAATATTCTGACCGCGATCGACGAAATGGCGCAGGGCCAGATCGATGCGATGGCGCTGACCAATCTGGGACAGATCCGCCGCCTGATCGAGGTTGCCCGCGCGCAGAACTGCGAGGCGCGCTTGCGTGAAGGGCTGTCGCGTACGCCGATCGCCTCGGTCGGACCCGCGGTTTCCGACGAGCTCAAATCGCACGGCCTGCGCGCCGATATCTATCCCGCCAACGACGCGTTCTTCATGAAGCCGCTGATCTCGGCGATGGCAGTGGCGCTGGCGAAGGCTCCGCCGCGGACAAGTGTCAAGATCTGATGCACCGATCTATCGGCCGTCAAAAGCCATGCAGACTTTCAGCGAACGCGTTTGACTCCGCATTCGCCGTGAGCACGGCCGGTGATCACTCGGCCGCCTGCTTCTGCTCGCTCAGATACGCTCGATAAGCGAGCCGCAGGCCGTCTTCCAGCGAGGTGCGCGCGCGCCAGCCCAGTTTGGCCAGCCGGCCGACGTCGAGCAATTTGCGTGGCGTGCCATCGGGGCGCGAAGTGTCGTAACTGATCTTGCCGGCGTAGCCGACGGTGGCCGCGACCAGATGCGCAAATTCGGCAATCGTGATGTCCTCGCCGGTGCCGATATTGACGAGGTCCAACTCCGAATAGGCCTTCATCAGGTGCACGCAGGCATCCGCCATGTCGTCGACATAAAGGAATTCCCGTCGCGGCGTGCCGGTCCCCCAAACCGCGACGTTGGGCAGGCCTGCAGTCTTCGCCTCGTGAAACCGCCGGATCAGCGCGGCGACGACGTGGCTGTATTGCGGATGGTAGTTGTCGCCGGGCCCGTACAAATTGGTCGGCATCACATTGATGAAGTCGCAACCATACTGGCTGCGATAGGCCTCGACCATCTTGATGCCCGCGATCTTCGCGATCGCATACGGTTCGTTGGTCGGCTCGAGCGGCCCGGTCAGGATGGAATCCTCCCGCAGCGGCTGGGCTGCAAGCTTGGGATAGATGCAGGACGAGCCCAGAAACATCAGCTTGTCCGCGCCGTTGACGTGGGCGGCATGGATCACGTTGGTGGCGATGGCCAGATTGTCGTAGATGAATTCGGCCCGCAATTCGTTGTTGGCGAAGATGCCGCCGACCTTGGCCGCCGCGAGGAAGACGACTTGCGGTCGCTTCCTGGCGAACCAATCGAACACGGCCGCCTGGTCGCGCAAGTCGAGCTCGCCACGGCCCGCGGTGAGCAGTTCGACATCCTCCTGCACCAGCCGGCGCGCGAGCGCGCTGCCGACCATGCCGCGGTGCCCGGCAACAAAAACCGTCCTGCCTTTCAGCTCAAACGGCGTTCCTGCCATTGGCCACCTCCCGCCTGGCGATCTCGAGATCGCCGGCCACCATCTCCTTCACGAGCTGTGCAAAGCCTGTCTTCGGCTTCCAGCCGAGCTTCTCGCGGGCCTTGCTGGCGTCGCCGACCAGAAGGTCGACTTCAGTCGGACGGAAGTAGGTCGGGTCGATCCGCACCACCGTCCTTCCGCTCCTTTCGACGCCGGTTTCATCGACGCCCTTGCCGCGCCACTCGATGGCGCGGCCGACTTCGGCGAACGCCAGCTCGACGAATTCGCGAACCGAGCGGGCTTCCCCAGTCGCCAGCACGAAGTCGTCGGGCCTGTCCGTCTGCAGGATCATGTGCATGCCCTCGACATAATCCCTGGCATGGCCCCAGTCGCGCTTGGCTTCGAGATTTCCGAGATAGAGCGCCTCATCGAGGCCGACCTCGATGCGGGCCACGCCGCGGGTGATCTTGCGCGTTACGAAGGTCTCGCCGCGGATCGGGCTCTCGTGGTTGAACAGGATACCGTTCGAGGCGAACATGCCATAGGCCTCACGGTAGTTCACGGTGATCCAGTAGCCGTAGAGCTTGGCGACGCCGTAGGGCGAGCGCGGATAGAACGGCGTGGTTTCCCGCTGCGGGATCTCCTGAACCAGCCCGTAGAGTTCCGAGGTCGAGGCCTGGTAGAACCGCGTCTCCTTCTCCATACCGAGAATCCGGATCGCCTCCAGCAGGCGCAGCACGCCGAGCGCGTCGGCATTGGCGGTATATTCGGGGCTTTCGAAGCTCACGCCGACATGACTTTGCGCCGCGAGATTGTAGATTTCGGTCGGCCTGATCTGCTGCATCAGCCGGATCAGGTTGGTCGAGTCCGTCATGTCGCCGTAGTGCAGCAGAAACGGCACATTGCCGGCATGGCGGTCCTCATAGAGGTGATCGATGCGGGCCGTGTTGAACGAGGACGATCGCCGCTTGATGCCGTGTACGGAATAGCCGCGGTTCAGCAGGTACTCGGCAAGATAGGCGCCGTCCTGGCCGGTCACGCCGGTAATCAGCGCGACGCGCCGTTTCGAACTCTCAGCCGCCATAATTTCTCCAATGCCGCGCCGGAAACCGACCGGTGAAAGGACGGATCGCCAAGCCTCATCGAACATTGTCGGCAAACCATGGACCGTCCCATGAGGCGCGCAGCCCATAGCATCCGACTTCGGCGAAGTCTAATGCCAAAGTCGATCGAAATCAGGTCATAAGCCCATGAAGTTCCGGCTTTTTGGCTATTCGCCGTAATGTCGCAGGCGCTCCAGATCGAGGACGGTTACACCGCCATATTCAAGTTTCAGCACCCCTTCCTTTTCCAGCCTCTTCAGACATTGGTTCGCATTCTGCCGGGAGATACCCGAGAGCGCCCCGATTTCCTCCTGGGTAATCTCCAGGTGACGCGTCAGGTCCGGATAGAGAATGGGATTGAACAATGAGGCAATGCTGCGGGCGACGCGGCCCGTCGCATCCAGCGTGCGGCCGTATTCGAGCAGCCCGATGAATTGTCCCAGCCGTTCGTTGAGCTGCCCGACCAGGAAACGGTTGAAGGCGACGCTGTTCTCGAACAGCCAGAAGAAGGTGGCGCTGTCCATCATGGCCAGGCGGGTGTCGCGCAGAGCCATCACATCATAACGCCGCGCCTCGTTCTTGAGCACGGTACCCTCGCCGAACCATGCGCCCGCGGTCAAACCGGCAAAGCTCGTGGCCTTGCCGCCCCGCGACACGGTACCCATCCGGGCAAGGCCAGTCACGACACCGGTCCAGTATTCAAAGCGGTCGCCGCGCATGAAGATGTACTCGCTGGCGCGGTAGGATTTTTCGACGATGCCGGCGCGCGCGACCTCGATCTCCCGCTCGTTCAGTTCGCGCGACCACACGGCGATGCGCTTGAGATGGTCTGCGGCAATCATGATGTTGTCGAACCGTCCTTCGCCAATGCTCGCGGCATTCTTATGCTGCGTCGCACAATGAGCCGATCCCGATCGGCCGAGTCGCATCTCGCGGCCGGCGAGATTCGCCGGTCAATTGTCAGGCGCAAGACATTTCTCAATATCGCTTTACCCTATTGAGGACCACGCGTTTGAACCATCTCAACGCCGGCCGGGATCAATGACGGGGGTACCTCCCCCGAGCGGACGACGCGCCGCAGGAAGAGATCGGTTAGTCGATGGCTTACCCACAAAGAGCGGGCTAGGATCGACAAGGTGATCTGCGGACGATCTGCAAACGACAAGCAAAGAGCGCACGAAGCGCCTTATCGGGAGGGACATTTGGAGTATTGCTTCGAGGCACGCGGCGTATCCTTGCGATTTGGCGGCGTGCGGGCGCTGTCCGATGTCAGCTTCGGCATCAAGGATGGCGAGCTGTTTTCGATCATCGGCCCCAACGGCGCCGGCAAGACCTCGATGGTCAACTGCATTTCGGGTCGCTACCATCCGACCGAAGGCACGCTGTTCTATCGCGGCCGCGATATCACCGCGCTGACCCCGAACGCACGTGCCACGCTCGGCATCGGTCGCACCTTCCAGAACCTCGCGCTGTTCCACCACATGAGCGTGCTCGACAACATCATGGTCGGGCGCCATCATCTCCTGAAAAATAATTTCATCACGGGATCGCTCTACTGGCTGACCGGCGCCCGGCGCGAGGAGCTCGCGCATCGCCGCAAGGTCGAGGAGATCATCGATTTTCTCGACCTCCAGTCGGTGCGCAAGGCGACCGCCGGCACCCTGCCCTACGGCCTGCGCAAGCGCGTCGAACTGGCGCGCGCCATGGCACTGGAGCCGAACCTGATCCTGCTCGACGAACCGATGGCCGGCATGAACTTCGAGGAAAAGGAGGACATGGCGCGCTACATCGTCGACCTCAACGAAGAGTACGGCATGACCGTTGTCATGATCGAGCACGACATGGGCGTCGTGATGGACATCTCGCACCGGGTCATGGTGCTGGATTTCGGCCGCAAGATTGCCGAGGGCGATCCGGCGGCGATGCTCGCCGATCCCCACGTCAAGCGCGCCTATCTCGGCGAAGAGGACGAGGTCCTGGTCGACCCCGACGACGAGCCGGCTGCTCCGGAGTGCGCGGCATGATGGACTACGCCGCACGCCTCACCCAGGCCGACACCTACCCGAAGCTGCTCCGCCTCAACGCCAAGGAGCATGGCGGGGAGATCGCGCTGCGCGAGAAGGATTTCGGGCTGTGGCGGCTGTTCACCTGGAACGACTATCAGGCAAGGGTGCATGATTTCGCTCTGGGCATGATCGAGCTCGGGCTTGGGCGCGGCGATGTGATCGGGATCATCGGCGACAACCGCCCCGATTGGGTTGCGGCGGAAATCGCGAGCCACGCCATCGGCGCTCTAAGTCTCGGCCTCTATCGCGACGTGCTGGATGAGGAAGCGGCCTATCTCCTGAGTTACGGCGGAGCCCGACTCGTGTTTGCCGAGGACGAGGAGCAGGTCGACAAGCTGTTGAACCTCGCCGATCGCGTGCCGCAGCTCAAGCACATCGTCTATTCCGATCTCCGCGGCATGCGGAAATATGACGACCCGCGGCTGATGGAGGCGGACAAGCTCGCCGCGATGGGCCGCGCGCGGGCGGGTCGCGAGGTGGGCCTCTATGACCGTCTGGTCGACGAGACCCGTGGCGAGGATTGCGCGATTCTCTGCACCACGTCGGGCACCACCGCCCATCCAAAACTCGCGATGCTGGCCGCCGGCCGCGTGCTGCGGCACTGCGCGACCTATCTCACCTTCGATCCCAAGGGGCCGGACGACGAATATGTCTCGGTGCTGCCGCTGCCCTGGATCATGGAACAGGTCTACGTGCTCGGCAAAGGGCTGCTGTGCCGGATGAAGGTCAACTTCGTCGAACAGTCCGACACCATGATGAACGATTTCCGCGAGATCGCGCCGACCTTCGTACTGTTCGCGCCGCGGATCTGGGAGCAGATCGCAGCCGACGTGCGCGCCGGCGTGATGGATGCGTCGCCGTTCAAGCAGCGGCTCTACGCCCTCGGCATGAAGGTCGGGTTGTCGGCGCTCGCCCATGGCGCTCGTTCCACGCTCGCCGATGTCCTGCTGTTCCGTGCGCTGCGTGACCGGCTCGGATTCGCGCGGCTGCGTTCGGCTGCGACCGGCGGCGCAGCCCTCGGACCCGAGACCTTCAAGTTCTTCCAGGCGATGGGCGTTCCCCTGCGCACGCTCTATGGCCAGACCGAACTGCTCGGCGCCTATACCTTGCACCGCGCAGGCCAGGTCGACCCCGACACCACGGGCGTCGCCATGGCCGACGACATCCAGATCCGCATTGAAAATCCGGATATCCAGGGCGTCGGCGAAATCGTGGTGCGCCATCCCAACATGTTCTTGGGCTACTACAAGAATCCGGAAGCCTCCGCCGTCGACATGAAAGAGGGCTGGATGCATTCGGGCGACGCCGGCTATTTCAACGACAACAAGCAGCTCGTCGTCATCGACCGCATCAGGGATCTCGCCGAGACCTCGCGCGGGGAGCGCTTCTCGCCGCAATATATCGAGAACAAGCTGAAATTCTCACCCTATATTGCGGAGGCCGTCGTGCTCGGGGCGGGGCGCGATGCGCTCGCGGCCATGATCTGCATCCGCTACTCGATCATCGCGAAATGGGCGGAGAAAAACCGCCTCTCCTTCACCACCTATACCGATCTCGCCTCGCGCCCCGAGATCTACGCGCTGTTGCGCAAGGAGGTCGAGGCCGTCAACACCACGCTGCCGCCGGCACAGCGCATCGCGCGCTTCCTGCTGCTCTACAAGGAGCTCGACGCCGACGACGGCGAACTGACCCGCACGCGGAAAGTCCGGCGCAGCGTGATCGGCGAGAAATACGCCGACATCATCGACGCGATCTATCGCGGCGATGCCAGCATTCCCGTCGATACCGTGATCCGTTTCCAGGACGGCACCACCCAGCGCATCCGCACCACGCTCAAGGTGGTCGATCTCCTGCACCGCCCCACCGTCGCGGAGGCCGCGGAATGAGCCTCGATCATTTCCCGCAGCCGTCATGGCCGGGCTTGTCCCGGCCATCCACGTCCTTCTCACCGCAACCCAGCAAGTCGTGGATGCCCGGGACAAGCCCGGGCATGACAAACGTCAGTTCGGGCGGCCTCAGATGAACCTGCAGTTCCTGATCCAGCTCCTGGTCAACGGCCTCGTCGTCGGCACGCTCTATGGCGTGGTCGCGATGTCGTTCGTGCTGATCTACAAGGCGAGCCAGGTGGTCAACTTCGCGCAAGGCGAATTGTTGCTGATCGGCGCCTGGGTGTGCTGGGCGCTGCTGACCAAATTCCAGGTGCCGTTCTGGCTCGGCATGCCGCTGACCCTGGTATTCATGTTCGTCCTCGGCATTGCGATCCAGATCGTGATCCTGCGCCCGATGATCGGCGAACCCATCATCTCGGTGATCATGGTCACGATCGGGCTGTCGACGGTATTCCAGGCCGCGCTGAAATGGATCTTCGGCGTCAACCCGCAGCCGTTCCCGCAGGTCTTCACCAGCCAGTCCGTGAACCTGTGGGGCCTGCAGATCCAGACCGTCTATGTCATGAGCCTCGTGGTTTCGGTCGCCATGATGATCGGCATGGCCTGGTTCTTTCGGGTCTCGAAATACGGCCTCGCGATGCGCGCGACCGCGTTCAACCAGCAGGTGGCGCAATCGCTCGGAATTTCCGTGAAGAGCGTGTTTGCGATGGCCTGGGCGATCTCGGCAACGGTCTCGGCGGTCGCGGGTGTCGTGGTCGCCGTCGTCAATGGCGTTTCCTCGGGATTGTCGGCCTACGGCATCAAGGTGTTTCCGGCCGCGATCCTCGGCGGACTCGACTCGATCGGCGGCGCGGTGCTGGGCGGCATCATCATCGGGCTCTTGGAAAACATCGCCCAATATGTCGACAGCGAATACCTGCACTGGGGCAATCTCTACGAGATCGCGCCGTTCTACGTCCTGATCATCATCCTGATGATCAAGCCCTATGGCCTGTTCGGCACCAAGGACATCGAGAGGATTTAAGTTCCCCATGGCTGGTCCATCTCTGATTCCTTCCGGTGACTTCCGCACGTCCTACGCGGCGGACACCACGATCTTTCCGACCAGAAACAGCCGCATCGCGGCGATCGCAGGAATCGTGCTGATTTGTTTCGCGCCCTCGGTCCTCACCGGGTACTGGCTCTCCATCCTGATCCAGATCGGCATCTTCTCGATCGCAGCACTTGGTCTGAACATCCTGGTCGGCTTCACCGGGCAGATCTCGATCGGACATGCCGCCTTCTTCCTGTTTGGCGCCTTTACGTCGGCCTACATCTCCAACAACTCGCCGATTCCCGTCTTCTTCGCGATCCCCTTGGCCGGCGTGGTCACGGCCCTGGTCGGGCTGATCTTCGGCGTGCCGGCGGCGCGGCTGAAGGGGCTCTATCTCGTCATTGCGACCCTTGCCGCGCAGTACATCCTCTTGGATTTCTTCTCGCGCGCGGAATGGTTTTCCGGCGGTTCGGTGCCGGCGAGCGCCAATCCGTTCTCGATTCTGGGTTATACGCTGCGCGGCGACCGGCAATATTTCTATGTCGTGCTGGCCTATGTGCTGGCGAGCTACATTCTCGTCACCAACCTGATGCGCACGCGCGACGGCCGCGCCCTGGTGGCGATCCGCGACCACTACCTCTCCGCCGAGATCATGGGCATCAACCTCACCAAGTATCGCACGCTCTCATTCGGGCTCGCCGCCTTCTTCGCCGGAATTGCCGGCGCGCTCTATGCACACTACCAACTCGTGATCTCGCAGGAAGGTTTCGGCATCGAACGCTCGATCCTGTTCCTGGCGATGATCATCATCGGCGGCACCGGGTCGGTCATGGGCACGCTGATGGGCACGGCCTTCGTGGTGCTGCTGCCGGAATCGATGGAATGGATCAGCGCCGGCCTGAAAGGCAGCGCCATCGACAGGGCGCTCTCCTTGAACAACAGCATCACCTTTCTGCGCGAGATCGCGATCGGACTGATCATCATCGCGTTCCTGATGTTCGAGCCGGACGGGCTCGCGCATCGCTGGCGCCAGATCAAGACCTACTGGAAGCTCTACCCGTTTTCGCATTGAGGTTGGAACAGGACCCGCTACTATCATTGTCAACGACAAAAACCGGAGGAAGCACACATGAAGATTAGATTGTTACTGAGCACCGTATCGCTGGCGTTCGTCATCGGTGGCGGCTCGGCGATGGCGCAATCCATCGCGGTCGGCCATCTCGCGGATTATTCCGGCGGCACGTCGGACGTCGGCACGCCCTATGGGCAGGCGGTGGCCGATACCTTCGCCTGGGTCAACAAGAACGGCGGCATCGCCGGCAAGCAGGTCGCGCTCGATACCAACGACTATGGCTACCAGGTGCCGCGCGCGATCGCGCTGTACAAGAAATGGTCGGCAGCGGACGGCAAGGTCGCGGCCATCATGGGCTGGGGCACCGCCGACACCGAGGCGCTGACCGGCTTTCTTGCGCAGGACAAGATCCCGGACATCTCCGGCTCCTATGCCGCGGCGTTGACAGACCCCGAAGGCAGCAGTGGCAAGGCCAAGCCCGCACCGTACAATTTCTTCTATGGCCCCAGCTATTCCGATGCGATGCGGGCGATGCTGACCTGGGCCGCCGAGGACTGGAAGGCCAAAGGTAAGCCGGGAAAGCCGAAATTCGTCCATATGGGCGCCAACCATCCCTATCCGAATGCCCCGAAGGCAGCCGGCGAAGCGCTCGCCACCGAACTCGGTTTTGAAGTGCTGCCGCCGCTGGTGTTCGCGCTCACCCCCGGCGACTACAGCGCACAGTGCCTGAGCCTGAAGAGCGCGGGCGCCAACTATGCCTATCTCGGCAATACCGCAGCCTCCAATATCTCCGTGCTGAAGGCGTGCAAGACGGCCGGGGTCGATGTCCAGTTCATGGGCAACGTCTGGGGCATGGACGAGAACGCCGCCAAAACCGCGGGCGACGCCGCCGACGGCGTGGTCTTCCCGCTGCGCACCGCCGTGGCCTGGGGTGGCAGCGCGCCCGGCATGAAGACGGTGATGGAGATCTCCAAGATGTCCGACCCGACCGGCAAGGTTTATCGCCCCGTGCATTACATCGCCGCTGTCTGCAGTGCGCTGTATTTGAAGGAAGCCCTCGACTGGGCCGCCAACAACGGCGGCGCCACCGGCGAGAATGTCGCCAAGGGCTTCTACCAGAAGAAGGACTGGGTGCCGGCGGGCATGGAGGGCGTCTGCAATCCCTCGACCTGGACCGAGAAGGATCACCGCGGCACGCTCAAGGTCGACCTCTATCGCTCGAAAATCTCGGGAGCGACGGACGGCGACATCAACGACCTGATCGCCAAGGGCACGATCAAGCTCGAAAAGATCAAGACCGTCGAGCTGCCGCGCAAGGCTGATTGGTTCGGGTGGTGATCTGACCGGAATGGGCAGACGACCGCCACAAACTCAACCCGTCATCCCCCGCGAAAGCGGGGGATCCAGACGATCGATTCCATGAAACCAATCGTTTCCAGCCACGAGCGTTGTCCTCTCGCTCCCTCTCCCGCTTGCGGGGGAGGGTTGGGGTGG